>Ga0116183_1005032_pt1 | contig 12708 bp, 10 predicted proteins | sample AD_UKC078_MetaG_FD_89753 | JGI IMG/M metagenome (GOLD analysis project Ga0116183, IMG submission 89753) | Active sludge microbial communities of municipal wastewater-treating anaerobic digesters from USA - AD_UKC078_MetaG | ecosystem: Engineered > Bioreactor > Anaerobic > Digestate | place: USA... | reverse complement strand
GAGATGCCCGTCAATGCGTTTGCCCTGTTGTCGGCTTGGGTCCGCTGGCTGACCGGCAACTGGACCGTGACACGTCCAGCGCCATCCGCGTAGCCCCGAATGAACGCGATCCGCGCGGCGAACGCGGTCATCAGCGCGTTACTGGACCCGCCGAGCGCCGCGGCACGTTCGTCCCAGGCACCCGCATCGACGACTACGGCCACCGACGGCCTGATCGTCAACGTGCCGCCTCGGTGCTTCCCGGGCCGAACCGCCCGCTTCGGGGCCGCGCTGTTCTCGCGGGCAAGTTGGGCACCGACCTTCAGCGCCTTGGCCATTTCGGGCAGCGACCGTCTGGTCACCGCCAAGTCTTCCCGCACCGCCTCGCGGTAGCCCCGGGAGTTCGGAGGCGGATAGCCCAGGTCGCGTTTGATGCCGTGCGCCGCCTCGAGGAGCGAGACGATGATCGCGCCCGCATCGCCGACCGAATGCGAGACGATCAGGGTCACCGCGCCGCCACCCTCGTTAAAGGGCACGACCGCCATCCGCCACGCCGGCCCACGTTCCGGGTCGATCGGAATCCGCACTTGTTCGTCCATCCACGCCGACAGATCACCGGCCGGGCGCGGCACCGGCGCGATATCGAGGGCGGCCTGGTGCGGTGCGGCCACCCAGCGGTGCCTGCCGAACGGCAACGGAGAACGTTCGATGCGTCGGCCCAGCAGACCGTCACCGAGGTTGCGGTGCAACTGCCGCAGCCGATCGATGTCGATATCGTGCTCGTACACCCAGACGTACTGGCCCAGCGGCTCATGACCAAAGGCCCGCAAGGCCAGGAATGACCCCTGATCGATGTACGCCAGCAGATTGTCCATGGCCCGAGAGCCTAATCCAGCGTTAGCCAGTGGTCGGGCAACCTTTCGCCGGTAACACCACTATTCGGGCCGGTGGTCCATTCCGGACTCCTTGCGCTGCTGGGCGGTGATCGGCGCCGGAGCGTCAGTGAGCGGGTCGACGCCGCCGCCCGACTTGGGAAAGGCGATGACGTCACGGATCGACTCCGCGCCGAACAACAGCGCGACGATACGGTCCCATCCGAAGGCGATCCCGCCGTGCGGCGGGGCGCCAAAAGTGAACGCCTCCAGCAGAAAGCCGAACTTCTCGGCGGCTTCCTCGCGGCTGATGCCCATCACCGCGAAGACGCGCTCCTGAACGTCGCGGCGGTGGATACGGACCGAACCGCCGCCGATCTCGTGGCCGTTGCAGACGATGTCGTAGGCGTCGGCCAGAACCGCACCCGGATCGGTGTCGATCGCCTCCTCCTGGCCGGGCTTGGGCGCGGTGAACGCGTGGTGTACCGCCGTCCAGGCTCCGGATCCGACCGCGACGTCACCGGCGGCGGTGGCCTCGCCGGCCGGCTCGAACAGTGGCGGGTCCACGATCCAGACGAATGCCCACGCATTCGGGTCGATCAGGTCCAAACGGCGGGCGATCTCCACCCGGGCCGCGCCCAACAGCGCACGAGAGGCTTTGACCGGCCCTGCCGAAAAGAACACGCAGTCCCCGGGCGCGGCTCCGACGTGTGCGGCCAGGCCTTCGCGCTCGGCGTCGGAGAGGTTCTTGGCGACCGGGCCGCCGAGCGTGCCGTCCTCGCCGATCAGCACGTAGGCCAGGCCGCGGTGCCCGCGCTGCTTGGCCCACTCCTGCCAGCCGTCCAAGGTCCGGCGGGGTTGCGATGCCCCGCCCGGCATGACCACCGCACCGACGTAGGGGGCCTGGAACACCCGGAACGGGGTGTCCTTGAAGTACTCGGTGCACTCCACCAAGTCCAGGCCGAAGCGGAGGTCTGGTTTGTCCGAACCGAACCGTCGCATCGCTTCGGCATAGCTCATCCGCGGGATCGGACGGGGTAGGTCGTATCCGATCAGCGCCCACAGCGCAGCCAGCACCTCCTCGGCGACGCCGATCACGTCGTCGGCATCGACGAAGCTCATCTCCACGTCGAGTTGGGTGAACTCCGGTTGCCGGTCGGCACGAAAGTCCTCGTCCCGGTAGCAGCGGGCGATCTGGTAGTACCGCTCCATCCCGGCCACCATGAGCAACTGTTTGAACAGCTGCGGGCTCTGCGGCAGGGCGTAGAAATTGCCCGGTTGCAGCCGGGCCGGCACCAGGAAGTCCCGGGCGCCCTCCGGCGTCGAACGGGTCAGAGTCGGGGTCTCGATCTCGACGAAGTCATGGCCGGCCAGCACTGAACGGGCCGCCGCGTTCACCTTCGACCGCAGCCGCAGGGCGTCGCCCGGGCCGCCCTCGCGACGTAAATCCAGGTAGCGGTGCCGCAGCCGGGCCTCCTCCCCGGCGGGCTCGTCGAGTTGGAACGGTAACGGGGCGCATTCCCCCAGCACGGTCAGCGCGGTGGCGTCGACCTCGATATCACCGGTCGCGATGTCCGGATTGGCGTTGCCCTCCGGACGGATCTCCACCACGCCTTCGACCGCGATACAGAACTCGGCCCTCAGCCGGTGCGCCTGAGCCAGCACGTCAGCGTTGCGGAAGACCACCTGGGCGCCGCCGGTCTTTATCCCCGAGTCGCTTCGCTCCTGCCCGCCGGGTCCCGCGTCGCGCAGGTCGATGAAGATGACTCCACCGTGGTCGCGGCGGCGGGCCACCCACCCGGCGAGGGTGACGGTCTTTCCTGCGTCGGAGGCCCGCAATGATCCGGCGGCATGACTGCGCAGCAAGGCAACTCCTCAGGTGGGGGAATATTCGGTCCGGGACGGACATGCAGTGCACAGGAGTCTATGGACTGCGCCCCGACCCTCAAGCACTGCCACCGCGGGAGAACAGTTGTGGCAAGCTGATCCAAGGCTGTTCAGCGGCTGTTCGGCGGCTGTTCGGCCCCGACGGCATGTTCACAGCAAAGATCCCCAGGAGCGTGGATGACCTTCAACGAGGGCATGCGGATCGACACCAGCACCACCTCCACCGGCGGGGGCGCCGGCCGGGGCATTGCGATCGGCGGCGGGATCGGCGGCCTGGCGATTATGCTGCTCGCCCTGTTTCTGGGCGTGGATCCGGGGCCGGTACTCAACCAGCAGCAGATCGGGTCGGGCCAGGATGCCGGCCAGACCTACGACCTGAGCAAATGCCGGACCGGGGCCGACGCCAACAAGTACGACGAGTGCCGGGTGGTTGCCACCGGCAACTCGGTCGACGGCGTGTGGGAGCAGTTACTGAAGGGCTACAAGCGGCCGGCGATGAAGCTTTTCAAGGGTCAGGTGCAGACCGGCTGCGGCCCGGCCACCAGTGACGTGGGCCCGTTCTACTGCCCGGCCGACTACACCGCCTACTTCGACACCGACTTCTTCAAGGTGCTCGAGACGCAATTCGGCTCCAGCGGTGGCCCCCTCGCCCAGGAGTACGTCGTCGCCCACGAGTACGGCCATCATGTCCAGAACCTGCTCGGCGACCTGCGCAAGGCACAGCAGGGCCCCCAGGGCGCCCAGGGCAACGGCGTGCGGTCCGAGCTGCAAGCGGACTGCTACGCCGGGGTGTGGGCGCACTACGCGGCGACGACGAAACAGGCTGGCACCGATGTACCGTTCCTTCAGCCGCTGAGCGACAAGGACATCGCCGACGCGCTGTCGGCGGCGTCGTCGGTGGGTGATGACCGCATCCAGGCGGAAACTACCGGTCGGATCAACCCGGAACGCTGGACGCACGGATCATCCGAGCAGCGCCAGAAGTGGTTCACGGTCGGCTATCAGACCGGCGATCCGAAGCAGTGCGACACGTTCAACGCGCGCAACCTGAGCTGAACCGACTGGGCTGAGTCGACCCGGGCGTCACCAAGGCCGCAATGAGCACTGCACGCCGCTGCCGCCCTGTTGGGAGACCACGACCTGCCCGTCGACGGCGATCTCGCAGCGGAACTCCGGATTCACCCGTAGTCCACCGCTGGCGCTGACGAATCCCCACTGCGTGGGGTCGTCGAGGGTGGTCTGAAAGGTCCAGGGGGTGCCCGGGCCGACCATCGTGCGGGCCATCGGCATGAACTGTGGATCGTTGGCCGCACCCTGATTGGGCGGATCGGCGGTGACGTAGTAGATGTTGGCGGTCAGGTCGCTGGTGGTGGTCACCGTGTAGGTGACCTGGTGCGCCCCGGCGGCCGTCGGTGCGGCGGATGGCTCAGAGCTGGGTGCAACCGGAGCCGCGGTGCTTGTCGGCTCCGCTGTGTTAGTCGGCTCCGCTGTGCTGGCAGTCGGTGCTGGTGCTGCGGACGTGGCCGGGGCGGTGGTCGCATCGGCATCGTCCGGTTCGGCCGCGGCGGGCCCCGCGGTCAGCGCGGCGAGAGCCGCGACGGCGCCCACGGCAGTGCACACAGTGAGATGTCGCATACCCGACCTATCGGTCCCGGCACCGTGCGTGTTACCGAGGTTTATCAGCCCTGGCGGCCGATCAGCCGGCGTCGCGTAACTGCGTGGCCGCCGCCGCCCGCCGCATCCGGCCGAACAGGTCCAGCGCGGCGGCGACCGTATCGTCGACCAGTGCGGTCAACTCGGCCACGGCGGCGGGCCGGCCGGTGGCCTGGACGACGACGCCGACAAGGTGCGGGTCGGTGGAGGGATGCACGGTGGCGGTCCCGTTTCCGCCCAGCTCCCACAGCGCGGCCGCGTCCATCAGGTGCTGCCGGTCGACAGCCGGGTAATAGCGGTCGGGCGTGACGGTGACGGTGATCTCGTCGGGTGCGCCGCCCCGATCGAGGTGGACATGCAATTTGCCGTGCCTGAACTCGGCGCTCGGTTCGCCGGCACCCAGATGGTCCAGATAGTCCAGCAGGAAGAAGTACTCCCAGTCGTGGTGACCGTGAAAGTAGCGCACGCCTTTGGCGCGCAGGCAGTCCGCGATCAAGTCACTCATACCTGGTCAACGCCCACGGCGGAACACGGTGTTCCAAAGGCCCGGTAAGAGTTTGCTAAGCGTCCGCACCGGGCCCGCCGTGGCTCAGGCCCCGGCGCCGCCCATCGACAGTCGCGAAAGGACTTCCCCGACCACACGATCAGCGGTCACGTCGATCTGCTGGCCGGTGAGCAGATCCTTGACACCGACGGTGCCGGCCTCGATGTCGCGGTCACCGGCAACCAGGGCGATCCGGGCGCCGGAACGGTCGGCGGCACGCATCGCGCCCTTGACTCCCCGGTCGCCGTAGGCCAGGTCGGTGCGCACCCCGGCCGCCCGCAACTGCGCGGCCAGTCGGGCAAGTTCGACCTTGGCCGAGGCTCCCAGTGGCACCCCGAATACATCGCAGCGAGAGGTGTCGCCGGGCGACTTTCCCTCGGCCCGTAACGCCAGCACGGTCCGGTCCACCCCGAGCCCGAATCCGATCCCGGAAAGATTCTGGCCTCCCAGTTGTGCCATCAGACCGTCGTAGCGGCCGCCGCCGCCGATACCCGACTGAGCGCCCAGTCCGTCGTGCACGAACTCGAACGTGGTCTTGGTGTAGTAGTCCAGGCCTCGTACCAGTCGCGGGTTGATCACGTACGGAACGCCGAGTGCGTCGAGGTGGGCGAGCACGGTGTCGAAGTGCCCTTGGGCGGAGTCGGAGAGGTGGTCGAGCATCACCGGGGCGCCGGCGGTCATCGCGCGCACCTCGGGTCGCTTGTCGTCCAGGACCCGCAACGGGTTGAGGGCCGCGCGTTCACGGGTGGCTTCATCGAGGTCCAGCCCGAACAGATGGTGCTGCAACAACTCCCGGTACTGCGGCCGGCACGTGTCGTCGCCCAGCGAGGTGATCTCCAGTCGGAATCCGTCCAGGCCCAGCGCCCGGAATCCGGCGTCGGCGACAGCAATCACCTCAGCGTCCAGCGCCGGGTCGTCGACACCGATCGCCTCGACGCCGACTTGTTGTAATTGCCGGTAGCGGCCGGCCTGCGGCCGCTCGTACCTGAAGAAGGGACCGGCGTAGCAGAGTTTGACCGGCAGAGCGCCGCGGTCGAGGCCGTGCTCGATGACCGCCCGCATCACCCCGGCGGTGCCCTCGGGGCGCAGCGTCACCGAACGCTCTCCGCGGTCGGCGAAGGTGTACATCTCCTTGGAGACCACGTCGGTGGACTCCCCTACGCCCCGGGCGAACAGGGCGGTGTCCTCGAAAACCGGCAACTCGACGTCGCCGTAGCCGGCGCGCCGGGCGACGGCCAGCAAGCCGTCGCGGACGGCGACGAACGCGGCCGACTCCGGTGGCAGGTAGTCCGGAACGCCCTTGGGCGCCTGAAATCCGCTCACAGCACCAGGCCCTGCAGGAAGGGGTTGGTGCGGCGTTCGACGCCGATGGTGCTTGCCTCGCCGTGCCCAGGCAGTACCCGGGTGTCATCATCGAGGACCATCAGCCTGGACATGATCGAGCCGATCAGGTCCCGTCCGCTGCCGCCGGGCAAGTCGGTGCGGCCGACCGATCCGTTGAACAGGGTGTCGCCGGTGAAGACGAGGTCCGGTCTGCCGACCGCAGCGTCCGATCCCGCACTCCGGTCGCCCTGATCCCGGTCGCCCTGATCCCGGTCGCCCTCCTCCGGGTCACCCTCATCCCATTGGCCGGACACCCGGAACGTGACCGATCCACGGGTGTGCCCGGGGGTGTGGTCCACCGTCACCGCTATCCCGCCGAGATCGAGGGTCTGGCCGTCGGAATCGAGTTCGACGACCTGGCGCGGCTCGCGGAACATCGCGCCGAAGGCCACCTGGGCGATCCGGGGTCCGAAGCCCCGGATCGGGTCGGTCAGCATGGACCGGTCCGCCGGGTGGATGTAAACCGGGCAGCCGAAGGTGTCGGCGACCTTCTGGGCAGACCAGATGTGATCGATGTGACCGTGGGTGAGCAGGACCGCGGCGGGCGTCAGACGGTTCTCGTCGAGAATCCGGCGCAAGGGCCCGAAGGCCCGCTGACCGGGGTCGACGACGATCGCGTCCGATCCCTGACGCGGCGCCAGCACGTAGCAGTTACAGGCCAACATGCCGGCCGGAAAGCCGGTGAGCAACACGGCAGTCAGTCTCCCATCGCGCGCCGCGGCGCGTCCAAGGGGTGGTCGCTGCCCCTGTTCACCCGCCCAGCTGGCACACTCTTTGGGCGACGCGGCCGCCGACGATGCGGACCCGAACGATACGGAGGAAACCACCGGTGCCGACCAACGAGGAACGACGCGAGGCTGCCAAGCGCAAACTCCAGGAACAGTTGGAGAGCCGAGCCCGCAAGTCACGGCAACGGCGCATCGTGTCGGTCGTCGGCGCACTGATCGCCCTGGTCACCGCCGCAGCGGTGATCATCACCTTCGTGTTCGGCGATGACGACGAGGAGGTTGCCGGCGAGACGTCGTCGGCGGCGGCTCCGGCCGGACCGTCCACGCCCACGAAGCTGATCCGTGGCGGCGCCGACCAGCTGCCCGAATTCAAGGCCCCGGCCGGCCTGGGCTCCAACTGCCAGTACCCGGCAGGGCAGCCCGCCAGCAAGAAGGTGGAACCGCCCAAATCAGGCAAGGTGCCGACCGACCCGGCCACCATCAGCGTCAGCATGTCCACCGACCAGGGCAACCTCGGGCTGATTCTTAACAACGCCGAGGCGCCATGCACCGTGAACAGCTTTGCCAGCCTGGCTCAGAAGGGCTACTTCGACGACACCGTCTGCCACCGGCTGACCACCGCCCCTGAACTGGGTGTGCTGCAGTGCGGTGACCCCGCCGGGACCGGCGCGGGTGGCCCGGGCTATTCGTTCGCCAACGAGTACCCCACCAATCAGTACGGCAAAGACGACCCCGCCCTGGGTAAGCCGGTGCTCTACCCGCGTGGCGCGCTCGCGATGGCCAACGCCGGACCGGATACCAATGGCAGCCAGTTCTTCCTGGTGTACAAGGACTCCAAGCTGCCCCCGAACTACACCGTTTTCGGGACCATCGACTCCACCGGACTCGCGACACTGGACAAGATCGCCAAGGACGGGGTCGCCGGTGGCGTTCAGGACGGCAAGCCGGCAACGGCGGTGACGGTCAAGTCGATCCTGCTGGACTAGCCAGGATCAGTCCCCATGACGGTGCCGCCGCCCCAGGAATTCCCGGATCCGCCGACCCCGCCGTACGGGACGGCGGTCCCCTACCCGGAGGCTGCCTGGCCACCGTTGCCGGCGCAGTACCCGTACCCGTACCCGTACCCGCCGCGCCGTACCAACGGCATGGCGATCGCGTCCCTGGTCTGCGCTTTCCTGTTCGCCCCGCTGGCCATCCTGTTCGGTCATCTGTCGCTGTCGCAGATCAAGCGTTCCGGCGAAGATGGGCGCGGGATGGCCGTGGCCGGCCTGGTGATCGGATATGTGCTGACGGTGGCAACGGTGCTGATGCTGGTGGCCGCCGTAGTGCTGTTCTCCTGGGCGGCGAAGGTGGTGCGCGAGTCGCCGGAGTACCGCGGCATGGGAGTTCCGCCCGGCACCATCGGCGCCCCGCTGCCGCCGTTCAACCCGCCCGCCGGGCTGGGTGCCAACTGCCGCTACCCGTCGACGTCGACCCGGGCCGACAAACCGGTCCGGCCGCCCCGCCCGGGGCGGGTGCCCACCGATCCGGCGGTGGTCGAGGCGACGGTGAAGTTCAACGACGGGACCACCGAAGATGTGGTCGTCGGCCTACGACTCGACAACGCCCAGGCGCCGTGCACCGTGAACAGCTTCGTCAGCCTCGCCCAGCAGGGGTTCTTCGACACCACCAGCTGTCACCGGTTGACCGATTCCGCGATGACGTCGGTGCTGCAGTGCGGCGATCCGACCGGCACCGGATCCGGCGGTCCCGGCTACCGGTTCGCCAACGAATACCCGACCAACCAGTACCGGCCCTTCGACCCCGCGCTCAAGTCCCCGGTCACCTATCCGCGCGGGACGCTGGCGATGGCCAACTCCGGCCCGGACAGCAACGGCAGCCAATTCTTCATCGTCTACCAGGATTCGGTACTGCCGCCGACCTACACCGTATTCGGCAGCATCGACCCCACCGGGATGGCCGCGGTCGATGACCTGGTGTCAGTCGGGGTGCGTGGGGGCGAGGACGACGGCCCGCCACGGACCCCGATCGTCATCGAATCGGTGCGGCTGAACTGACGCGCGGGTCAGGCCATTCCGGCGGCGGTCGCGGCCGGAATGCCGGGGTGCAGCACCGCGACCGGGCAGTCGGCGTGGGCGAGCACCTTCTGGGTGACTGAGCCCATGATCAGACCGGAGAACCCGCCGGATCCGCGGCTGCCGACCACCAGCAGTTCGGCGCCGACCGCCTGCGACAGCAGCACCTCGGCGGGACGCCCGCTGCCGGCGATGAAGGTCACCGGCACCATCGGAAACGATGCCGCGGTGACGATCACCGGCGAGTGGAACGCACTGGTGTCCGATCCGGGGGTGGCGTTCTCCGGGTCGATGGGCTCGGTCTCCGGTTCCCCGCGTCCGGGCTCGACGGTGACCGCCACGACACCGCAACCGATGGCTTCGGCGTGCCGAAAGGCGAACGCCGCCGCCCGGTTGGAGGCCGCCGAGCCGTCGTAGCCCAGGATGACCTGGCCCGGGTTGCCGGACTCACCCTCAAAATCCGCGAATCTGCTTCCGCCATCAAGGTCGGAGTGCACCACCACCACCGGGCACTGGGCATACGGCGCGACATGCATGGCCGTCGAGCCCAGCAGCAGCCCCCGGAACCCCTCGACGCCCCGGGATCCCACCACCAGGACGTCGGCGTTCTGCCCGGCGGCCAGCAGTGACTGGACCGGCGCGTCGGGCATCTGCAGTGCACGGACCGGCAGGTCCGGGTGACGTGACTGAGCCTCGGCAACCGCGTCCCCCAGCACTCCGGTGGGCTCGAGAATCAGTGTCGGCTCGGATTCGGCATCGGGGCGCGCATGCAGGACGGTCAGCGGCAGTCCGTACGCGACCGCGGTGTCGGCCGCCCAGCGCAGTGCGGCGACACCGTGATCGGAACCATCGGCGCCGACGACGACGCCGGTCTCGGCTGTGTCGAGGTTCTCGGTGTCGAGGCCCTCAGGGTCGAAGTCCAGAGAGTCGTTGTCCTCAGTCATGGCGATGCCCTTCGTCTGCTGGGGTCGTCCGTCCGGCCGTCCCATGAAGTTTCTCCACAAAGCAAACACCGCGCCGTGAGGCCGTGTCAGCGGTACGGTACTCCGCAACATCACATTGATTCACGAACCCGGCGGGGGCGGTATGGCAGAGACACATGAAGTCCACCATGCGGCCGAGGCGGACCTGCAGGAAAAGGGCCTCTCCAAGAACTCGCTGGGCGTGTTCGGCAGCGTGGTGCTGGGCATCTCCTGCGTCGCCCCGGCCTACACGCTGTCGGCCACGATCGGCATTCTGGTCACCCAGGCGGGCAGCAAGACCGCGGTGGTGATCCTGGCGGGGTTCCTGCCGATGTTCTTCGCCGCCTACGCCTACCGCGAGTTGAACAAGGTCATGCCCGACTGCGGTACCTCGTTCACCTGGACTTCCAAGGCGTTCGGGCCCTATGTCGGCTGGATCGGCGGGTGGGCGGCAATCCTGGCCACCGCCATCGTTTTGTCCAACCTGGCCGGGGTGGCGGTGGAGTTCTTCTACCAGTTGCTCGGCGACCTCTTCAACAACGAGACCCTGGGCGGCCTGTGGGAGAACAAGGCCATCAACGTCGCGACCTGCCTGACGTTCCTGGCGATCGCCACCTGGGTGGCCTACCGCGGTATCACCACCACCGAGAAGGTGCAGTTCATCCTGGTCGGGTTCCAACTGGCGATCCTGCTGGTGTTCGCGGTGGTGGCGATCGCGAAGTCCCGCACCGCACCCTCCGGTGTCGAATTCAGCTGGGACTGGTTCAGCCCGGCCGGGTTGACGCTGTCGGCCTTCATCGCAGGGCTGTCCGGGTCGATCTTCGCGTTCTGGGGCTGGGACACCTGCCTGACCGTCAACGAGGAATCGAAGGGTTCGGACAAGACGCCCGGCCGGGCCGCCCTGCTGACGGTGCTGTCCATCCTGCTGACCTACCTCATCGTGTCGACTGCGGCGGTGCTCTACGCCGGAACCGGAACCGAGGGCGTCGGCCTGGGCAACGAGAAGATCGCCCACAATGTGTTCGGTGCGCTGGCCGAGCCGGTGCTGGGCAATCCCTGGCACATCCTGCTGTTCCTGGGGGTACTGGCCTCCAGCATCGCGAGCCTGATCACCACCTTCCTGCCGGCCTCACGGACCATGCTCGGAATGGCCACCTACAAGGCCCTGCCGCCGCGGTTCGGCGCGATTCACCCGCGCTACCTGACGCCGTCGTACGCGACGGTGGTGGCCGGGGTGTTCGCCGGCGGTTTCTACGCGGTGATGATCTTCCTCAGCGAGAACGCGCTGACCGACACGATCTATTCGCTGGGCATCATGATCTGCTTCTACTACGGCCTGACCGCGTTCGGCTGCATCTGGTTCTTCCGCCGCGAACTGTTCGTCAACCTCAACAGCGTCGTCTTCAAGCTGCTGTTCCCCCTGCTCGGCGGAATCGGTCTGTTCGGGGTGCTGATCGTCACCCTGCGCGACAGCGCCTCACCGGACTACGGCAGCGGCGCCAGCATTTTCGGGGTCGGACTGGTGCTGATCCTGGGACTGGGTCTGATTCTGCTCGGCCTGGTGCTGATGATGATCTGGCGTTCCGTGCAACCGGCCTTCTTCCGCGGCGAGACGCTGAAGCACGACACCCCCGTCCTCATCGTCGACTGACGATCCGAGGTCCGGGGGTGCCGGCTGCCGTCTACTCAGTTGTGGCAGGCGCCGCCTTGGGCTTTGACGGTGGGCGGCGCGTTCAGGGACGGGTTGCGGTCGAAGAATCCGGAGGGCTTCAGCCAGAACGACACCACGTCGACCGACATGATCGGCCACTCCTCCACCCGGGTGATGTGGTGGATGCCGAAGACGTACCAGAGCACCACGTCGGTATCCACCAGTGACGCATCATCTTTGATCCACTCGGTCATCCCTGCATCGGTCTCCGACTGGGTCGGGTAGGGACCGGCCGGCCAGCGCTCATCGGGGCTGTTCTTGGTGACCCACAGGGTGTGACCGATCACCGGGGCCCGCAGGTACTGGGTCGTGGCCGGATCCATCATCGACGGGAAGCAGGCACCGGGAACCAGCTTGTAGGACACCGGGGTGCCGAACGCGTTGGTCTTGTTGGGGTTCACCACCTTCCACGACCGCTGGGTCGACCAGTCGAAGTCGCGGGCCGATTCAGCTTCGGAGACGATCGGGGTGGACTTGTTGACCACCGCCAGTCCGTGCGGATTGTCCGGCGACACCGGCAGCCCCATCGAGTCGACCTCCATCACGGTGTTGCCGTCGCCGTCGACGTCGAGGTCCAATCGGGCCACCAGGAAGTGCTGGTGGAACGGGGCATAGGTATTGACGTCGACCACCGTTCCGTACGGCGGTCCCTGCTCGCCCTCCGGGAACGGGGTGGTGACCATGATCCCGGTGGCGCGGATCTCGCATTCGATGTTGCCGTCCTGGTAGAGCCGCCAGTAGACCAGGTACTCGTAATTGGCCACGGTGGCGTGGCAGGAGATCACCATCCGCCGCTGGCGTCGAACCTCGGCACCGGTCTGGTGGTCGACGTGCTTCCACATCACCGCGTTGTCTTCCTCGTGCAGACAGATCGCGTTGCGCACCGTGTAGGGCTCGCCCTTGGAATCCGGCAG
>Ga0116183_1005022_pt1 | contig 12720 bp, 10 predicted proteins | sample AD_UKC078_MetaG_FD_89753 | JGI IMG/M metagenome (GOLD analysis project Ga0116183, IMG submission 89753) | Active sludge microbial communities of municipal wastewater-treating anaerobic digesters from USA - AD_UKC078_MetaG | ecosystem: Engineered > Bioreactor > Anaerobic > Digestate | place: USA... | reverse complement strand
TTCATATCTAAAATTAACAGGCAAAACGCAAAAAGAGGGCGATACGCGATGTTCAATGGCTTCAGAAAACATCACGTATCCACCCTTAAGCCCGCCCCAAGGAGTGAGACAGGTGAAAACTGTCGGTTCTGCGTGATCCTTAAAAAGAGGGAGGAGCCGGAAGTCCAATGGCTTCACAAGTAGATCCGGCCCCCACCCTTAAGCTGCCCCAAGGAGTAGGACAGTGAATATCGGTAACAGCAAACGTGAACAAAGCCGGTGGCATATCTGGCTTGAATGTCCACATTTTTAAGGTTGCAAAGGGTGAGTATCCTGGCGACATGCCAAATGGGGAAAAACGGGGGAATGCTGCTTCTGGGTAACCAATGGGCATAAAAAAAGGTTCGCAAACTTTTCAGCTTGCGAACCTTCCGTATTCAAGGCCCATTTAACTAGTTATCCACCATCCCAAACCCCGGGAACTGAAGTGGCAAATCATTGGCAGGTCTTCTGGCTTCCGAGTCATCCTCCGGGCGTCTTCCCAGTCATACAACCAGTGACATTCTGCCCTTCGTCATCGTTTACAGCGGCGGGTCCGCGGGGGATTTTCACCCCTCTTCCCTATCAAGCCCTCGCGGGCACCAAGATCATCATATTCGGCACTGCAAAAAGCAGTTATGTGATTCTTTTTGTATTACATGGGGTCCACCCTTGTCAACTGCAAATTTTGCAAACAACATTCAAAAGGGTAACGGGTAAAAAACTGTGCTGTAGTATCGAGACAACGAATGGATCAATGTTAGTTACAACCAGAGTTTCAGAGATTCCAGGAGTAACTACGATTGTCCAAACGCCATCCTGACAGCAAACACCAGATCATCCAGCACCGACACACCCGGGATCGACTCCGGCCGCCTGATCATGATCACCCGGCAGCCGCAGCGCCTGGCCGCCTCCAGCTTTTCCGGCACCCCGCCGGCAGCGCCGCTGTCCTTGGAGACCAAAAGGCCGATCTGCTTTTCAATAATCAGCGCCATGGTCTGCTCCACACTGAAAGGGCCCCGCTCGGCAATGACGCATTCCGCCGGCAGCTGGGCCTCCTCACAGGCCCGCATGGATTCTGCATGGGGCAGCACACGGGCGTACAGCCTGGCGGTACTGCCCTGAAAGGCCATGACGTAGGGCAGCAGGTTGCGGGAGCCAGTGGTCAAAAGCACGTTGATACCCGATCTGGCCGCCAGCTCTGCGGCCTGCCCATGGCTGTCCACAAAGGTGATGCCCTCATGGGCGTAGTCATCCCTCTGCCGTTCCCAGCGCAGACAGGGAATGTCCGCCTCCGCGGCCGCCGCCCGGGCGCTCTCGTGGGCGATCACGGCAAAGGGATGGGTGGCATCCACCACCAGCCGGATACCGCGCTGCCGGATCAACGCTGCCAACTCGTGCCGGTCCAGCCGCCCCTGCCGCTTTTCCAGCAAGGGATGTTGCGGCAGTTCCAGCGGCGCGTCCGTGGCGGTTGAAATCAGTGTCTGCCAGCCGCCCTGCTCCGCCAGTGCCCAGGCGATGCCTGCGGTTTCGCTCGTGCCGCCCATCAACAGGATCAAAACCGGTACCCCCGCGTTGTCACCAGCCGCCCGGCAATCTCCCGTGTATCGGAATTGCCGATCACAACCAGCGAGCGCATGTTGATATCCTTGTCCAGCAGCTCCCCCAGGGTGGTGAAGAGCACCGATTCTTCACGGGTGCTGATGGCGGTAACGATCCCGCAGCGTGTCCCGGGCGGACGGTGTTTCAGCATGATGGCGACCGTTTCCTCCAGCTGGCTGATGCGTTTGATGCTGCGGGGGTTATACAAGGCCAGCACCATATCGGCCTCTGCAATCAGCTCGATCCTGCGGCGGATGCGATCCCACGATACCATCAGGTCGCTCAGGCTGATGCAGGCATAATCCAGCATCAGCGGTGCTCCCAGCCTGGATGCCGCGGTATTGGCGGCGGAGATACCCGGTATGATTTCGATGGTGACATCGATCTTTTCACTGTCGGCCATTTCCAGGATCAGACCGGCCATGCCGTAAACACCCGGATCACCTGATGAGACCATGGATACGACAGCCCCCTCGGCAGCCCGGACCAGTGCGGCCCGGCAGCGCTCCACCTCCTGACGCATGCCGGAAACGATGATTTCCTTGCCGTCGGTCAGATCTGCAATGGACTTGATGTAGGGTGTGTAACCCGCCACCACGCTGCTGTCTTCGATCGCCTTGACGGCCCTGCAGGTGCGGTCCAGCGGATTGCCTGGCCCCAGGCCGACTACATAGAGTTTTCCATTGCTATCGCAATGGTGAGACCGTGAATGATTGTTTTGGGCAGTATTAATTGTGTGCTCCTTCCGGCCAATAGTGCTGCCGGTTCCGAAACCCCCGGCAGTCCGACCTTTTGTTTTACGAATTCCGAATGATTAAAGGCTTGAGCCTTACTGATGATCTCCGCCGATGAAATGATGCTGAGCGGCAGTTCCAGCACCCGCGCGGCCTCCAGCAGCCCGGCCTCATCGGCCTTGACATCGGCCGAGGCCAGACAGCGGACGTCGTCCAGACCATAGCCGGCCATTGCCAGTCCCTCGCGCACAGCGCTGATGATGGTTGCCGCCGCTGTGCCGCGACGGCAGCCGATGCCGACGATGATATGCCTGTTTGGCCGGGACAATTGCTTCATTACCGGCCCTGCGCTGAAAGGACAGTGCCGTCCATCAGACGCCCTGCCTGTATTCATGGGTAAAGGATGCGTCGTAGAGTTTGGATTCGGCGCACTGTCTGGAAAGGGCATGCCCGACCAGGATCAGGGCCGTCTTGCGGATATCGGTGGCCGATATCTGCTGGTGGATATCCACCAGGGTGCCCTTGATGACCTTCTGATCCGGCCATGAGGCATGGTAGACAATCGCAGCCGGGCAGTCAGGGCCATAGAACGGAACCAGGGTCTCGGCCACTTCATCGACCTTGTGACTGGAAAGATAGATGCAGAGGGTTGCCCGGGATGCCGCCAGATTGGCCAGTTCCTGGCAGTCCGGCATGGGCGTGCGTCCGGAGGTTCTGGTCAGAATAACCGTCTGGGACACCTCCGGCGCAGTCAGTTCGGCCTTCAAGGCCGCCGCTGCAGCCTGAAACGAGCTGATACCGGGCACCACCTCATAATCGATACCGTGCTTGTCCAGCACATTCATCTGTTCCAGGATCGCGCCGTAAATGGAGGGCTCGCCGGTATGCAGCCGGATGGTATCCAGACCGCGCTGGTGGGCTTCCACACAGACCCGGGTGGTTTCCTCCAGGGACATGGTGGCCGAGTCATACTTTTCAGCATTGGCCGGCAGCAGTTCCAGCACCTGGGGATTGATCAGCGAGCCCGCATAGACACAGACCGCTGCGCTGCGCAGCAGCCGCTCCGCCTTGCGGGTCAACAGTTCGGGATCACCGGGTCCGGCGCCGACAAAAATTACAGACATAAACACTCCTTGGACAAGTTCTATAAACCGAGCCTCTTGCAAAAATCTCGTGACATGTCATTCCGGCAGGCTTTTGGCCGGAATCCAGCTTTTAACCTATTGAAAAGAATGGATCCACGAAAGACACGAACCACACGAAAAATAAAGGTTCTACCACCCCAAAAGCGTAACCATATGCAACTCGGTGATTTAATGTCAAAAAGACATTTCACACGGATAAACATCTGATAAGGCCTGATAGAAGTCTGATTTAACCCCTGATGTTTTGATCCGAATTTGTAATCCGATAAGGCAACTGCGTAAACTTAACCGGAATTTTTTGGGGTTTATTAGTGTATTTCGTGTGTTTCGTGGACGACTATTTCTTTAATCAATCAGCCACCGGCTGCCACAGGCTGAGATCACCGCTGGCGCCGAGCCAGGCGCCGGCATTGTCCGTCAGCACAACGGACAGGCCGAAAGCCGGGGCAAACTCCGCTGTCACCTGCTGCCTGATCCGCTCTGCTATCATGTCCGCCAGCCAGCGGCTCTGCTGCGGCTTAAGCTGGGTAAAAATCCCCTCCACGGTCATGGTCTCGCCCGTCAGACGCCCGAACTGCTCTTGATAGAGCTGCAGAACCGGCGGGAAGGCGCTTTCCGAACGGGCCGAATGGGTATCCCACTGTCTGAGCCACAGTTTGGCCAGCTTGCCGGGGTGCCCCAACAGCAGCAGTCCGTCCAGATCATAACGGCAGACCTGGGCCAGCATGTAGCCCCACTCGTTGCCCACCTCGACCAGCTGATTTTCAGCGACCTGCAGATGCCGTGCCGCCGCCCGGGCTCCCATGTGGCCCGGCACAAAAATCGGGGCGCGGACACCGTTGGCCACAGAGATCGAGAGCGAGCAGCGGATCGACTCCTGAATGGCCGCATGGCTGAACGGCCTGACCCGGCCGGTGGAGCCCAGCACGGAAAGGCCGCCCACAATGCCCAGTTTGGGGTTGAAGGTCTTTGTCGCCAGCTGACTGCCACCAGGTATGGAAACCGTGACCGTCACCCCCCGGTCGGTGATCTCGCGGACAGCGTTTTCGATCATCTTGCGGGGGCCAGGGTTGATGGCCGGTTCACCCGGCGGGATGGAGAGCCCGGCCAGTGTAACCGTGCCGACCCCGTCGCCGGCCCTGAAGGTGACGCCGTCCGTTTCAGACCAGTCCACCCGGACGACGATCAGCGAGCCATTGGTGATGTCCGGATCATCGCCCGCATCCTTGACGATGGCGGCCCGGCAGCCTGCCTCATCACGGCGGACCTCAAGCGGGGTAAAGCTGATCCGCTCACCTTCGGGCAGCGCCACATCGACAACCGCCGGCGCCTGCCCGGATGCCAGCAGCATGACAGCCGCCTTGGCTGCGGCAGCGGCACAGGTGCCGGTGGTGTATCCTCCGCGCAATTCATCTGTCACCGTTTCAGGCCCAGGCCCTTCGTCCGATGCGGATGATGACCACCGACATATAACCGGCCGCCTCCGGCGCATCCTTGGTCAGCGGGGACAGCACCATCTCGCCCGGCCCCTGCTCGGCGTGGCAGACCAGGGAGGCATGTGCCAGCAGCCCTTTGCGCTCCAGCAGTTCCAGCAGTTGCTTCAGGCGCGGGCCAACCTTGTAAAGCACCAGGGTCTCGCACGCATCCAGGGCGGTTTCAACGGCATCAATTCGGGTGGCAGGCATCAGCATCAAACGGTCTTCCTGCAGCGTGAGCGGCTCGATGAACTGGGAGGCCGAGGCCTGAAAGGCGCTGATACCAGGCACAACACGGATGCGGTCATGGGGCATCAGATCTTTCAAAGCATCGATCAGATAGGCGCTGGTGCTGAAGATCAAGGGATCGCCAATGGTAATCTGCACCACCGACTTGCCCGCTCTACACCGTTCTGCCACAAGCTGGGCCGCATCGGACCAGCATTTGCGGGTTGCCTCCTGATTGCGCTCCATGGGATAGACAATCTCGATCAGCTCCTGCCGGTCCAGCAACGGACGGACAGCCGACAGGGCCAGGCTGTCGCTGCTGACACTGGCCCGCGGCGCTATGACCACATCGGCCGTCTCAACCAGCCGGGCGGCACGCAAGGTAACCAGATCCTCCGCCCCGGGTCCGACACCGACGGCATAAAACATACCCTTGACCGCAGCCTTGACCACGCTCACATCACACCCCCGCTAGCCGGTCGGCAAACAAATATCGCTGATCGAGGTAACACTGTCACCAGAACCAATACTTTCATATCACTGCCCGCCTTTCGCTTTTGCCAATGAGCAGATGGCATGCAGGGCCGCCACAGCCAGCGGTGATCCGCCCCGGCGCCCTTCCATGGCCACATAGGGCACGCCCAGCGACATCAGCTCCTCTTTGCTTTCGACCACATGCACGAATCCGACCGGCATGGCCATCACCAGGGCCGGACGCACCCCCTCCTCGATAATCATGCGGTTCAGTTCCAGCAGGGCCACCGGCGCGTTGCCGAACAGCAGAATACCGCCATCGGCGATCGGCCTGGCCTTGCGCATGGCATACAGCGAACGGGGCAGCCCCGTGGCGGTCGCCTCGGCCGCCACATCGGCATCGGCCACATGGCACCGGATCGCATCACTGGTATACCTGTCCGAGATGCTGGACAGCTTGGCCAGGGAAAGACCGTTTTTGATCATGTTGGAGTCGCAATAGATCGGACTGCCGGCCTTGAGGGCAGCGATGCCGGCCTCGATCGCATCACCGGAAAACCGGACGATGTCCATGATATTGAAATCGGCCACCGTGTGGATCATGCGGCGCACCACCTCCCACTGACCTTTGTCAAAACCGTGGGCCGGAGCCAGTTGGTCAATCGCCTGGAAGGAGAGCTTTTCGATCTGCTCGCCGCTCAGCCTGTTTTCGTATAGGTCGCGCACCAGCGGGCGGCGTTTGTCAGTTTCCGTCATGCTATTGATTACCTCCGTAAAGTTTGCAGCGCACGGCTGCTGTTCGTCAAAAACATTATCCCGAATCCGTGAGGCCAGAATGTCGTACAGTCCTGGCAGAGATTCAGAGCTGTTCCGTTATGGTCTCGCATGCAAACCAGTCCATCGTAGCGGCGGCCCTGACCACATCACCGACCACGATGATAGCCGGCCTTTCAATCTGACGGCCGGCCACGAGCGGCATGATCGTGTCCAGTGTCGCCAGATAGCGTTTCTGCCCGGGATTGGTGCCCCTGGTGATCAGTGCGACCGGGGTGGTTTCCGGGCGACCGTATCTGACAAGCTGCCTGACGATATCGGCCAGCACGGTACTGCCCATCAGCAGCACCAGGGTGTCCGGGCCTTTTGCCATGCGCTCCCAGTCCCCCTCGGCAAAGCTGCTGCCTTCCTTGCGGTGCAAACTGTAAAAACCGACCGATGAGGCGTACTCCCGATCGGTGACCGGGATGCCGGCATAGATCGGAACGGCCAGCGCACTGGTCACCCCTGGCACGATCTCGAATGAAATGCCATGGCTGGCCAGCACACGCGCCTCTTCTCCGCCGCGGCCAAACAGGATCGGGTCGCCCCCTTTAAGCCTTACAACCACACGGTTGCCAACAGCCTTCTCGATCAGCAGGGCGTTGATCTCCTCCTGGGTTTTGCGGTGATTGCCCTTGTGCTTGCCCACATCGATCAGCTCTGCGTCCTGACGGCAGTACTGCTCCAGCAGCAGGGGATTGGCAAACCCGTCATACAGCACCACATCGGCCATCCTCAAGGCCTGCGCCCCCTTGATGGTCAAAAGGCCAAGATCGCCGGGACCGGCGCCGACCAGATATACCAGGGGTACGCTGCTGCCGGGCCGGCCCGGGCCAAAGGCCGCCTCCAGCAGGCAGTCGTAAGCCCGCTCCGTTCTGCCCCTACGGATATGTCCGATCACCTTCTCCGCGCAATCTGCCATCCCCTTCAGGGCGCGGCCGCGCTGGTTCCTTTCCATGACCTGCCACTCCGGCAGATTGCGGACCTGTTCCATCAGCCTGCAGCATTCCCCATAGGCCTCGTCATAGGCAGCCCCGGCCCGCTTCTTCAATGCCCTGCTGAAAGCCGGATTGACACCGTCGGTGGCAAACGACACGGTCAGCGGACCGCAGGCATGGGTTGCCGGCAGAAAGAAATCCCCCGCATCGGACTGATCAACCCGCTGGGCCAGCATGTCATTTTGGCGGGCATCACCCAGTATGGTTTCATTCAGCAGCGGATCATCCGTGGCAGCAATCACCAGAAAGGCCTTTCCCAGACAACCGGTCCGGTACACATCCCTGACCAGCTCCACCTGCCCGCTGTTCCAGACAGGGTCATCGGAGAATACCGGGGCGATTGCCGTCACCACAGCGCCGCAACCGGCCAGTTTGGTACATTTTCTGGCAGCCACGGTGGAACCGCCGACCACGACGCAACGCCTGCCCTCCATCTGGATGTTTATGGGAAGATACATCTGACTACTCCTTGCTAAAATTTACTCAACCCGACAATAACCTGTCAGAAACGCATCTGCACGCCGCCAACAGCCCGGATACCGTCGTCCGGATGACCGAAATGCCCCTGGTAGCAGGCATCGAACAGGTTGTCGATGCGGGCGTAGATGTCGGCCTTGACCCGGCCGATCGTCACCGACTGGGTGACGCGCATATCCATGGTGATGTAATCGCTCATCTTCTGGCTGCCCAGATTCTCGGCCTGGCTGTAGCGCACGCCTTCATAACGCAGGGTGCCTTCCAGCCGTGTCTTTAACTTGGGCAGCGTATACTGCAGGGTGGTCTTCATCTTGATATCCGGCGTATAGGGCAGATCCTTGCCGGTGTCCCGGTTTTTCGAGTTCTGGTAGATCACGGAGACATCGCTGATCAGGCCGCTGCCCCAGTCGTACTTGCCGGTAAACTCCATCCCCTGGCGCTCGGCGCCCGGAATGTTGGTCGGCCGGTAGATCAGGTCGGCGCCCCGCTGGGAGGTAATCAGGTCATAGGTATTGACGCGGAACAGGGTTAACTGCACCGTGCTGTTTTTGGCCAGCTTGTATTCCAGGCTCAGGTCGTAATTGAGCACCCGCTCCTCTTTCAGGTTGGGGTTGCCCCGGCTCTGGTCGATGGAACCATGCACCGGCTGGTAGAGCTGCTCAAAGGTAGGCACGTTAACCGTATAGCCGACCCGGGCCTTGACCAGCATGCTGTCGGTGACCCCCCATCCCAGTCCGACCATACCGGACGGTTCGAAGCCAAAATCGTTGGTCACATCGGCCCGGGCGCCGACTGTGGCGGTAAACCGGCCCAGGCGCTTGTCAAACTGTGTGTTGAGGCCGTTTCTATAACGTTCATGTCGACCGGCCAGGGTGTGTTCATAGCGATTGTACTCCGACATGCCCCCCAGCCTGAGTTCCCATTTACCTTCGGCATCGGACCAGCTGGTATCGGCCTTCAGCCCGCCCTTGCTGTCATCCAGTGTCGTGCTGTAGCCATACTGGGACTTGTCCTTGAGCTGGGTGATATCGCCATAGGCGTTGAGGTTATAGGTGCCGTTGTCCAACAGGGCGCCGGACATGCGCCCACCCAGCGAACCCTTGCGGTAGTGCTGCCGCGCCAGCGGGGTCGGATTGTCGATCGGACCGGGCACGCCGTATTCGGCCTCGTAATAGCGGCCACTGATCTCATACTTGTTGCCGCTCTTGGCCTTGCGGTTCCAGTTGAAGCTGGCATTGCCGTCATTCCTGCCGCTGTTGAGACGCTTGCCGTCACGGTGGTTATAGTTGCCGGACAGCAGCAGACTGCTGTCGCCCAGTCGTACCACCTGGCTGAGCCCGCCCTGGAAAAGCCCGTATGAACCGCCGGCCGCCCGGATGGTGGTGTCGGCCTGCCGGCTGGTCTTGACGGCCTTGACCTCGCGGGTAACGATATTGATGGCGCCGTCGCTGCCGCCCGGTCCCAGCCAGACCGGAATGGGCGGTTTGAAAACGGTGATGGACTCGATGATTTCCACCGGAATGGCGTTCAGATCCATACTGCCGGAGTTGTTGCTGTTAAGCGGACGGCCGTTGAGCAGGATCAGCACACCGCTGGATTTACCGGAACCGCGCAGTGAAATGCGCGTGCCGATGCCGGTGGTGGGATAGACCTCCACACCCGGCATGACCTTCAAGACCTCCTCCACGCTGGACAGGTTGCGCTTGACGATCTCATCCCGGGCAACAAAACTCACATCCTGAGGGTAATTCTTGATGTACTCCTCCAACTTGTCGGAGGTGACAACCATTTCCCCCATGCTGTACTGCCCGGCCTGTTTACCGTCTTTTGCCACATCAGCGGCGGCGTTGCCGACTGCCATGGGCAGTGAAAGCGCGAGCAGCGCCAATGTCATGCTTTTATGCATCACTGTTTCCTTTCTTGCTGTTTCAGGGTTTGGCTATCAAGGGGAAAAACGGGTTATGCAACGATCAATCCCGTCCACCGCGCCTGAAGCCCCAGCCGACCAGGCCAACCACTGCGCCGAATCCCAGGATGAACATCCAGGGGATCGGAGCCGATGATGAACCGCCGCCGCCAGGCGCAGAGGTCGTTTCCACCACCTCGAAACCTTCCACAATACCCCTGGCACCTGCACTGGCACTGCCGTCAGGCGCGCGCCCAGCCGCCCCCGGCGCGGCGCTGCGGGCAGTATTGCCGGCTGGTTGGCCGCTTTTGGCCGTGCCGCCGGCGGATGAGCCGGTGTTTTTCATGTTGGCCAACGCGCCGCGGAAGCTCTGATTGAGAGCACTCATGCCCGGAATGGAGAGCAGTGTGGATGAGGTATAGTCAGTCAATTGGGGATTGTTGCAGGTATGATCGCAGCAGGCCATGCCCACTTCCTGTGCGGTCTTTGCATACTCCACCGCAAGTTGTTCCACCACCGCCTTATCCGCCTTCCAGTAATCCTTGCGGGCGGTCTCCAGCATGCGCGCCACCACCGACTGGTAGGCCCACATGTTCTTGGACTGGCGGAACATCTCCTTCATACCCAGACCATTTTTGTCCTGCACATAGGTCTCGTACATCTCCTGCCACTTGGCGCCGTCCACCGCCTCCGGCACGGTCACCTGCCACCCCCACAGGTGTTCGGTGACCTTGTCGATCAGCCGCGCCCCGGCATAGCCCTCCTTCATCATGGCCTTGATCCAGGCCGGATTCAGGTAACGGGCCCGCATCTCCCGACCCATGTTCTTCTCCAGGGTTTCCTGATGGGCCTTTTTGGGGTTGGTCATATTGGTGACAAACACCTCCGGCGATTTGCCGTCCACCGCCCGGATAGCCATGGCCAGACCGCCCAGATACTGATAGAAGTCGTCCGTATCCAGTACGCCGATGGTATTGGTGGAGCGGCTGTGAATGGCGATCTTGCTGCCGGACAGGGCGTTTTTCAGCAGCACCTCGCCCAGTTCCTCGCCCCCCTGCTTGCCGCGCTCACTCCAGAAGCCCTGGCCGTACATGTAACCGACCCGGCGGAAATAGACATCAATCACCTTTTTCTCATTGTTCCAGGTATTAGAGGCCACAATGGCGTTTTCCAGACCGTTGCCATAGGCGCCGGACGGCTCGGTGAAGATGCGCACCGAGGCCATGCGGCGGGCCTTTTCCACCGGCACCCCTTTGGCAATCAGCAGCTGCTGGGTCTTCAGGGTATTATTACGGACAATGTTGTCCTGCTCTATCTGATCCCGAGCCACCGAGACCGCCTTGTCCATCAGGTCCATCAGCACTGAAAACACATCCCGGTACAGACCGGAGGGGGTCATGGTCACGTCTATGCGCGGCCGCCCCAGCTCTGCACGGGGGATCGCCTCCACCCCCTCGATGCGGCCCCGCCCGTCCCATTTGGGGCGCACACCCATCAGGTACATGATCTGGGATTCCATCACGCCCTCATGGCGGATACACTCGGTGGCCCAGAGCACATAGGAAAGCTTGTCCGGATAAACGCCGTGGCGCTTGCGATAGTTCTCGATCAGCTCTTTGGCCAGCCGGACACCGGTGGCATATGTGCCGGGGGTGGGCACCCGGGACGGATCAAAGGAATAGAAGTTCTTGCCGGTGGGCAGCGATTCCGGATTGCGGATTGGGTCGTTACCGGTGCCGGCCGGAATATATTTGCCGTTCAAGGCGTTGATAAAGGAATCCATCTCCCGCGGGCCGCTGCGGCGGATAGCGTCTTCCAGCTTGGCCAGACGTTTGGCACGTTCTGCCGCAGAGAGTCCCTTTTCGATGGAGAGGATCGCCTCGGCTGTGCTGCGGATGTATTTGTCTTCCGGCGACTTGCCAAAGGTATGCAGACCAAAGGGTGTCTTTGTTTCAGCAATATCCTTGATGTAGTGTTCAAGCTGCTCCGCATCGTCATGACTGGCGATGGACTTCAGCTTCAGATCGGTCAGCATGCCGTTTTTTACGACGATCCTGTTGATCTCATCCAGTTTGGCTGCCGCAAGTTGGGGGGATTTTTCCCTGGCGCCGTTGTAATCGTTGATCAGTGCCGCCAACTCCTTGAGATCGCGGTTCATGCCGGCCTTGTCGAAGGGCGGGGTCATGTAGTCCACCACCACCGCCATGCCGCGCCGTTTGGCCTGGATCCCTTCCCCCACATCATCAACGATGTAGGGATAGATGTTGGGAATATCCTGAATCAGCACCTCGGACGGGTCTTCATGAGTAAAACCGACCTCCTTGCCCCCCATCCATTCGTGGGTACCGTGGGTGCCGATATGGGCCACGGCATCGGCCTTGAACTCCTTTTTCAGCCAGAGATAATAGGCCACATACTGGTGATGTGGCGCAATATTGGGGTCATGGTAGGCCTTGACAATATTTTGCGCCCACCCCTTGGCCGGCTGAGGCATCAGCAGTACATTGCCGTAACGCACCCCGGGCAGGATCAGGTAGCGCTTGCCCCGGTCATCGCGCCAGGTCATCATATCGCCCGTACCGGGTTCACCCCAGTCCTTGAGGACGGACTTCCTGAAACCGGATGGCAGTTCACGGAACCATTTTTTATATGTGTCCACCGGCAGCAGAATGGGCCGGCCGCTGCGGGCCAGCCTGTCCATCTCGGCCGGCGCCCAGTTGGCCACGTTGCGTCCGTATTGAATCACATCTTATAGATAATATCCTTGGCCAGTTCTCTTGTACCGGTATTATAGCCTTCCCGTTTCATCCGACTGACGATCTCGTAGAGGGAATCGGGCAGCAC
>Ga0116183_1005019_pt1 | contig 12728 bp, 10 predicted proteins | sample AD_UKC078_MetaG_FD_89753 | JGI IMG/M metagenome (GOLD analysis project Ga0116183, IMG submission 89753) | Active sludge microbial communities of municipal wastewater-treating anaerobic digesters from USA - AD_UKC078_MetaG | ecosystem: Engineered > Bioreactor > Anaerobic > Digestate | place: USA... | reverse complement strand
GGTCAGCCAAGGAGGCAGCGATGTCAACATCTTCAGGGCAAACGGCATCGATGCCGTCCTGCTCGGTGCCGGCTACACCGGAGCCCACAGTGTTGAGGAGGCGATCGCCATCGAGGAAATCGGGCGCTTGGCACAGCTGGCACGCGCATTGGTCGGCCCCTCTGACAAGGAACGCTGATGCTTTCGACCAGCATGCCTTGTCGTGCCCCCTTCTACTCGTACCGTCCCCACAGTCGACCGCTACACGGAGAGAGAAATCTTCTCACCTGACAATTAGGATGCCGATGAGCTAGGACTACCATAAGCACTCAATGAATTTCACTTACTCCCACGGTCTTTCTTTTTACACGGGAGAGAGTGATATTTCTGGAATCGATGAACAGAAAGCGTGACACGAACGCAGAGGAAGAATTCCACGTCAAGAACGCATACGAGCTAATCACCACTGAGGGTACTGCAAAAGACTGTGGCCATTTCTGTCAAGTCGAGAGCTATCTCACCAACTGGCGATGTAAATTCTCCACCGAACACGTGGTCAATAATTCGCCAATATTAGCCAGCACTCCATACTATTACCTGCAGTATTCTTCGATTTTTGCCAGAGATACAACAACGTTGATTTTTCAAATGGCAGTAACTCCTTCTCATTCTGTACAATGAGTGCGAGGCGTGGAGAGCTTCTCATATCGATGTAACCTCGTTTGATGAAGAACCTGAAATCCTCAAGATTGATCCGTATACCATCTACCATCTTCTTCAACTGGGAGGTAAAAGAAGAGGCAACAGCAAAGGGAGGGCGTCGTGGTGACACTTACAATGACTGTGTGGACTCACGAATAATGAGCTGAGGACGCAGTAAGAGCTGACTTGGTTCGTGCTCCTTGTCTTTGAGACTTTGGATTAACATCTCCAACAGCTTTCCTCCAATCTTAAAAATCGGCTGGCTAATGGTTGTCAATGGTGGTCGATAGTAGGCTGCCATCATGCTGTTATCGAACCCCGTAACGGCGAATTCTTTACCGACATGTAAACCGAGAGTTTTCGCTGCATTAATTGCTCCAAAGGCTATCATATCATTGAAGCCTACGATTGCCGTGGGAGGGGTCGGTTGATTAAGCAACACCAATGCCTGTTCATATCCATCCTTTTGGTCGAAGTACCCCTCGCGAACAAGGGCCGCTTCGAGTTCTAAGCCATGAGCTGCAAGACTCTTCACCAATCCATTATAGCGGATATAGGCGTGCATTATCTCTAGGGAGGGGCAGATACAGCCTATTCGGGTATGCCCCATCGCAACGAGATGGTTAACGATGAGTTGCATTGCATATTCGCCATCTTCATCAATATAAGAGTAGCGATCGATACTCTCCACCTGTCCAAAGGAAGCAAAAGGAAAGTTCAATGAGTGCAAGTAGTTGGCTCGTGGGTCATCACGCAGGGTTCGATATAGAATAAAGCCATCAACCCGTCTCCCCTCGACTAGCTGTCGATAGGTGTCCATCTGATGCTCTTCCTGTGCGTAGGTCACCAAAAGGTCATACCCATAGTGAGTAGCTTTCTCCCCGATACCTGCTAAAAACTCACTGAAAAAGGGCTCAGGATATCCTCTGGATGCCGGATGAACGACGATGCCAATCGTATCGGTGCTCTGCTTCTGCAAACGCTTTGCTAATGTATTGGGCACATATCCCAGCTGAGCAGCAACCTCTTTGATGCGCTCAGCAGTCTCTTTATTCACATCCGAACAATCAGCTAGTGCACGAGAAACGGTAGTAACCGATCGGCCCACCCGCTCCGCAATATCTTTCAATGTGACCATATATGACCGTATCTCACTCCTTTCCAAGCAGGTCTGTCCACAAGAGACCCAATTACTATCCTTTGATAGCACCCATCATCACTCCCTTCTCAAAATATTTCATCACAAATGGGTACACGATAATCATCGGAAGGGATGCGATTATAATAGTAGCATACTTTATCCGTTCAATCTCAAAAAACCTCGTTGAAAGAACAGCATCACTAGCCGTCATATCTGCTGCATGTGCACTCATAACAATATCCCGCAGAATTACCTGCAATGGATACTTCGCCTTGCGGGTGAAGTAAAGGATGGGACCAAAGTATGCATTCCAATGCCCAACTGCGTAGAACATTGAGATAATTACGATGATGGTTGTGGAGAGTGGTAAAACAATCTGTACCAAGAATTTTGTATTGGAACAACCGTCAATAAGTGCAGCATCCTGGAGTTCACTGGGAATGTTGGTTTGAAAGAAGGTGCGGGTTATTATCAGATTGTAGGTGCTGATTACCCCAGGGACGATAATCGCCCACATTGTATTCATCATCTTCAGTTTTCGTACCACCAAGAAGGTGGGAATCATACCTCCCGAAAAGAACATCGTAAATGTAATACCGAGCATTAAGACGTTACGTCCAACCAAGTCTTTCCGTGAAAGCGGATAGGCTGCTAAAATGGTCATCACCACATTACAGAATGTCCCAATCAATGTGTACCGCAACGAGTTGAAGAAACTTCGAACAATATCCTTGTTTTCCAGTACCTTCCGATACGACTCAAGGCTAAATCCAACGGGGAGAAAGCGTACTCGCCCCTCAAGGATTGCAACAGGATCACTCACTGAGTTACTCAGTACAATGATCAGCGGATAGAGAGTGACGATACAGATTATGACGAGCAGGACATTGATTGTTGCAAGCACAAAGGTGTCACTATTGAAATGTCGTTTTTGTTGTATAGTTTCTGTGGGCATCGGTCTGTCTCCTACCAAAGGGATGAGTCGAACAATTTACGTGAGAGCCGGTTTGCTCCCAGCAAGAGGAAGAAATTTATCAAATTATTGAACAATCCGATAGCGGTGGCATAGTCAAAGTATCCTTCCCTGATTCCCGTCTTATAGACGTAGACAGGAATTACGTCACTCGAGTAAATATTCAAGTCATTCTGCATCAAGAGTACCTTATCGACTCCGAGGTTCATGATGCCCCCAATCTTTAGGATAAGCATAATCATAATCGTTGGGATAATGCAGGGAATAGTGATTTTGAAAATTTGTTGGAGCTTGCTCGCTCCATCAACCTGCGCAGCTTCATAAAGCACAGGATCAATTCCCGCCAATGCTCCAAGATAAATCAATGAGCTCCAACCGGTACTCTGCCAGATGCCTGAAATAATGTAGAGGGGTTTAAACCATACGGCCTCCTCCATAAAACGGATCGGAGATTTTCCAAAGAACATCATGATTTGGTTAATTATTCCATAATCTGGGTGGACGACGGTTGTGATGAGGGCAACAAGTACCACAGTAGACAAAAAGTGAGGTACGTAGGTCACGTTCAAGACAAAGGCTTTAAACTTTTTTTTCCGTACCTCATTGACAATAATGGCAAAGATGATGGGAATCGGGAATTGGAAGAGGATCTGATAGACATTGATCATTATGGTATTGCGAATCATCCGAGTGAAGCGAAAAGACGAGAAGAAGCGTTTGAAGTGAGCCATACCCACCCACTTGCTCTTCAAGAAACCTAACCCTGGATTATAATCCCGGAAGGCAATCTGAATGCCATACATTGGCATGTATTTGAAGATAATATAAAAGGCAATCACTGGTATGAGCATTAAGTAGAGATCATAGTTTCGAAGAATCGATTTGATCTTGTTATGCTTCCCGAGAGCGTGTAAGTCCATACGCGTTCTTGACGGGCACTGTTCTTTTTTCATCACAATTCTCCTTGGCCTAATTCCAAAGCTTCGAGGATAGGGGATCCTTCGTTTTGAAGAGGCGCGTCTGCATGCAACAAACAGGCGATGGTTGAGGCAAAATCAATAATTTTGACCGGACGAGTTATTTGTATATTTTTCTTGATTCCCGATCCCCAGAGCAGGGAAAAAACATGTTGAGAGCTCTCATCGAGTGAGTCATGTGTTGCTCCCACCTGAGGGGCGAAATCTTTGAAGATATATGGAGGAATTGGAGATATGTACAAATCACAAAAATCAGCACTACCAGTCGCTTGAATCTCTTTTGAGTTGAGCACCTTTCCTACATACCCTTTGCGAGCAATCACTTGTTGTAACGTATCAATGGCATCTGTAGGAGGAGGTTCGGTGAAGGAAAGCAATAACGAGAGACCGGCACTGCACAGGACAATATCAGTCCCTTCTTTTGGCTTTTCACCGGGCCGTAGAACCTCATACGTATAGCCGAAACTACCGATACACGAGAGCAAATCCTGATATGCAGCAAGCGATGTATCATCGAAACTAAAAGGAGTCATCCCATGATCGGTGACCAAAAAGAAAGCCATTTGCTCAAAGGAGTCTAACGCTGCAAGCCGTTCTAAAAGGATACCAAGAGCGGTGTCGAGCTGATTCAGCCGCCAAAGAACCGTAGCAATGCGCTCCTCTTCATGTGCGGCGATGGGGGCTAGCTTGCCGTTGTTATGACCAATCGTGTCCAAATCATCGAGATACACCGCTACAAAATGTATTGGTGAAGTGATGGAAATCATCTGGTCACCAGAATATACAGGCTTGCCAGCAAGGAGCCGATAGAGCTGATCAAAACGCTGTTGGTAGGTACTCATTGGCAAGAAGATAAAGGGACGTTCTGTATCTCCAGCATATGTGCCCTGTTCTTCAAAAGTGAAATGATGCACAGAAGCGACACCGAGTCCCTGCCGATAGAGAGCATCAACGATTGTTTCTGCTTTGTTTTCCCGACGTTGCTCTACAACGATTCGATCCCTCTTATTGTAGAAGACCTTTACATTTCCAGTCTTCCCCGCATACGCACCTGAGGCAATTGCAGATTGCATTGGATTTGTTATCGAAGGAATACCCGATCGTGCATTGGCTAGGAATACCCCTTCGGTACGAAGTCGGTCGAGAGTAGGAACAAGGTTTTTTGCAGAGGCCCGCTGATAGTAGTAGTGGGCGAAGCCATCCCAGTTGAGATAAATGACAATGCGGTTATCTGTCATGGATTTCCTCCAAGGTGGTACAAAGTACCGCACCAGTGGCGTTGCTCACTGTATACGCCCAAGCGGTCATTCCCACATGCGATACTGCATGCGCATCACTGCCGGGAGTAAAGCGAACACCTCTATCAGCTAGCCGCTGAATCACCCAACCACGCGGAGTCTCAGTCGCACAGTGTAACTCGCAGAGCTTGCCGGAGGAGAGCAAACGGTCTGCAAACGCATCCACATAGGCCCGATCAAGGTATCGGTCGACGATGGCACGACAGATCTCTCGGCGATCTGCATAGGTGGTGTCCAGCCCTTCGATAAAGCGTTCTATAGGCAAGTAGTCCTCACAGTGTCCCACGATGTCTCCCTCACCCGCTGCCATGAGGAGCATAATCTCCTTATAGAGTGCCCAATACTGATCGTTGAAGTACTCTCCAGGTACAATTTCTCCTTCAAAGGGGATATAATGGCAACTGGTGATAATCAGATCACACACAGCGAGTACCTCAGGTTCAATATCCAATAATCCGTTTGGCAAGGGTGTTGTTTCAAGGCCACAGTAGAGGATGAGGTCATCAGGGACCGAAAGAGCACGAATCGCAGTAAAATGTTCTAGGAGTGACTCTGCTTCTAAGAGAGCAATTTTTGGACGAAAATCATGCGCATCATAATGGTCAGTGATGGCAAGCACCTCCAAAGATTGCTCCTTTGCGCTCGCTACCACTGCTTCTAACGATCCTCTCCCATCAGAAAAGGTCGTATGGGTATGTAAATCAGCTCGTTTCAGCCTCATGGTTTGACCCCCCACCACCCAAATCCATAGGCGGGGATATGCAGTTGCGTTTCTCCATCAATCACGGTTGATGTGGCGGTACCCGCAAGGAGCTCTAACGGCTGATGTGTGGGTGCGAATTCAGGAGGACAGAGAATCATCACTGGTCTGTTACTCGAGTTGACTATCGTCAACACAGGGGAACAGGAAACGCCTCCTCTCACAATGACCAAGAGGCTGCTGTGGAGATTCAATACCTGCTGATCCGCGTGAGGACTAAATGCAGGAAGTGTTTTTCGAACATTGATGAGCGCTTTCAATTGATTGAAGATTGTTTTGCTCCGTGGCTCATCGTTAACGCGAGCTGTCAATTCAGCCCTGGTGTATTTTTTACGGTTAATCGTGCGAGCAATACCGGTCTCTTGTACTCCCGATACGTTGTTCTGTTCTCCGAAGAGCGAATTGAAGTAGATTGCGGGAATCCCCTTCAAAGCAAGCAAGATAGCATGAGCGCTGAGAAACTTATCAATATTCGAGACCTCTGAATCTTTTGGATCACAAAGGAGGTCGTAAAAGGTACAGTTTAATTCATAGGGTACTTCGGTACCATCGGGATTGGTCTTAGCAGAGACCATCCCTCCTCGAGCAGAGGAGAGGTTGACCAATGCGGCAACTTCCGCGTCACTTAAGATGCCAGAGGCAGGAACGATACCTACCCCATCATGAGAGGAGAGGAAGTTTAGATAGGAGGTCGAGTCTCCATATTCCAGACTCCTTATCCACCGAGTTAACGTCTCCATTTCATGGCTGAGAAAACTATGCACCACCAACGGCGGTAGTGAAAATTGATAGATTACCTGCGCTTCATTGTGCCCATCACCAAAGTAGGTCACGTTGTCAACGTGGGGGATATTTGTCTCACTGACCAGTACCACCCAAGGAGCTATCATATCAAAGACCGTACGCATCATTTGGATTACTGCATGGCACTCAGGCAAGTTCGAACACTTTGTCCCACTCTCTTTCCATAGGTAGTTGATTGCATCTAGACGTAAGACGGCAGCACCATCACTGATATATCCAAGTAAAATATCGAGAATCTCCAACAGGAGACGAGGATTGCGGTAGTTTAGGTCAACCTGATCAGCACTGAAGGTAGTCCAGACCTCTTTGACACCTGCAACCGTCTCTACAACAGAAAACAGGGAGGATGTGCGTGGACGGATAACCTGCGAATAATCGCTTGTAGGATCCTTTTCGATAAAGTAATCACGATATGGCTCCTTTTGTTTGCAGTAATCACTGAACCACCTGCTCTGGGCAGAGATATGGTTGATCACCGCATCAAACATGAGGCGGTGAACAGCAGCCATCGATCTAATGTCCTTCCACGAACCCACCTCTTGATTGACCTGTCGGTAATCGATGATCGAGAATCCATCATCGGAAGAATATGGGTAAAATGGCAGGAGATGTACTACCGAGAACGTATCTGATAATTCAGCACTGAGGAAGTGGTGTAGCGCTGCAAGTGGGGTCGTACCATCATCACAGCGAACGACATCTGGATAGGTGATCAGCATCACATCCTCATGATCAAAGGCTACTCGCCCATCGTTATTGGTACTCTTAACAGTATCTTTGTGTCTGTGCGCATCAATTTTCTTTCGGTGACGAGCAAGCAACTCCATCAACTTCGAATGGAAAAGTGCATAGTCTTCAGCAGGATAGACAAACCTAAAGAGATTACGCAACGCTTCCTGTTGTTCAGCGTGCTGAGATTCTGGTATTTGCATCCTAAATCACCTCAAGGTAGTCTTTGTTTGGAAGCTCAGGAAACGGCACTGTTGGCAAGGTCTGATACCAAAATGCTACAGAGGAGATGTCATCCTGCAACGGGAGATATCTACCGTCTGCTCGCCATCCGAGCGCTTGAACGGTAATACGGATATCGGATTCGAATCGGATCGGATCGACAATGTGCCAGCGATACATACCAAAACGTTGTTGTGAGCTATAACACCCATCGGGGAGGATAACTTGAGAGAGCCCCGCATAAGGGGTGGTATAGACTTGGTACTCCCCGGCACGCAACTTCTCATCTTTCACGGACTTGCGTTTATAGAGCATCGCTTCATAGTTATAGGAACCACAAAAATAATCCTCCGTTCCTGTACCACAGATAGTAGGATAGTCGGTATCACCATCGAGATAGAATTTACACTCCCCCTCTCCCCACCAGCCATTGTTGTTGACACCCCAACACATATAAGTACCAACATACTGACCTTTCCCCTGTACGTTATCCAAGAGCTTGTACTCCTCTTTGTAGGGCAAAGGATTGGTACGCCGGAACTGTGCATGGAAGTACGCAATATCATCCTCTAATTCAGTGAGACAGTAATCAATTTGATAGAAGAAAACAATCGGATTATCACCACGGTTTTCTATAGTGATTCTACACCGTTCTTTGAAGGGCATCTGCCAGTAAGAGTTAAAAGCTGACCCTGGGTTCACGCAGACAGCAAGAGAAGAGATTGGTGCATACCGTTCCCAGCCACAGGCAAAGAAGTCCCCCAACGGACACTCGACCGAAGGAACCGTTTGGTTATCCCAGTAGATTCTTAGAATCTGTTCACGCCACGTGCCTGTAGAAGTAACCCATATGTGTTGGATACATCCAGGGCCTTCAATATCTGCAAGCAACGTTGTCTCCTTTGCCGGAAGGATAACATAGGGGTTTACTTTCCATCCTTTCCCAAGATCACGGGCGTTGTTGCCACTTACTCCATCAACAAGCTCACACTGAGCTCCCCCTCCCTTCGATCCGGTGGGATTCTCAGCACAAATCGATCGAGATTGCGCACTTGAAGTGCGATATAAATTACCTAGATGCGTGCCAATACCGTTAAAACTCATCACTCTCTCCTATCGCCATACACTTCATTCATTCTCCGTAGACCCCTATCGTTATATCTTCGTGAGCAGGGATGACTCTTAGCTCTTTCCCATCACTGATGACTAGGATGGTGCCATAAGCGACTGTAGTCAATGTACGTGCACGAAACCGAAGACTGTCCAATGTGCTTAGGGTGGGTTCTCCACTGTTTACTATCTGTACTTCCGGTGAAACTTGCATTAAAAACAGCGATGAACTAGAGGTCCCCAGTCCATGATGCGGTACTTTCAACAGGACGCTATTGAGCTGATTCCCGAACAGGTCAATCAATTCAGCCTCGCGTTCTTTATAGATATCTCCGGCATAGAGGAAAGAGTGTTCACCGTACGTGATGGTGAAAACCATACTGTGGTTGTTCTCAAAAACCGATCGAGTCCGATCGTCGACTACTGACTTATCATAGACAACGGGACCTTCGGGATTAAAACAGCGTAATGTCGTTGATGAGTCAAAAGAGTACATATCTCCACGAGAGAGAGTGCGATATGGGATATTTTTTTCTAGTATTGTTGAGAGGATAGTGGAACGAAGGGTGGCTCCCGATTCCTCTGGTTCTGGAAAATCAATGAGAAAGATCATGCCAATTTCATACGCCTCAGCGAGACGGGCAAGGTCTCCAATATGATCACTATGAAAATGGCTAAAGATGACGTAGTCGAGGTGGGTAATACCGGTCTCTGCAATGAGTTGAACGAGCAACTCATGGTCTCTTCCATAACCCGCATCGATGAGTATGGTCGTCCCTTCTGGGGTGATGACAAGGCTTGACTCTCCGTTTTTTGTCCCGAGCTCGTGGACACCAAAGAACCAAAGGGAAATAGTCCCTTCATGTGCCATTTCAGCTCGTTGTTCTGTTGAGATAAGCGTATGTTGCAACTCTCCCGTGCTTGCTGTAGTACTGCAAGAGATGGCAAAAATCCCGAAAAATAGGATGAGACAAAGAGTATTTCGTAGATGTTTCATAGCGTTTTGCCTTTTGTGGGTATGAATTGGCCGTGCCACGCACCAAGATGGTAAGACACGGCCAATCATACATACAGTTACGTTTTAAAACTTGCTCTTAATGATTTTGAAAGCTTCACGATAGATTTCTTCAACTCGATCTACCTGCAATTTCTTCAGATCAGAGACATACTTGTCCCAATCCTTATCAAGATCAAGCTTTCCGGTCATGAACGCAGCTCTTGCTTCGTTGAAATATTTATTTACTTCGCCGATAAGTGTAGCACGTTCCTTTTCAAGCTCAGTTGGAAGTGTCGGTAAGCTATAAGCATGTTCAGTATTGTATGGAGCAAAGATATCCACACAATCTGGAGTCAACGTACCTTCAAAGATAGGTAGGGTTTGCTTTGCGGTGTACATACCAGGCATGTTGTTGGGTCCAAGCCACATCGTATAATTTGCCATGGCAAACTCAGCACCTTGTGGATCTTCGGTAATCTTCTCAGTGTAGCTCATAGATCCGTCAGCATTGACGCGATACGTGTCGCCTTCTACACCCATCCGAACAAGGGTTGCACCTTCTTCACCAAAGAAATAGTCAATCCAGCGAGCAGTCTCTCTCGGATACTTGTTTGCACTGGTGATAGAGAAGCATGCGACTCCGAGCAAGGGAGATACCTTCCAATTCCAAATGACTGTATCGCTTCCAAGGGGACCAAAGGTCGGCTCGAGGATTCCAAACTGACTTGAATCTGCTGGAGGCAGGAGCAAGCTAATACCGATTTGATCATTTGAAAGACGAGCAAAGTGTTCGGATGTTCCCCGGGTGAAAATGTCAAGTTCAATTAACTTTTCGGAGTAGAGCGTGTGGAGGATTCGGAACGATTCACGCATATTTTCACTGGTGTACATCTGATAGAGCTCACCATCGATGATGTTCAGTGGCTGTGAGAAAACGTTATCGATACCAGAGAACCCGCGAGTGGTGCGATCGAGCTCAGTGATGTTGCCAAAGGAGACTGGATACTCATCGGAAGGGTTGCCGTTACCGTTGGCATCCATGTCTCGGAATGCACGAGCAACATCATAAAACTCTTCCATGGTGGTAGGCTTATCCATCCCTACGCGTTCAAGCCATTTTTCATTGATATACATAAAACGGCGAGTGGTGTCGATCGGATCAGGATAATATGCAGGAAGCGTAAAGATTCTTCCATCGGGCTCGGTAAGCGCAATCTGCAAGTTCACATCGTTGTTGTACGCCTTCGTGAAGTTTGGCATCAAGCCTTCATCCATAAATTGCTTGAGGTCGATCAGCTGGCCAGATTCAGAAAACTTGCGGACGTCAGACATGTTAAGCGCATTCTTGAAGAAGATGTCAGGTAGATCGTTTGCCGCGATGAGTGTCTGAGCTTTGGTTCGCGCTTCGGTATTAACGACGGTCTCCCATTCAACGCGAATATTGGTTCGCTTCTCTAGCTCACGCCAAACGAGCATGTCATCATCCCATTCAGCATTGCCCGCATACTTTGATCCAAAGCCAGTTAGAGTAATTTTCTCTTTGACAATCTGCGTACCTTCGCGCAGCAGGTTATCTTCAGAAATTGGGCTTTGAATCGCCTTTTGTCCCTGAGCAAACAGGCTGGTAGTCATGAGTAATACCAACAAGACTACAAAAATTCCTCGTGTTTTCTTTTTCATGAGTCTCCCCTTTTAAATTTCGATTTCATCAAGTAAAATCGGTTATCCAAAACGTTTTGGATTGATTATAGCGTAATCCAAAGCGTTTTGGATGTCAAGAAAAATCTTTTTTCCATTCACGCATCACTGAAATATTGCACTTCAAAGGAGAGAGTTCTGCCAATATCACTTCGGTTGGCATTGCAATTCCATGTCATGTTTCAAACACGAATTCATGGAGTCAAGCGACATAATCCTCTATCATGCTAGCACACCAGAGCAGATGATACCTGCCAAACAGTTCCCATGTATGTACTGCTCCCCAAGCAAGTGTTCTCAACCCTCAAGGCGGTAGAGATGCGCCTGTCATGGTGCAGATATCCATACCATTCCCTAGAGATATGATCTGAGAAGTGGCGCACCGTATACTCCCAAACGTCACGAAACATCGCCACCTCAGCGGCTGCAGCAGGCCCCCGTTATCGGCAGCGGCAACTGACCTTCGCGTACAGGAGATCCTATCGCTGCACCGAGAGGGAGAGCTCGCTGGTGTGGCTCTGTCCGGGATCGAGGGTGATGCCCCCTTCACCATTGTTGACGTGTTCGACGCAGAGGAAGTCCTGCCAGGCATCAAGGATCTCACTGTTCTGCAGCGCCCCCTCCCCGGGATTCCAGATGAGGATATTGCTCCACCCCGTCTGCTCCATCGTGATGCTGCGCCCCATGGCCGGGTCGTTGAGCCGGACCGTCCCTCCCGCCTTCCTATAGAGGCGGTGGATCGCTCCATTGACCGCTGCCGCTCCCCGCTGGATGAACGGCTCGTCGCCGCGGTTGCGGTCGATGGCGGAGAGTCCATCAAGTCCTTCCACTGAGCTTCCCACTTCCGCACCCACCGAATAGTAGGTGTGCAGCGCTGCATCGAAGCTGAACGGGCGTTCATCGGTATTGGTCACCGTGAGGCGAATCGTCAGCGCGCTCCCCACATTGACGGCAAGCGTGAGACGGAATCGATGAGGCCAGAGAGAACGCGTCTTGTCGGTATCCTCTACGCCCATGGTGACGGTGGTCGATCCATCCGCTTCACTCTTCTGCTCGACCAGCTGCCACTCCATGGTGCGGACGATCCCATGCAACGGGAGATCAGAGTCCTCAGGGTGTTTACCAAACCACGGGAAGCAGATGGGGATCCCGCCCCGTATCGGCACCCCCGGCGCAAAAACACTGCGCGGGCTGACGAAGAGGAGCTCCGCTTCCCCGCGGGCCTTGAAGGATGCGATGTGCGCCCCATGCAGATAGATGGTCGCCTCGCCCAACCGATTGTAGATGCGCAGCAGCGCCAGGCCGCCCGATCCTCGATCTTCCCACACCGTCTCTCTC
>Ga0116183_1005015_pt1 | contig 12731 bp, 11 predicted proteins | sample AD_UKC078_MetaG_FD_89753 | JGI IMG/M metagenome (GOLD analysis project Ga0116183, IMG submission 89753) | Active sludge microbial communities of municipal wastewater-treating anaerobic digesters from USA - AD_UKC078_MetaG | ecosystem: Engineered > Bioreactor > Anaerobic > Digestate | place: USA... | reverse complement strand
TATTTGTGAAGATGAAGTTTATAATGACCCTGCAATTATTATTTTAAAGGATAGTGAAATCTATTCACTTGATTGCGTATTAGCGATTCTTAATTCAAAATTGGCAACATTCTATCACTTTAACCACTCCCCGAAAGCAACAAAAGGTGCTTTCCCGAAGATTTTGGTTCAAGATATTAAAGATTTTCCGTTGCCTGCAGTTGGTGATGATGATAAGAATCGTATAGAAGAGTTAGTAAACGGCATTCTTACCGCTAAGCGAGATGACCTCAATGCTGATACCACTGCTGAAGAGCAAGAAATTGACCGTATGGTATATCATCTTTATGGTCTCACTTATGATGAGGTGAAAATAGTAGACCCTGAAACTCCCTTAAAAAAAGAAGAGTATGAAGACTTTGAAACTAAATAAGAATGCAATATGTACAAAGAATGGTGTCTTGACAGAATATCACTGTAACAGATGAAAAATTGATTATGAATAAGCCATACCATATCCCAACGCTCCCTCTCCCTTATGATTTGGAGACAAAAGAGATTTTAAAGCAGCTAACTCGTTCACACCGGAAGTTGGCTGAGTTAAAAGGAGTTGCGCTAACAATACCCAATGAACGCATACTTATTAGTACGCTTACCTTACAAGAAGCAAAAGACAGTTCTGAAGTCGAGAATATTGTTACCACTCAGGATGATCTTTATAAAGCAGATTTAAATGTTAAACAAAGCATTGTCAATGCATCCACAAAAGAAGTGCTTGCATATCGCCAAGCGATTGAAAAAGGATTCGAACTGGTTAGAGGAAGAAGACTGCTTACTAATAATATCATCAAACAAATTCAGGCTGAATTGGAACACAATAGAGCAGGGTTTAGAACTGCGCCAGGCACCAAACTTGAACGTAGTGATGGGAAAGTTGTGTATACTCCTCCTCAAGACGGGGCAGAGATTATTGAATATATGCAGAATCTTGAGACGTTTATCAATGATGAAACCATGTCTGAATTGGATCCTTTAATAAAGATGGCAATCATTCATCATCAGTTTGAAAGCATACACCCATTTTATGATGGAAATGGACGCACAGGACGTATTGTTAACATTCTGTATTTGGTGACAACAGGACTATTGGACTTACCCATATTATATCTTAGTCGCTATATTACCCATAATAAAGGTGAGTATTATGGACTGCTTCAGGCTATTCGTGACAAAGGTACAGATAATGCCCAAGAATGGGTGGACTGGATTCTGTTTGTATTAAAAGGGATAGAAGAAACAGCAACTGAAACTATCAGATTAGTAAAAGGTATATCAGATTTGATGAATCAATATAAGAATGTTTTGCGTCCACTATTTGATAAGCAATATAAACATGAACTGTTGAATAATCTGTTTTTTCATCCGTACACAAAGATAGAATTCATGGAAAGAGATATGATGGTAGAACGAAGAACTGCCTCTAAATACTTGGATATGATTGTAAATGCCGGTTTGCTACATAAAGAGAAAATTGGAAAGGTGAATTACTATATCAATGTAGGACTGATTGATTTATTTCTGAATCATGCAGAGTTGCCATAAGAGTTCGTGTACATGATACATTTCTCATGTACATAAAACCAGGTTATCGTGTACATGACATCTCTTTCGTGTACATAAAATCTCTATTTCATGTACATATCAATACTAAAACATAAGTTATGAGCAGATTAAATAAACTGTACGAAGCTATGGAAACTCTTCGCAAAGAAGGGCTTCCTGTCAATGAAGTTCTTGAGCATAAGGCTAACAAATGGATATTCTTCACCTTGGCATAAAGGTTACATTGAACCAATAATGCTATTTTCTTACTCTTCTTCTATTCCGAAACCGGCCAGGCGAAGATCGTTCCAATAGTTGGGATACGATTTGCTTACCACATGAGGTTCGTCTATGCGTATCTGCGGAAAGACAATGCTTGCAGGAGCGAATGCCATGGCCATGCGATGGTCTTCGTATGTGCTGATAACAGCTGTGGCATGCGGTTCGCATCGTTCACCATTCCATATCAATACGGAATTGTTTTCGTGGCGCAGAACATAACCTAGCTTAGCCATTTCGGTTATGAGGGCAGCAATGCGGTCGGTCTCCTTTATCTTCAGACTTTGCAAGCCTGTAAAGCGGAAAGGAATATTGAGCAAGGCGCACGTTACCACGAACGTTTGTGCTAAGTCGGGTATGTCGATAAAATCTTCGTCCAGTCGTTCGGGATATTCACTGGTTTGGCGGAGTAGGACGTCTCCGTCGGTAAATTCCGTTGCGATGCCCAATTTGGCAAACACCGCTGCTCCCCGGCTGTCGCCCTGATAACTCTTTTCGAAAAGTCCCTTTAGCTTAATGGACGACTGCGAACTTAACGCTGCAATCTGGTACCAATAAGAGGCTGCACTCCAATCACTTTCCACCCGGAAAGCCGTATCCGAATAAGGATGAGGAGCCACGCGAATGCAGTTCTCCGAGATCCATTCAGCCTTTGCGCCAAAGTCGGTCATGAGTTGCAACGTCAGGTTGATGTAAGGACGAGAAATAATCTCGCCGGTTAAATGAAGCGTGAGTCCGTTTTTCAGCACAGGCCCTATCATCAGCAAAGCCGAAATATATTGTGAACTGACATCTCCTTTCAGCGTAACCTCTTGGCTGTTTAGTTCACCGCCCGTAATGCGTAAAGGCGGAAACCCTTCGTTGCCGGCATACTCAATCTGTGCACCCAATTCACGAAGAGCATTTACCAATATCTGAATGGGGCGTTGCTGCATCCGTGCCGTACCGGTGATGACACGTGTACCGGGTGTTACGCAGAGGTAAGCCGTAAGAAACCGCATGGCCGTTCCCGCTGCCAAGATGTCAATTACATCGTGATTCTCTGTGAGTGCTTGAATCATTACCCGGGTATCGTCACAATCCGACAAGTTAGCCGGCACAGTTGTTCCGCGTCCCAGCGCGTGAATAATAAGTGCTCGGTTACTGATACTTTTTGAAGCGGGGAGTTCTATGACGGCCTTCGGTTGCAAAGGCGCAGAAAGTTTGTAGCGCATAATTTCAGTTTGGTAATAAATGAATCTGTTTGCAAAAATAGGAATAAAATCGAAGCTTTTTAAAATAATCGGATGGTATTGATACGAATAAAGTGATAATTTATAAATTTGTGAAACTAAAAACTTGATTCTATGAATGAGAAAGAACGCTATACGAAATATTCACTAATCCTTATTATCCTTTTACTGGGAGGAATTCTTTTCGTTCGTCTAATTCCCTTTCTGAGTGGCATTCTGGGTGCGATAACCATTTATGCGTTGTTAAGGGGACAGATGAAATATCTTTCCGAAAAGAAAAAGATGAAACGCAGTTTGGCTGCCATTTTATTGATTGGCGAAACTGTTTTGTTTTTCCTGATTCCGTTGTCTCTTTTTGTCTGGCTTCTCATTGGTGAGTTGCAGACGTTGAATCTGGATCCTGCCGTACTCATGTCTTCTGTAGAAGATGCTGTGCAGGTTATTCGTGAAAAAACAGGTTATGAACTGTTCAAAGAAGAAAATATGTCGGCCGCTGCATCGTTTTTTACGAAGCTGGCTCAATCGTTTCTAGGCAATGTCAGTGGACTGATCATGAATCTTTTTGTATTGGTCTTTATCCTTTTCTTTATGCTCATAGGTAGTTCTAAAATGGAGGAGTATGTGTACAGCATTCTTCCTTTTGGAGAAGCCGACAGGAAATCGGTTCTCAAGGAAATGAATCGTATAGTGACCTCCAACGCTATCGGAATTCCTTTGCTGGCTGTTATTCAAGGAGGAATTGCTATGGCGGGTTACTTTATTTTCGGGGCACCCAATGCACTGCTCTTTGGTTTCCTAACCTGTTTCGCTACTGTTATTCCGCTGGTTGGTACTGCTCTTATCTGGCTGCCCCTTGTTGTATACATGGCGCTGTTGGGCGATTGGGTAAATGCTGCCGGACTGGCTGCCTACGCGTTGATTATCATCACCAATGTTGATAACCTTATTCGTTTCATGCTGCAAAAGAAAATGGCCAACATTCATCCGCTTATAACTGTGTTCGGTGTGGTCATCGGTTTACCGCTGTTTGGTTTTATGGGAGTTATTTTTGGCCCGCTTCTGATCTCGGTGTTTATTCTCTGTTTTGATATTTATAAAAGGGAGTATCTGGATAAATAAGTCTACTTTTTATTCTGATAATATTGATGGATGGCCGTTGCCAATCCTGTAAAAGCACTAAAGTCTTGCGCTACAATGCTTACTTTAAGCCCTTTTTTTCTTGCGTACGCGGCTGTGTAAGGGCCGAAACAGGCAATCTCAAGGCTGTCGGTTGAAAGGTGGTGCTTCTTGCACGTTTGCAAGGCGACCTCAATTTCGGCTCCGCTGGTAAACACAAGGCAGCTTGCTGTCTTTGTCCGGATCAGTTCGGCAAACCGGTTTTGTATGTTCTCTTCGCTGGCACAGGTTGTGTAAGCATCAATGCGTGTTACTTGCATTTGAATGGCTTCGAGTGCACGCGTAAAATCGGGTACCACATCGGGTTCGGGTATGTCTTTTACCCAAGGAGCCAATACGGCTATTCGCTTTCCGCTGATGTCCGGCCGGGTTTTTAGTTTGGCAACGATGCCCATGGGACTGGCTTCGTCGGGTAATAATACATCGCTTATTTTCAATTCCTTTTTAAGAAATTCGGCATCTTTGCCAATGGCGCAGAGCGTTATTTGTTGCAAATATAGTTTAGCCTCCGGATGTTTTGCCAATGCAATGGAGAAAGATTCAATGGCTTTGCGGCTCGAGAAGGCGATGTAGTCATAGTTCTGCATCTCTTTCAGGAATTGATTCATCTTGGCTTCTTCAGGTAGTACTTTTGTTTCTATCATGGGACAAGAATAAGTTGCAATATCCTTTTCTTGCAGTGCTTTTTCCAACCGTTGGGCATAACCTTGTGGAGCTGTAATGATTACACGGGGTGTTGCTGACTGACTCCGGGTTGGTTGGCAGTATAAGCAACTTATGGCAACAAGAATAATAGGGTAGAGGTGCATAGTGTCCTTTTTTGTGGATTCTTTGCAAAACTAATTATTTTTTTACTCTTTACTTGTTTTTACGGAATAGATTTTTTATTTTAGCACCGTTACGGAATCTAATAGTTTTATGAAAAAAGTACCTATAACTCTTTCATACAGGTTGAAGCTGTTTCTTGTTGTTTCCGCAGGATTCATTTTCGGTGGTGGTTTTCTTTTCCTGTATCTGCTAAGGGCTCATACCTACTTGGGAGATGATCCGTCGGCCTGCGTTAACTGTCACCTCATGGGCGCTTACTATGATACGTGGGCGCACGGTTCACACGGTCGTAACACCACATGCAATGATTGCCATGTTCCTCATGAAAATATGTTTCGGAAGTATTTGTTCAAGGCGATGGACGGTACGCGCCATACTGCTGTGTTCCTTACGAATACGGAACCTCAGGTTATTCAGGCAATTCCTCAAAGTTCAGAGGTTATTATGAACAACTGCATCCGTTGCCATACTCAGCTGAATACTGAATTTGTAAAAGACGGACGCCTTTCTTACATGCAGACTCAGGTTGGTGAGGGCAAGGCTTGTTGGGATTGTCACAAGGAAGTTGGGCATGGCAAGGTGAGTCTTTCGACAACTCCCAATGCGTTGGTTCCTTACCCGGAATCACCGGTACCTCAATGGTTGAAGAAAATAATGAAAAAATAATATAGCGGATATGGAAAGAAAACTCAAAACCTGGCAAGGGTGGCTGTTGTTCGCCGGAACAATGGTTGTTGTATTTGTACTTGGTCTGGTAGTTGCCTCTATGCTGGAACACAGAGCTGAGGTGGCAAGTGTCTTTAATAACAAGAAGGTGGATATTAAAGGCATTGAACCGCGCAATGAAATATTCAAGGATAATTATCCCAGAGAATATGCCACGTGGCTGCGTACTGCAGAGACTGACTTTAAAAGCGAGTTCAACGGCAGCGAAGCTGTTGATGTGCTGGCTCAACGACCGGAAATGGTCATTCTATGGGCCGGATATGCTTTTTCTAAAGACTACACAACGCCTCGCGGACACATGCATGCCATTGAGGATGTGCATCGCACGCTCCGCACCGGTGCACCTACTGGTGATCATGATGGTCCGCAACCGGCTACCTGCTGGACTTGCAAAAGTCCGGACGTACCACGGATGATGGAGGCTGTAGAAGTTGATTCTTTTTATAACAAGAAATGGGCGTTTTGGGGAAGCGAAATCGTGAACCCCATCGGTTGTTCCGACTGTCACGATTCGGAAACGATGAATCTGCATATCAGCCGACCGGCTCTGCGTGAGGCATTTGCCCGTCAGGGAAAGAATATCGATGAGGCTACTCCGCAGGAGATGCGCTCACTGGTGTGTGCTCAATGTCACGTAGAATATTATTTTCGTAAAAGTGACAATTACCTGACTTTCCCGTGGGATAAAGGTATTACCGCCGAGAAAATTGAAGAGTATTATGATGAGGCCGAATTTTATGATTATAAGCATGCGTTGAGTCAGACGCCTGTCATCAAAGCGCAACACCCTGATTTTGAAATTGCTCAGATGGGTATTCACGGACAACGGGGCGTTTCCTGTGCCGATTGCCACATGCCTTATATGGCGGAAGGAGGCATTAAGTACAGCGATCACCATGTACAAAGTCCGCTGGCTAAGATTGACCGCACTTGTCTGGTGTGCCACAGGGAAAGTGAAGAGACATTGCGTAACAATGTGTACGAACGTCAGCGTAAAGCCAATGAGGCTCGTAACAGGTTGGAGCAAGAACTGGCTAAAGCTCACATAGAAGCCAAATTCGCTTGGGACAAAGGTGCTACCGAAGCACAAATGAAGGATGTACTCAAGCTGATTCGTCAGGCACAGTGGCGCTGGGATTTCTCCGTTGCTTCGCATGGGGCTTCTTTCCATGCTCCTCAGGAAATACAACGTATTCTGGGACATGGTTTAGACAGGGCATTACAGGCTCGCTTGTCTATTGCCAAAGTGCTAGCTAAAAACGGTTTCACCGGTGATGTGCCGATGCCCGATATTTCAACCAAAGAGAAGGCACAGCAATACATCGGATTGGATATGAAAAAGGAACATCAGGAAAAAGAACAATTCCTGAAAGTGACTGTTCCCAAATGGCTTGAAAAAGCAAAAGCCAAAGGAAGATTGGCACAGATATAATAAAAATAGCTATGTTTGCAGAACCACCGTTGCCCGCGTCGTGACGGTGGTTCTTAATTAAATATCTGATAGTATGTGGAAACAACCCTGGGGGTATAAAGAAGGTTACGTCATTTGTGGAGGACTATTTCTGACTGGTTTGTCATTGCAGGCTGCCGTAGGAGGCTTTCACCTCGAAACACTGGCTTATCCGATCAATTTATTGGCTGCCGTTGTCTTTTTTCTCTTGTTACTTCTGTTGCACTTTTTTCGAAGAAAGTTTGCTGCTTTGCGATGGCTAAGCAGTTATCAGGCTGCCATCTCTTCCATTTCTTCTTTGGCTTTACTGACCTTGGTTATGGGATTAGTGAAACAACTACCCGGTTACATGCACGAAGGAGATGCCTGGCCCGGCTTTGCACAGATGTTATCTAACTGGGCTTTTGCATTTCTATTCGTTTGGTTCATTGCGGTGTTGGGCATGACTGTTTTTCTACGGCTTTTCTCTGCCCAATGGAAGGATATCCCTTTTGTACTTAATCACTTGGGGTTGCTTATTGCCCTTACCGGTGCGGTTTTGGGCAGCGCAGATATTCAACAACTTGAGATGAATACGTTAGTGGGGCGTCCCCAGTGGATGGCAACTAATGAACGGGGGGATGTGTTGGAACTACCTTTGGCTATTGAATTACATGAGTTTTCCATAGAAGAATATCCGCCTAAGCTGATGCTGATAGACAATGAAACCGGCGATATGTTACCCAAGGGGAAGCCGGATCATTTTTTGGTAGAAGATAGTGCTGCTGTAGGAAAGCTTCTCGACTGGGATGTGGCAGTTATTACTAAACTGCCCATGGCGGCTGGTGTGCCTACGGGTGATACGTTGAAATACGTGGAGTTTCATTCTGTGGGGGCCACAATGGCTTTGTACATTCGGGTGAGTCATAGAAAAACAGACGAGACACATGAAGGATGGGTTAGTTGCGGTAATTATATGTTTCCCTATAAAGCCATGCGTTTAAATGAGAAAGTCAGTTTGGTAATGCCGGAACCTGAGCCTAAGCGTTTTTATTCGGATGTGACGGTTTACACGGAATCGGGCAAAACCATTCGTGAAGTGATTGAAGTCAATAAGCCCGTACAGGTAGACGGATGGAAGATTTATCAATTGGGTTATGATGAAAGTAAAGGGCGCTGGAGTGATGTCAGTGTGTTTCAGCTGGTGAGAGATCCATGGTTGCCCGTGGTGTATACGGGTATACTCATGATGATTGCCGGTGCACTGGCTTTGTTTGTTTTTCAAAAAAGGAAGGAGGGTGTTCATGATAAGCTGGACTGATTTTTGGCTGTTTGCCTTACCGGCTTTCTGTTGCTGGTTGGCGGGTGCATGGTTTGCCTGGCGAGGAAATAGGATCGCGAAGGCCTGTGGATTTACCTTGGCAGGTTTATTGATTTTTGCGGCATTTATCATCGGATTGTGGGTGTCATTGGAACGTCCTCCCATGCGTACGATGGGTGAGACCCGTTTGTGGTATTCTTTTTTTCTTCCTTTGGTGGGTCTTATGACGTACCTGCGCTGGAGGTATAAATGGATTCTTTCCTTCAGCACTGTGCTGGCACTGGTTTTTATTGGCGTGAATTTGTTAAAACCCGATATCCATAACAAGACTTTGATGCCTGCTTTGCAAAGTCCTTGGTTTGTGCCTCATGTAATTGTTTATATGTTTGCCTATGCGATGCTGGGTGCGGCTACTGTTATGGCGCTGTACCTGCTTTTGAGAAAAAACAAACGTCCGGCAGCAATGGAAATGGATATGTGTGATAACTTGGTGCAGATAGGATTCTCCTTTATGACGTTAGGACTTTTATCCGGTGCGTTATGGGCAAAAGAGGCTTGGGGACATTATTGGAGCTGGGATCCCAAAGAAACCTGGGCGGCCATTACTTGGTTTTGTTACCTAAGTTATATTCATTATCGGTTACATCGCAAGACTTCATATTCAATTGCACTGATCATGCTACTTATCTCTTTTCTTTTACTGCAAATGGCTTGGTATGGTATTAACTACCTGCCTTCGGCACAAGGGGTGAGTGTACATACGTATAGCATGTAAGTACTAATAAACCACATTGGCTATCAGTTGAATGAAAAGAATCAGGATAACCATGGCGATGGGGTAGACCGTGGCGTAAGCCACACTCGGTGCCGAACTGTCCGACATCGAATCGGCTGCTGCCAGTCCGGGGGTGCTGGTCATTCCTCCGGCTAAGGTTCCTATCAAGTCGAGGATATTAATTTTGAAGATAAAATGTCCAACTAATGTTGCTATAATCATGGGTAGTAAGGTGACAGCAATACCTACGCCAAACAAGGTTAATCCACTTTCCTGAAAAGTAGAAACCAAATTAACACCGGCCGATGTCCCTACTTCGGCTAAGAAGAGAAGCAGTCCCAGCTGGCGCAACAATTGATTGCCTGCACCCGACATGGTCCATACTATGGGACCTGTTTTGCCGATGGCACTCAGAATCAAGGCAACCATCAAGATGCCTCCCGTTAGCCCGAAAGAGAAGCTGAATGAATCGGAAAAGGAGAGGCTCAGCTTGCCGAATAAAATGCCTAAAACAATGCCGGCGGCAATGGGGAAGAAGTCTGTATCCGACAATCGTTTCTCATCGTTACCAATGAAATGTCCCAGTTGTTTTACGCTTTCACGTTCTCCGGCTACCATTAGTTTATCGCCGAATTTGAGTACCAGATTTGGTTCCGGAGAAAGATCAATACCGCTTCGGCGAACTCGTGTCACGGTGCAGCCAAATGTTCCTTGAAGATTTAAGAAACCAAGTGTGTTGTTGATTATTTCTTTATTTGTAAGCAACAGGGATTGTAGCTCCTGCGTAGTTCCCAATGGCAAGTCAATATCAACGCGTTCGCCCATTAATATGGCAAGTTGTTCCAGCGACTGCTCATTGCCCACGGCCTTAATCAGATCGCCTTCCAGCAAAACGGTTGAGGCTACCGGAATAATGGTTTTGTTGCCGCTTTTGACTCTGGACACAACAGCTCCCGTCATACTGCGTACGTTGAGTTGTGCCAGACTTTTGCCGAATACATTGGCATTGCTTACGCGGAATGAAGCTGTTGATAGTTTGGGATGCATGTCTCTTCTTTGTTCCTCCACCAATTGCGCTTCTTTTTGTATGTCAATCCGCATCATTTTCGGAAGTAGTTTAATGAATAGAATAACACCGATAACTCCAAAAGGATAAGCAATTCCGTAGGCAATGGAAGCCGCGGGCGAATTGGTCGTATCAATGGCTACCGCCAGTCCCGGGGTACTGGTCAACGCACCAGAAATGAGTCCCACGACACTAGGCGTATCAATATCTAGGATATATTTAGCGATAACAGCTATTAATGATGCTGATCCCACCAATATAGAGGTGAGTATGATTAAGGTTTTACCTTTGGACCGAAACGACTGAAAGAAACCCGGTCCGGCTTGTATGCCGATGGTAAAGATGAACAGTACCAAACCGATATTTCCCAATTCTTTGGGAATGACTACTCCCAGATGGCCGAATAAAAGGGCGATAAAGATGACCGCCGATACATCCAGCGAAAGTCCCATGATTTTAACTCTGCCCAGCATAAAGCCCAGTGCAATAATCAAAAAGAGAGAGAAGTAAGATGATTGAAGAAGTGTTTCGAGCATAATTGTAGAATCTTAGATTATGTTGTGGACAAAGATAATACTTTTATGCCTGATAATAAAATAGCTTCCTGCTAATTCATTCCAAGATGAACGGGCAGGAAGCTATTTGTTATTTACGAGAGAAGCTTACTCTTTGAACGCATCGAGCGCCACAGTTGGCTTTCCAGTGTTGTCAAAAGCCCCTAGTGTATAAGCATTCCATCCGCTGTATGCTTGGGGTTCCCAATAAAAGATGCCCAGGCATTGGTCTATGTCTTTGGTCTTTGCCAATAAATCAGACAAAAAGTTCTTGCAGCTCTCTGCATCATCCCAGGGCATGCCTACTTCGCACAGCATGATTTCTGAACCGTAACGGCTGATCATGTCTTGTATATTAGCCACGCATTGGGTGTTCATGGTTTGCCAGGTATCGGCCTGCGGATAGAGTGACATGCCAATGACATCCCACTTTCCACCGTTTGCCTTCAGTCCGTCGAAAAGCCAGCGGAACAAGTCGTTTTTATTTCCTTCCTGAAGGTGTACAATGACTTTGGCATTGCTGAAGACTGATTTCACGGCATCGTAACCGGCATTGTTCAGAGCTGCATATTGTGCCATGTTATCAGAAGCCTTGCCTTCGTCCCATAGCATGCCGTTTCCTGTTTCATTGCCCACTTGCACCCATTCGGGGGTAATGCCTTTGTCTTTCAGGGCATTCAGCACCTCTTTGGTATGGTTGGCAACAGCCACTTTTAACTCATCCATTGTATAATCGGCCCAAGCTGCCGGCTTGGTTTGTTGAGAGGGGTCTGCCCATGAATCGCTGTAATGAAAGTCAATCATAAGGCGCATGCCCAGTTGGTGTGCCCGCCAGGCCTTGGCAACGACATCGCTTTTATTGCACCAACCGTTGGCGGGGTTTACCCATACTCGTAACCGGATGGAGTTAACTCCCAAGTCGCGAAGGAGGGTCATACACTCGGTTTCTTTGCCATCGGCATTGTAGAATTTGCTGCCCGACTTTTCCATCTCTGTTAACCAGCTTACATCGGCTCCTTTGGCGAAACCGCTCATGTCATACTGGGGCTTCTCCGGGAATTGTGGCTTGTCGTCATTGCTGCAGGCTGCCGTGATGCCCATCAGGAGGCAGCCCATTAATATTGCTTTTATTTTCATTGTATTCATTATTTGGTAAGAGCATAAGTTCCGTTTATCAGATCAACCGTGAGGGTGTATGTGCCGGGCGACAAGGTAGCATCGTCTGTTATGTTGCTGCCTTTGTAGCTTAGTTTGCCGTTGCTTCCCCCGTATTTATAGGTCCACGCTGCATCGAGAATAATCTGAAATCCCCATTCGGATGCTTTCTCAATGGTAACGCTACCGCTGAAAACTCCTTTGGTGGCTGTGGCATTCAGATCGTGCAGGTCCCAGTTGTCATTGACACCCGAATAGTAAATCTTGTTCTCTAGGGTCACTAGCTTATAAGTAAGTGCCTTGAGCGATACATCGAAGAAATAGAGTCCCGTAGCAGGTGCTTTCAGATTACCGCCCTGTCCTTTTAACTCCATTGTTCCCTGATAGGCGTCGCCACTCGCAAAGGTGTATTTATCGTCCCAATTATCGGCTTCCAGGAAAATGTTATACCCCCACTCCGAGGAAGCATAGGCTACTCCGGCGTATGCTTGGTTATCTTCATCGTAAAGGTACAGTTTATTATTAAAATTCCAGTTTCCGGTGATTAAATCATCAATGCCCGATAAATAAATCTGTTGTCTGACTTCGGTAGGTGTATCGCTACCTCCC
>Ga0116183_1005014_pt1 | contig 12734 bp, 20 predicted proteins | sample AD_UKC078_MetaG_FD_89753 | JGI IMG/M metagenome (GOLD analysis project Ga0116183, IMG submission 89753) | Active sludge microbial communities of municipal wastewater-treating anaerobic digesters from USA - AD_UKC078_MetaG | ecosystem: Engineered > Bioreactor > Anaerobic > Digestate | place: USA... | reverse complement strand
CCCCATTTTATACCTAGAAATAGCAATAAATCGCTATTTTTAATCTAAAAAGCAGTTGGAAATGAGTGTTTTGGCCCACGATTTTTAGCTGTTTTTTATTTTTACTAATTTTTATGGTGTCAAATATGGTGTCAAATATGGTGTCAAATATGGTGTCAAGTCCGATAGTTCATTAATCCTTTAGCAGTGAAAAACTTTTTCATTTGCTCGATCACCTCTTTATTTGTTTGGTCCAGGATATGCGTATAAATATTTAGGCTTGTAGAAATGTCTTCATGCCCTAGTATTTGTTGCATTATTTTTGGGTCTAAACCTGCAGCATAACACCTGGATGCGAATGTATGCCTTAACATATGCGGTGTAACGGCAATCCCAGTTATTTTAGCATAATAACTTAATTGTTGCGACAATCGATTAACTTCAGTAAAAATAAAATCGTCATTGTTGTTAGATCTATTATGCGAAGAAAGTTCCAATAAAACCTCCATGGCCTGTGGTAACAATGGTATTTCCCGGTAAGCTGCTTTCGTCTTTGGGGATGTAATCTTCTTAGTTGTTAAGGCAATTTGTCTTTGAATAGTAATTTGTTCTTTCTCCCAGTCAACATCTTTCCACATCAAGCCTAATGCTTCACCTCGTCTTATTCCGGTATATAAAATAAATTTAGTTGCATAGTAACATTTAGCTCCTTTCAGTTGTGGAAGGAGCTTTTTTTCATTTTCATATGTCAAGATGTTGTTGTGCTTGGAAAAATCAAGCGGGCGGTCATCTAGGTTTTGTTTCGGCAAGACTACCAAGGCCATTGGGTCGGCCTTTATCTTCCCGGATTTATACGCTGTAGCAAATAAATCTCTCAACTGTGAAGTGATTTTCTTCCGGATTGAATGCGAAACAAGATTATTGATTAAATCTTGTAATATCTCCGGAGTGATGGAACCTAATAATTTATCGCCGATTATACCCTTTAAATTGCGGTTGTAGTATTCCTCCACCCGAATCCAGGTTGATTCTTTAACTTGTTGTTTTTTAAATGTTGCCCAGTATAAAAACCAAGCATTCAAAGTTGTTTTATTATTGTTAGTGATGAGATTGTTTTGTTTGGTTTGTTCTTTCGCTTGATTTTTTAGCTCCTTTCTTTTCGATCTTGCTTTAGTCTTGCACTTGTATTCTGTCTTACCATATACACAAATTCGCTTACCTTGAAAAGAAAAGCGTTGCATATAACGGCCATCTTTTCTCAAAATAGGCTTCTCCATAATAACCTCTTCCTCCTCATCGATGATTGCCGGCCCCTCGACTTTAGATGTTGTAACGGAGATTTTGCTATTTTGCCGGTCAATGGCATAAATAAAAGTGCTTCCGTTTTGCTGGAGGCACTTATAATTTTTCAGTTCTTCGCTATCTTTTTTTAGAGTTTTGATAACTAAAGCAATGTCCATTATTTCGTTTGCTTTAGCCATTAAGATTTTTATTGCCTCGTCACTTGTCATATTTTCTAACCATCCTCCTCTCTTCTTTTAGGTTTAGCAAAAATAATCAAGTTTGGCGAGGCTCGGCAGAAATAAAATCTTACTTTGTTTTAAGCCCTCTTCCTTTCCTTTTTAGTTTTAAGTTGTTGAACGCTTTGCTTTTCTAGTAAACTCTCGATTAGCATTTTTAAAATCCCTAAATCCTTTTCCGTTAATTTTTAATGAATTCATATTTGGAACCTTAATTTAATTAAACATTAGGCTCTTTTTCTTTCTTCAACTTTTGTTTCATTTTGTTTTTCTAAAAGATTATCAATCAACATTTGAACAAGTTCTAAGTCTCTTTTATCAAGCAGTTTGAGCTTTTCAATTATTGGGTCATATATTGGGTCATATGGTATAACCTGTTTTGGATTGATTGAATCGTCAACTCCCATTAAATAATCAGTTGAAACACGATAAAATTCTGCTAATTGTTTAACAGTAGTTGCATTGGGAATGCGCTGCCCTGACTCTAGTCTTGATATTGTTCCATTTGAAATACCTAATCTTTGGGCAACCGCTCGTTGGCTTAACCCCCTTATTTCCCTTAATTCAATTAATCGTTTAGTAACAATGGATGCCATTTTTATCACCATTTTTGCCATTATGTATCTAAAATTATATCATGGTGTTTTTTAAAAACAACATTTTATAAAAAAAATACAACAAAGTGTTGACAGAACTAAACTATTATGATACATTATTAGTGTCTAGACTAAACAGGCAAAAAAAATAAGGAGGAAAAAATGGGGAAAATCAAATGCGTTTGGAGGCGCATTGAGAAATTTATTCACGCGACCATGTTCTGGCCATCTGGTAAAGTGGCGGAATATATGTTTAATGAATCAGCATTTTCTAGGTATGAAAAAGACCTTGAGATGAGAGGATGGAAATTAGCTAAGAAGGAGGAAATAAAATGAAAGCGTTTAAAAATATAAAAACTTACGAAGGAGCTAAACGCTTCTTCGTAAGTTGTGGCTTTGATAAACCATTCTCTTCCTTCATTGAAGGAAGAGAAGAAGAACCGCTGATCCGTCTGGTAAGCATAATGTTCTTTGGGGACGATGTCCACAAAGAACTAGAAGTCATAGGCAAGCGCTATTTGGCGTTTGCATTGAGTTGTTTCCACAAGTCCGCCAATTCGGCGGTTCGTGCAGCAATTCATAGAGAATTGCTGGGTCCTCGTATTGGAATAAAATACGAGGACTACAGTAACGATAGGCTAGTCCCGCTAGCTTTTATAGTCAGTCTGGAAACAGGAGTAGCCTATGGCCATAAGGTCATAGGAGAAAGATATTAGATTTTTTAAAAATAATAACCCGCTGTATATGTGGTTATGGAACTTTTTATTCCATGGCCACATTTTTTTATAAAAAAAAGGAGGATTAAAAAAATGAAAAAATATGGAGTCCTGATAGGATGCCACCACCATTTTGTAGTGGAGATCCCGAGAGGTGTTACCGTGAACAAGCGTCAGTTTAACCCCACTAGTTTTAGAGGCAGCGCCGGGTTCCCCGAATGAAAGAATTAAAAGTAGGCTTAGTAGCTGGTCGCCACGAAATGCCGGTTCAAGAATACATATTTAATTCGATCCCTGACGTGTTGGATTTTGAAGCCTTATCGGAAAGAGCGATTCAGTTTTGGAGCAAGCATTGGAACTGCGATAAGGTAGTTATTTACGTAACTGGATTAACTTCTGCCGTATTAGCAGTTGTTGACGCCTGGTTAGAATTAAATGTGGGGTCTCTTTTATCGTTTATGCATTACGATAGAGAGACAGCCACTTACAAAGAACAAGCATTCTACGGTTCTGACTTACTTGAAATGCGGCGATTCTGTTGTGAGGAAGAAGCATGAAAATCAACTTTTTTGATGAAATACTAAAAATCGTTGAGAAAAACAAAGAAGCATTAACAATTATCATGATACCACCGCCAAAGGTTGAGAAAAAACTGATGATTGTTGACGGAAACAACGAAGTAAAAATCCAATTAGTTACAGAGGAGTAAGTTATGAAAAAGAGCAAACGCGAGAGGATCATTAAAGAAATTTGTAGAATTAGAGGGTTTTGGGTTCCTGACCTTTCAAAATATTCGATGAGAGAATTAAAAAAGGAACTAAAGTTAAGAACAAAAATCCGAGACGGTAAAATAATTTTATTCTAGGAGGTGAGAAAATGGAAGATATTGCATTGAATTTAAAATTAGTTGGTTATCGGAAAATGGCGAATCTATCGCAAAATGACATGGCAAAGTTATTAAAAATTAGTCGTTCAACTTATCTAAAAAAAGAAAACGAACCTAATCTATTTACTTATAGTGAGCAAAAAACAATTCAAGAAATTCTTAGCTCAAAAATCCCTGAAATGCCAAGAATTTTTTTATAGTCACAGTGTTGTCAAAACTACACGAAAAATCAAAAAAATGTTTAGTTATTACAACCACAATCTACTTTCGCAAAAAACAGCACTAATTACTCGAATGAATGTTTAAAACGATTGTAGGCGAAATTTTAGGGTTGAGTAATGATTAAGATTTTGAAAAAAGATAAGGAGGAAAAAATGGAAATTAAAATTAAGAAAATGACGATTGAGAACTTCAAAAAAATTAAGAAATTTGAATTGGAATTCCCCGAAGATTTGAAAATCTACGGGCGGAACGCGACAGGTAAAACCACATTATTAGACGCGTTCACTTGGTGTTTGTTTGAAAAAGATTCGTTGGGCGCAACGAAATTTAACTGGAAACCGTTAAATAAGGACGGCACAGAAATGCACAACCTTGACACGAGTGTTGAGGTTATTTTGTGCGTGGATGGCACGGAACGCAGTTACAAGCGTCTAGTGCGCGAGGTCTACACCAAAAAACGCGGCGAAGCGGAGGCGACATTCGCTGGCCACGAAACGGTTTGCTCAATCGATGGTATCGATAAGAGCGTCGGCGACTACAAAAAAGCTATCAACGACCTAATCAAAGAGGACTTGTTCCGGATGTTGACTACGGTTACTTATTTCACAAGCCTTAACTGGGACAAACAACGCGAAATTATTTTTTCTCTGGTTACGAGCGTCTCGGACAAAGAAATTGCGGTCGATAATCCGGAATTTGAGAGGTTGTTGGATTATCTAAACAAAGGCATCACGGTCGCGGACTTACTGAAACAAACCAAGCTAGAAAAACAAAAACTGAACGTGCAGGCTAACGACCTAGCAACCAGAATCAGTACGCTCAATAATATGAGCTTTAATCTCCCGGACGGTTACAACAACGCCGACGCGGAGATGGAACTAAAACGCTGCTACACAAGACAGCGAGAAATAGCAGCAATGCCAAAAAAAGGTAAACAACTCGAGCTTGAGGACACGGTGTATACCATCGAATCCAAAATCCGCGAGCTGCAAAACGAAAAAGCTACGTCGATTGCTAAAGCTAAGCAAGAGCACGAGCTAAGAGTGAGCGAATTAGCGGCTAAGGCACGCCAACTTGGGCTAGAGCTGGCACGGCTTGATGAAGAAAAGAGCTCAACCCGATTAAGAATCAAGCACGCGGAAGAACAAATAGCCGCGCATAAAACCAAAAAAGAAGGCTTATACGCAAAATACGACGAGATAAATGCGAAAAAGTTTGCTGAAGGAAATTGTGCGTTTTGCGGGCAACCGCTCCCGGCTGATAAACGCAAAGAAGCTGAAGACAGATTCAACCTCGCAAAAGCCGAAGAGTTAGAAACGGTGGTTAATGACGGCAAAATCATTAACCAACTAGTCAATGATTTGGAAAAAACCATCGCAACATTAACAGCGCAGCAAGAGACCGCGTCCGATACAGCAAAAAAACGGACGGAAGAGTTGTATCAAGCCCAACAAGAAGTGAACAAAATAACCGAATCCGCGTCGGTGCTCGATACCGCTAAACTTGACGCAGAAATCGAGAAACAACAAGAACGGTTAAATACCGTAAAACGGGTTAGCGATAAACAAGATAATCGAGAAGACCCGTTTAAAGACGAATTAAACCGCCTTGAAAACGAAGTAAAGCGGCTTAACGAGCAAATCGCGGAATATAAGCAATCTGTTAACAACGCCGCGCGAGTTGAAGATTTTAAAAGTGATTTACAGCGCGTGAATGTTGCCTCCGCAGCTAATGAGACGCTACAAACACTTTGCGAGAAATTTTTAGCGCACAAAGCCGGATTTTTGGAGACGAAAATCAATGCGTATTTTGGCATTGTTAAGTTCCAGTTATTCCAAACGCAAATTAACGGCGGGATTACCGAAACTTGCGTTGCAACGGTGGATGGTGTGCCGTTCCCGTCCATCAACAGCGCAGCCAAAATCAATGCAGGACTAGATATTATTAAAACCTTGCAGATGATTTATGGCGTTAAAGCACCAATTTGGATTGATAATGCGGAGTCGGTCACTGATATTTTGGTGTTACCTTGTCAGATGATTAAATTATATGTTACGGATGATGACCGGGTAATGCGGTTTGAGGGTGGTATCGATTGGATGGTCGATAACATAATTAAAAGCGAAGAAAAAATTGAAAAGGAGGAAAGATTATGAACCAGAAACAACAAGGAACAACGGCTGTGAAACAACAGCAAGAAACGAAACAAATGTCATTGATCCAGTTTGAAAAAACGCTCGGCGATAGCGTGCAAAACCGTATTGCCGAGCTAACAAAACAAGGCAGGTTAGATCTACCAACAACTTACTCGGTTGGTAACGCGTTACAAAGCGCGTGGCTAAAAATCTTACAGACAAAAACGAAGGACGGACGTCCGGTCATTGAGGTGTGCACCAAAGAGTCCATCGCAAACTCGTTGTTAGACATGGCGATTTTGGGGCTTAACCCGGCAAAAGACCAGTGTTATTTTATTCCTTACGGCCAAACTTTAACGTGTTTTGTGTCGTATTTTGGCAAATGCGCAGCATTAAAACGGATTAAAGGTATCGAGACCGAGCCGATTGCGACCCTGATTTACGACGGCGACGCGTTGAAACTAGGTTACACAGAACTAGGCGAAGAACTTGTGACAGAACACGAAACCTCGTGGGAAAACAAATTTAGAGGCGTGATTGTCGGCGGTTATGCAACGGTTATGTATCAAGGCGTTAAGCGCTCAGCGGTCATGACGATGCCAGAAATCAAAGAAGCGTGGACAAAATCAATCAGCGACCCAAACCACAAACAGTTTACCGGCGAGTTCGCGAAACGCACGCTCATCAACCGGTTGGTTAAGATGATTTTAAAAACTACTAACGACGATGATTTGTTAGCAGAAACCGTCATCAAGACCGAGCAAGAGCATTACGATTTTGAGCCGGAAGTGATTGCGGAAGAAAAGGCTAAGCTAGAGATTGCGGCTAATGCTAACAGCGGCGCAGTAATCGATATTGTTACAACCCCAGAACCGGCCAAGGCTGAAGAACGTCACGCTAAAGCGGAAGAAGCGGTTAAGGCTGAACCACAAGAAAAAACACAATCATCGGTAGCGCGCTCGATGTTTTAACCAAAAAAATTATGAACATCAGGACATTAGCCTCGTCATCAAAGGGGAATTGCTATCTAATTTCGGATGGCAGTTCCCGGCTGATGATTGAGTGCGGGATTCAATTTAAAAAAATCCAACAAGAAATAGATTTACCCAGCTTAACGGGCTGCTTGATTTCGCACGAGCACAAAGACCATGCAAAATCGTGCAAAGAGATTGCGCGATACGCCAAAGTTTATGGTTCGCTCGGGACGCTACAAGCACTGGATTTTGGTGCATATGCTTTCAATACGGGCGTTTTAACAGCAGAAAAACAGCACCAGATTGGGACTTTTACGGTCGTGCCGTTTGGCACCGAACACGACGCGAAAGAACCGATGGGATTTTTGGTCTATTCAAAAGTTTTGGATGAAAAATTATTATTCGCGACGGACACTTATTACATCCGTCCGACATTTCGCGGACTTGACTACATTATGATTGAGTGCAATTACCAGACCGAGTTACTTAAGCACAATTTAGCAGCCGGTTCTGTGTCATCGAGCACAGCAACCCGATTATTTAGCAGTCATTTCGAGCTGCAAAATGTTAAAAAGTTTTTAAGTTCACTAGATTTAACAAGGACAAAACGGATTTATTTGTTGCACTTGAGCGAAAAAAACGCGAATGCAGAACAAATGAAACGAGAAATAATGGAATTGACCGGAAAACCGGTTGAAATTTGTAAGGAGTAGAATATGGCAATTTATAGACAAGTACACATTTCGTTTTGGGAAGACACAAAAGTTACTGATGATTTTACAGCTGAAGATAAATACTTTATGCTTTATCTTTTAACAAACACAAAAACGAATTTGCTTGGATGTTATGAAATCAGCCCAAAACAGATAGCGTATGACATGGGCTACTCAATCGATACAGTCCGGGCTTTGATTGAGCGGTTTGAAAATGTTCATAAAATCATTTGTTATGACCATACAACAAAAGAAATTTTAATTAAAAATTGGTCTAAATACAATTGGAATGAGTCTCCAAAACTGGCGAAAGCTCTAACAAAAAGCTTGGAATCTATAAAAACACCAAGATTTAAAGAGATGTTAGCGGATGTTTTACAAACGATACCCTATACATACCCTATGGATACCCTATCCGAAAAAGAAGAAAAAAAACGATACCCTATGGATACAACTGTTACTGTTACTGATACTGTATCTGATACTGATACTGATATTAGTACTAACAGTTCGAAATCTAGTACTGATCAATCGTATCAATTTGATACGTTTTGGTACGAATACCCTCGTAAAGAGAGTAAAGCAAAAACAAAAACTTGGTTTGAGAAGAACAAACCAAGCGATGAGCTGATGAAAAAAATACTTGCCGCTTTAACCAAAGCCAAAGCGACACGCCAGTGGCAAGATAAAAACTTTATTCCACACCCAATAACTTGGCTCAATCAAAGACGGTGGGAGGATGAAGTTATAGTATCAAATACTAAAAAAGAAAAAGCGCTGCCAGCATGGTATGAAAAATATCAAGAACAATTAGCAGCACAAGTAGCGATGCAAAACGAAGAAACATTATCGAATGCCGAAATTGAAGCCATTTTAAAAATGGCAAAAGAAAAATATAACTAGGAGGAGAAGGAAAGATGAAAACATTTGAAAATGATTTAACCAGTAGACAATATGATTTGTATGAATACTTAAAAGAGCAAGAAACATACAAGCATTTATCGGAAATTATCGCTGAGACTGGGATGTATGGGAATGACACTGAAACCCACAATTCAAAAGGCTCGCGGGCATTAAGGAAAGATTTACGGGCGCTTAAAAGTTCCGGCATTATTCAAACAACAATTATTTCTAATACCAAAAAAGGCGTTAAGATTGCAACAAAGGTAGAATATCAAACGCATGCCAAGCGGAAGTGGAACGCAATTATAAGAACTATTAACTTGCAAAAGTTACAAGATACAAAAGCCGGATTAGACCAACAATTAAGGCTAGTATTTAATCAAGAGAAAGGAATTATTGAGGCGTTTAAAAATCCTGAAGTTAATGCGTAGGTTATGAAATATACAAAAGAACAAAAGGCATATCTTAAAACAATCATTCCTGGAAGATTAGTGAGCGAAATTCGGGTAATGTTTAATGCAAAATTCAACAGCGACTTGACGGATAGACAAATCCGTTGTTTTAAACAACACGAAAAAATCCCAAGCGGAGTAGTAACTAGGTTTTTCAAGGGACAAGTATCCTGGAACAAAGGCAGAAAAGGTGGTCATTACAGTCCAGCAACGGAGTTCAAAAAAGGGCATGTTCCGGCGAATGAAAGACCTATTGGCTCTGAACGAATTGGTAAAGATGGCTATGTTCTTATCAAAGTAATGGAACATAAATGGCGAGCAAAGCACAGAGTTGTATGGGAACAAGCAAACGGGCCAATACCAAAAAACCATGTTGTAGCATTCAAAGACCAGAACAAGGAAAACATAACGATTGATAATCTTGTGCTTGTATCTTTGCAAGAACATTTTATCATGAATAAAAAAGGATTGTATCGAATGGATTCAAAATTAACTGAAAGCGGTGCAATTTTGGCAAAACTGATAAATAAAACTTTTAACAAGAAAAGAGGGAAATATGCCAAGAAATAGTTTAGTTGATTTAAACAACCATTTATTTGAACAGTTGGAACGCTTGAATGATGAGGAATTAAAGGGCGAAAAACTAGACGAAGAAATAAAAAGAGCTAAAACAATCACAGGCGTTGCTAACTCAATTATAAACAATGCTGCAACAATCTTAGCAGCACAAAAACATATTGACGAATATGGCAGAAATAAAGACGAAATGCCTAAATTATTAAGTGTTGGAGGAAAAACGGAATAATTATGGAACGAGTTATTGAAAAGTTTAAAGAAGTAAGTGGAATTGAAAAAACCATAGTTGATCATTTGATTGGTTTTGCGAAAGCAGAACCAAAGTTTATAGACAAATTATTATCCGAGAAAAAAACTATTGGAGATTGTATAGACTATATTACCGCCCAAGCTAAAAAAGAAGTTGTAAAAGGTGTTGCGAGGATTGAAGATGAGAGAGTATTCGGATGGGCAGTGCATTATTTTGATGAGGAACATTTAGTAGATTGGGAAAAAACATCTGCGAGAATCTCGTCGACGGTAGAGCCAAAGCAAACAACATCCCAAAATACTAAAGCTATACATGCGAAACCTAATAAAAACATTCACGAAGGACAAATTAGTTTGTTTGACGAATTGATTTAGAGAAATGGGTATGAAAATAAGTGATTTTTGGCAAAAAGATAACGAATTAATGAAGCGGCTAAAGGAGGCTGATTTACCAATCCCGTATAAAGTCATACAAAAAATAAAGGTAATTGGTCCACCAAAACGCGGCGAAAGAAAAGACCGGTTTGTTACATTTTATGAGTTGTTTGAGGGAAAGTTCCTAGAAAGGACAGTTGCTTTTCGGTTTGATAAACGCATAAAAGAACTTCCGTTCAAATACATGGAAGTATCGCGAAAACTGGAAGGGCAAAGCAATAAAATCTTAAGGAATGTAGATTTTACATATATGGGGCTACCTTATGTTAATTGGTTTTATGAACCAAAAAAAACGAAAACATGTTGGTGGTATTTTGAAAGTAAAAGGGATGATATTTGGTATCTATGGTCAAGCCACAATTATAATCTGCACGATAATACTTTTCAATCATTTGCAGATTTGGTAGAGCTTGATCCCAGCATTAAGTATTGCGGCTATGATTATTTGCGTGAAGGTTTTGATGAGTTTATTAAATATGTAACTATTTTTCGTAAGCTTCCAGAAGTTGAGATGTATGCAAAAAAAAGGATCTATCATTTGATAACGGATTCTAGGTTTTACAAAAAGATGAAAAAATCAAAAGAATTTGTAAAGTATGTAAAGGATAATTTAGAAGAAATACAAGTTCAAAAATATAATTATCCTACGATTTTGAAAGCGTTTAAAGCAAAAACGACTATAAGACGATTCTACAATAGGGAAAGAATATTAAAATCAAACAATTTCAAAGGCAATGAAACAATTTTAACGCCGGAAAAAATTGATAAAATTCTTGACTTGTATTCTGACGTTGAAATGTATTTAGATTATTTCAACGCAGCAAAACATTTTATCTATATGGACAATAATAAAGCTTTATACCCATCAAACTTAAAAGAAGCTCATGATCACTATGTTAATTTATACAGTGCAAAAAAGAAAGACATTGAAACCGCAGCATTTTTACAAGTTGTTTCAAAATGGGGATGGCTTAATTGGAAAAGCAAAGGCATTTGTATAATCATTGCACCGAACCCTGAATCATTAGTAATCGAAGGGCAATCACTTGGGCATTGTGTTGGGAAAATGGGCTATGGCGAACGAATGGCTCAAGGCAAGAATTTAATTTTATTTATTCGTAAAGCTGAAGAACAAGACATCCCCTATTACACAATGGAGTTTGACAAAGAAAAAAGAGAAGTCATCCAATGTAGAGGGGAACACCAGGCACTTCCAACGGAAGAAATTAAAGTATTCATAGGTAGGTGGATTAAGAAAATCTCACAATTAGAATCAAGGGTTATATTATCGAAAGGATGAGACCAACAATGAAACGATTTCTTAAAATCTTTGCTTATACTGGGATTAGCGTTTTATTATGTATCGGACTTTTAATAGGTTTTACAGACCTTGAGATTACCAAACCCATTACCAATTCCATCGCATTGAAATTATTAGCTTATTGGTTTTTGATAACTACAATGATTAGTAGTGTAGTTTACAGTAACGAAACTGATGAAGACGAAAAGGAGGAAAAGAAATGATTAAATATGCAAAAGTGCCGGGCTTTGTAAATCGTGGAGAATGGGGCATGATGACTCATATATATATATGGCTTGAACCGAAAGAACACGGCGAAATATTGTTAATTAGAGCCTATGATATTGCCGTGCCGATGTATTGGATTGGAAAAGTTGATTTTGATAAGTCAATAATAACAAACATGCCACATCGCAAAATTGACCTTACCGATGTTAAAACTTGTTTAGGTGAAAAAATTAAACAAGTTGAGTCATTAACCAAATTTTTGAAAGGAAGTTGTTTTGAAAACCAATTTAGTGGTTATACCGAAACTTGTCAAACAGCGTTAGAGTTGAAAAGCATACTAATTTCAATAAAGCCTAAATATGTAGAAAAAATATTAACTGGCGAAAAAAAGTATGAGTTTAGAAGAAAAATTCCCCAAAAACCAATTAAATCAATTATTGTTTATTGCACAGCTCCTTATAAAAAAGTTGTAGCTGAGATTCAAGTATTGCGGATTTTAGAAAAAAAGCCCGAAACTCTTTGGGGTCTAACAAAAGATAATTCAGGAATGCAAAAAGATGACTTTTTCAAATATTTTGATGGTTGTGATGTCGGTTATGCTTATGAACTTGGCGACATTAAAAGATATGAAGAAGACTTAAACTTAGAAGATATAGGAATAACTTATCCACCACAATCTTTTGTTTATGTTTCATCTAATGAATTTTTGGGTGTTATTCAAAGAAAAATGCGTGAAAAGAAGGAGAGAAACAATGACGAACCAACTAAGCACAAAAATTGTTAAGTTAGACCTTGATGTTATCTTGGCTAACTACAACAAGCCGGCGTTTTGGAAAAAGTCGTGGACGAT
>Ga0116183_1005010_pt1 | contig 12737 bp, 4 predicted proteins | sample AD_UKC078_MetaG_FD_89753 | JGI IMG/M metagenome (GOLD analysis project Ga0116183, IMG submission 89753) | Active sludge microbial communities of municipal wastewater-treating anaerobic digesters from USA - AD_UKC078_MetaG | ecosystem: Engineered > Bioreactor > Anaerobic > Digestate | place: USA... | reverse complement strand
CGAAACGGGCACGACACCCCCGAGATTGATGTCACGGTGATACGGGATGATCACGTTTATATCGATCCCCGGATATTTTCTTTTCATCGCCAAAGGCAATTCACCGATCACATCCGCCAGACCGCCCTTTTTCACGAAAGGCGCCATTTCCCAAGCGATGTGCATCACGCTTTGAAACGGCCATATCATGTGTCCTTCTCCGGAAGCAAGTCTAGATTCAGAGCGTTGGGGAATACGTCCGCGATAAATGCCCCCCGTCCCAAAATCAACTGTCACAACATCTCCTTCAAAAAACGGCTGTCCCCCAAGTGCGGCAGATTCAAGCCCCAGGTCCAAACCTTGAACATCCACCACCGTCGGAATCTTTTCATAGTTCGCCACCACCGCCGCATGAGAAGTCAAACCGCCTTTTTGAGTAAGCATGATGAGGCGTTTTCCGGCAAGCTTCTTCAATTGCCGGTTGGCATTAATGACATCCGGTGAATCATCCGATGTGGGGAAAGCGCTGGCCAGAATAACGGCATCGTAGTCTGCTGCTTTTTTTAAAATGTCTTCGCGCAAAATATCAGAAGGGTTGAAGACAACGACCCCGCTAAGCCCGCCGGAATTTCCATAGGCCACATTTCCGCCCCCGACACGAGATGAATGTCTCACAACTTCATAATCCAAGTCAGGGAAGGATTCGGCGTTTCCAACGCGCTGGTCATAAACGGTTTGAAGAAACCAGGGTTTCCCGCCCTCGATCGTAAACTCCACCATCTGCGGAACTCCCATGTGCCTGGCTAATAACATGGTACCCTTCTTCAAAACTTGATAACTTGCAGGATCTCTTTTTTCTAACTCATTCAAGGAAAGAGCTGTATCCCGCCCCTGCATGTGAACCATCCCTTGAACCATGGGAATCCACTCTCCGTTAAAAGCCTCCTCACCTGTTCGATCGTGCGAAAGAGCCGTTCCTGAGCCCGATTGCTCGTCCCTGTCTCCAAAAACGTAGGCCTGGACAATGACAGGCGTATGCCAATCATCAGAAATCCCTTTTTCCTGACGGTAACGTTTTGCTTTAGGCGAGTTCCAGGATTGAAATATGATGGGAATGAGAGAAAGAAGCTGCCGCTCGGGATTTTTATATAATTCGTTGAACTGATCGAAAACTCCACCGTCTTTTAAAATGTCTTTCATATCAGCCACGATTTGGGCCAAAATTCTTTCATCAACGTAACTTAGCCCGAGATTTCGGGCATCTGAAATGTGTTTTTGGATCACATTTTCGAATTTCTCACGAGGAATTCCAAGGCTCACTCCGATCGACTCGACAAAGGAAATAAAAGCCTTATAGCCTGCCTGTTCCCCCCTTGTTTTGAGGATATATTCATAGATTTCCGGAGAGAATCCGATCGCCACGGCAGTCTCAGAGATCCCCGGCATAATAAATACGGAACCGGAGCGAATCGAAAGAAAGAGGGGCTCAAATTCCGGATTTAAAGGATCGGACGGAATAGCGCCATAACGAAAGGGACGCCCCATTTTCCGGGACCAATTTTCTTCCAGAATTCTCAGATTCCGCAAGATGTCATCTTCAAAGGACTTCTTTTTCTCCTCAAAAATCTCAAGCGATTTTCCCATGGAGGAAGGAAGGATAAACGCGCTGGGGACCGGAAGGCCTAGGAGGGAACCCATGAGGATCAGATAAGTTCCCTTACCACCAAAAACTTTTCGTTCAAGGCCCCAAAATTGTTGTTTGGAATCCTTAAAATCGTCAATGTGCGTTATCTTTTCAAACAACCACCCTTGTTTTTTTTCAACGCTTTCCGAGCGGGCGACCTTCGCCTCATGAGCGGGTAGTTCCTGATTGATACGATCCTTGACGGCTTTCAGGAGCGCCATCGCCGCCGTAGTCGCGAATTTTTCTTTTCTCATTAACGCAATGGCCTGATCCAGTCTTTTATACTCCGAACCGTATATTTTCTCACCATCACGATGATAATCCTTTGCCCATTTGGCAAATTCGGTCCGGGTTCCCTTCTCGATGACGCCCAGGACATCTCGAAGCTGACTGAAACTCAGGTCCGGATCATCTAAAAGGTCAGACCACTGAACTGTATATCGAGTAATAAAACCGCTATCAAAAAGTTCATCCAACAGATTCCTGATAAGGATCAGCGCATCCTCCACTTCCCATGCCGGCTCTCCCTCTCGTGCCTCAAGCAATGTCCCCAGACTTAAGTTCATCACCTGCCCGATGCTTCGATCCAGATGATAGAGGGAAAACCTCACGCCCGGGTCAGACGTTTTGTCAAGCGTCTCGGTAACAACAGCTCGCGCATTAATAAGTTTGGTAATCCGCTGAAAAGGCATTTCTTTAAAAGATTCAACGACTGTTTGAAGCGCAACTTTTAACGGAGGTTCATTTTTTACAAAACTTTCATTAAGCCAAAATTTAAATGTGTCGGGTTTTGCCGCGGTTTCAAAAAGAATTTCGAGGGCTGTTTCCAATTCTTTGATTTCCCCATAGACTCTCACTGCTTCCCGAATACCAGGCTCCTGTTGTTCCAGCAATACCCGGTCTCTCATCAACCTGTTTCTTTCAGCCAAGGTCAGACTGCTCAAATGACTTTGTATTGCTTTGTCCCCATCTTGTAGAAATACGGGGATCTCTTCTGCCGTAAGGAAACGTCCGTCACCTTGATCTCCCGTTTCGAGAAAGTTGATATATCGCCGAACCATCGGAAGAACGCTGTAAGAAAAAGTCGGGCCGTGTAATATCCCCCGAAGGTCCCTTGCAAATTTCGTACGGAGGGTCCTCTCATCCAGATCTTCTGCAATCCCCCAGAGCGTACTCCGAGAATCGAGAGTGGTGTCCGAAAAGGCGTACGGAAGAGCCAGAGCAAGCTCCTTAATCGAGCGACTTAATTCCGTGGGAGCTTTCCGGATAAGCGGCAACATTGCATTCCGGCCGCCAAACGCAAGGTCATCGGGATATTGGTCGTAATCACGCGTTGTATTTAATCTCAAGTCTTTTTTCCTCTCACGGAGATATAAGCTGAGCTGACGAATCAGACTGAGATTCGGAGTTATATCCGGCTGGTTTCCAATCCACCGGATCAGTTCAAAGGCCTGCGTCCAGGTTTTAATGTCACGGACCGCGATAGGCGGGATAATCGAAACCTCTGTTTTTTGCCCGATATTTCCCTCAGGGACAGAGTCTCGAATTTCAGAACGGGCTGAGCGGGCCAACGCATCATCAATGACCTGATAAACCTGTTCTTCCGTGGTCATCTCATCCACCCGCCACAAAAAGTCTGACAAAACCTCAACGGCTTCCTGTCCGAGAGGTTTGTTTAAAGATGTAATTTCTTCCTGGAGGCCGGGTTTCCCGAGTTCACGATCCTCCTCCGAACCCGCTTTCAGTAACCCGAGGAGTTTCTCTTTCACCTTCTCCAAAGCCCGGCGTTTTGGGGCCGCTTCATCCCCCGGAAACGATCTCTGCCCTCCCTGAATTCGGGATGCCCCGGTTTTTCGGCGCTCTTCTTCCCCTTGTTGCCAACGGATCTTTTTGTCAATGCGGGGTTGAGAGGTTTGCTGTGCCGGCAGATCAACTACTGTTTCCGTTTTTTTGTGTTCCTGGGGCTGGACAGATACAGTGGTTTCTTTTTTCTTTTGTTCAGAGGTCAGATACTCGGTTATTCTTATTTGTATCTCGTAGAGAGAACTTTTAATCGATGCGTCCAATCTGGGCGAGCTGGCCAACACTTCGAGTATGGCCGCGTTAACACGTTCAAGCGCTTCCATAACTGCCTGGGCCCTGGCAGGATCTTTACGCCCGATCGCAAAAACCACGGGCAAGGTCGTGCCTTTCACCGTCCATAACATTCTCACCAGCGAATCGTTAATCTCCGCCAATGGGAGAAAAAGGGCGAAATACTCTAAAGACTTGAGGTGCTCCGCCCGGCTATCCCACGTCCTTTTTTCAGCGTAATAGCGGGTGGCAAGGCTGGAATGGGCCAGCATGAGATGAGACAGAAGGAACACATCGTTCCGGATATTTGTTTTCCGGATAAAAGTTTCTAAAAGAGTGATCGCGGACCCGTATTCGTCCAAGTGCCGCAACGCCGCCGCCAAAATACCAACCGATTTTGCGGTTTTTTCCGCTACACCGGGAGCCGCTTCGCGCGACCAGAAATTATCCGGCATCGACCGTAGCCAGTCCATCGTCATTTCATAAACCCGTTTCACTTGGGGCTCAATATCGCGAATGACCCGCAGGGATCTTCGCAGAAAACTCGCTATTTCAAAAAAACCGGCCTGAAAAGTTTCCATGTTGGGACGGAGATATTTTTTTGAAACGTCAGGATCTCTTTGAAACAGGTTTATTTTTTGCTCGATGAACTTCTGGTGCTTCTGAATCTGATCCTCAAACTGATCCTTAAGCTTTTTGTCCTCGCCTCGCGCTTCGGAACGGGCTCCGGCCATTTCCGCCGGAGAAAGAAGATCGCGGAGCGTTCGGTCAAGGCGGGCCCAAAGGGTTTCGCTTGTAGCCGGACGTAACGCGGAAATTACTCCTCGAATCAGGTTCCCGATATGGGTAAGGCGATTTCCGGCATAGTCGGCTCCGAGTGTCTGACGCATAAAATCCGGATCCCCCGCCAGGGGAGCGACGATATTACCGGGAAGAACATTTGACGAGGAACGCTGGATGATTGCTTTTTCCGTGACTTGTTCTCCGCGGGTCCCGAGTAGCGCGCGGAGATAATTCTCTTCCTCTTCCCGGGTAACGCTCCCGATGTTCGGCGTAATCCCAATATAAGAATGACCGGATTCCGTGATCTGCTTCCTGAAACCATCCGTGTGAAAACCGCCGGTAATAAGCACCGCCGCCTTGTCCCCACGAGACCCGAGAATCTTTCCGGCGTTTTCCATCATTTTTTCTTCGCGGTCAATCGCCCCGTCGTAAAACCGGATCGCTTCAGAAAACAGGACGTTCAGCGCGGAGTTGGGAGCGGGCATCACCGTTTTTCCATCCGCCGGACGTTTGTCGCCACGCGCCGCGCCCGACAGCCTGGCCAACTTTTCCGGAGTGAGGTTTCGCCGCACCTCCCGCTCGTATTCATCCCGGCTCAACTCCAGATGGAAAAGTTTTTTTAACAGCTGATATTCCCGAAGTTCCGTGACGAGTTCCTTCTCCCGATCCGTCTTGAGGAGCGATTCAAGAATCCGCTTCGCAAGCTCTTTCATTTCGCTTTGAAGCATCCGGGAATCGATCTCGGACGTCAGGATGATCTGCTGAATGTAAAGACGGAGATTGGGGTAGGCGTCAAAAGAAAAATTCTCCGGAAGAACATCCATAAGACGCTCAAAAACAAAACGGGTTTTGTGGACGGGCAAATTGCCGATTTTCGCGGAGCGAAATATTTCCTCAACCTCATCTGTCACCTTCAGGGCCGGAGAGCGGGAATCGCCAAACGGCCCGTTTCCGGCGGAAATATCATTTAAAAAACCGGCTTTCTCGATTTCAACCTTCGTTTCATCGATCCGCTTGCCAGCCTCCTTGAGGCGAAAGTACCGCACCAGCGCGGGCCAGTTAACCTGGGCGTGAACGTCCGTCAAATCAAGCGGCATTTTCATGCCGGCCGACGGGACCGAGCCATCGATGGTCCCACGCTTCCCGGGCGTCTGCTGTTCCGCGGCCGGGACATCAAGGAATAAGTGAGCCATTGCCGCGCTCTTCAGTGTCTCGATCCATGCCTCGAGCGAAATTTTCGTTTCTCCGTACTCCGCGTAACGGAGGATGAAGTCGCGCAAGTTTTTATCAAACTCCCGACTCGCCCGTTTCCGCCACTGGAGGTAAAAATCTTCGAGAAACCGGTCCGCGGTTTCACGCTTTTGGTAAACAGATCTGTACAACTTCCAGTTGCTTCTGTACGCGTCCACGTTTTCAACGCCCCACCCTTCGGAGCGGGAAACGTTCGAGGCTAAAGGCTGAACATTCGCGTCCCCCGATTTTTCGATCAGAAAGGCTTCCGCGCCCGTCAATTCACCGGCTTTCATCAGGCGTTCGGTCACCGCTTTCTGCAATTCGGGATCATCCGGAAAAAAGTTGAGGCGTTCGGGTTGAAGTTTGCCTCCGGCCCCCTCAAGAAAAATCAGCTTTGCCCCGTAATTTTGAGCGAGGTATTTCAGAAGATTTCGGATGTTGTTCTGTGCGTCGTAATTGGCATGGGCTTCCTGGATGTGGATCAAAATCCGGGAATCATCCTTCTGACGGCCATGAAACGAAGAGTCGCGAAGAAGATTTCCTGAAATCAGGGCGGGAGCAAAATCGACGACCTTGCCGTATTCCGAAGGAATTTTGAAATCCGCGAATCGGGACGTGTTCGCCGGTTCAACCGAGGCAAAGGCTAACGGCGAAGGAGTCAAAGTGTTGGTCGCGAAGAAAGTAACAGCCACCAATCCGGCCAGAAATTTATTGAGCTTTTTTAGAGAACTCATGCGCGTCTTCTGTATATTGGATATATTGGATTAACAATCGAACCTTCGGTAAGAACAAACTTACCCAAGAAAAATAACACACTTGCTTTAAAATTCAAGGTATTAAAAAAGACTTTATTAAAGTTTGTATTTGTATTTAATCTTTAGATCGCCTTAGTGTCCCAGTGCTATAAATTGCTATTTTTCTGAAGGTCAGACGTAACGTAGCATTGAACTTGATAGATTGGAATTTCTCGGTTAGGTTATACCCGTGTCAGCGCTTTATTTTCTTCTTGCTACGCGCGCTCTTCACTTCTGTTTTATTAAAACTTTAGGGGAGAAATCGTATGAAACGGCATCCCAAAATCATCCTTGCCTCCGCGGTAATTACGGGAGCGTTTTTATTCTCATCCACTCTAACGGCCACGGAACCGCTTTCTATTGATTGCCTTTCCGTCTCCGCTGAAACCGGAAAGGTCATTGAGCGCTATAAAGGCGCGGGCGAAAGGACTCTGATTCAAATTCAGGATGTTCACGCCCACTTTACCGCGCAAGAAAATATCGCGGCGATTCTCGAGCATTTGCGAACCGGATTCCAGGTTGATAAAGTCGCGCTGGAGGGAGCCTGGACCTCGACCGAACTCCCCCAGAGCCGGGCGATTCCCACGTCGCGGGAAAAACAATTGCTGGCGAGAACTCTCCTGGAGAACAATCTCATCACGGGCCCCATTTACGCGGCCCTTCTTTCCCCCCTGCCGATCCAACTCACCGGCATCGAGGACGCGGAACTCTATGAGCAAAACAGAACTCTCTACCTCGCCCATCTCGAGGCCCTCCCTGAAATCAATAAAAAACTCGCGGCTTATCATGAACGAATGATCCGTTCGCAAAAAATGCTCTGGAACCGCGACCTTCTTTCTTTCGCCGGACAGGTTTCAAAATTTCGGGAATCGGGGGATCTCGGAAGTTACCTGCCCGAGACTTTGAACGCGGCCGCTCAACATGATATTTCGACGGCTGATTTCGACCAGATCCTCCTTATCAAAGAAATTATGGCCAAGGAAAAACAGCTCCGTGGAGACAGGCTTCAGGATGAGATCAGTTCCTTGATCCGGGATTTCAAAAACACGCCTTACTCGATGGAAGAGCTGTTGAGGGGCAACAAAATTCCGGAAGAAAGACTCGGGTTTTATCCGGAGATTAAAACGCTCCGGGAATTGACCGTGCTGAAGGACCGGATTTCACTTGCCGCGTTAAGAGAGCAAATGGACACCCTGGCAGAAACAATCGTCCGCGCGCTGGCCAAGACCGAAGACGAACTGGCGCTTTGGGATAAAAATAAACGTTTTTTTGTCGCGCGGGACATTCTTCTCCTTCAGGCCACCCCCGATACCCTTCGTCTCGCCGAGAAAGAGCTTTCCCTCATTCGTGAAGAATTTAATTCCGCCCGATTATCCCGGGAACTGAAACTTTGTCTAAAGTTTTACGCCATCGTCAAACAGCGCGATGATATTTTTATGAAGAAAATCCTGGAGAGCCCTCATCTCCAGGGCACTCTCGCCGTGGTAACCGGAGGGTTTCACACGGACGGACTTTCCGAAAAGTTGAGAAAGGCCGGGATCTCTTACATCACGATCTCTCCCGAACTGGGCAACGAAAAATGGAGCGAAACGCTTTACGAACAGAGAATGACGGAAGATCTGGCCGCTGGATTAACGGCAAGCGCGCTAAAAGAAAAAGACATTGCGTCCCGGGAAAACGAAGAGGGAAAAATAGTGGCACGGGAGCCCGCGACATCCGTCCCGGAGCCTTCGTCTTCTTCCCCGGCCCCCCGGACGGTTCACGACCAGACGCTTTCGGATCTGCGTAATCGGCTAGAGGTTGTCGATGAACGCTTCCCGCCCGCTTTCGCGACGCTGACCGCGACCCGCAACATCCAGACCGCGCTTGAGGTTTATCAGGGCCGCAAGACGCCGGCCGTTTCTGATGCTTCATCGCCCGCTCACGGGCAGGCGTCCGGTCTCGGGGCTCTCCTGAACCACGACGGGGCTCCGCTTGATTTCGAAACCTTCCGGCGCTTGCCAAAGGAAGTTCAACGGTCGATCCTCGCGAACGCTCTTGAGGAATCATCCGCGATCAGCCGCCCCAAAATCGTCGTGGTCGCCCGCGCGAGTGTCCTTAAAAATCTGATTGATGAAAAAAACGCGGGGCCTTATGTCCGGGAACTTGTCGCGCGGGATTTTCTGGCGACAGCCATGGATATTCCTCCCGCGACCCTTCCCGAAGAACTTCTGGGCGGCCCCGGCATCAGGCGTTATGAGGACAGTCCCGGCATCGCGGAGGTTTTATCCAGTCAGGATCTCCGGCGCCGTACGGGGAAGATCCCTCCCGTTGTGATTGATTCCGAATACGAAAGCCACCGGCTTTTGGTCCTTCAGGCGTCGGTCCCTTCCCTATTGCTTTACCGTCTGCTGGAACCCGGCTCATGGCTTTATGAAGCGGCGGTCAAAAATCCGGGATTTCTGTCTTTACTTGAAAATCTCGTGGCGGAAATTTTATCGGAGGGCCTTGTTCAGCGGGCCGCCTGACACACGACTCGGCACAAGCCGAGCGATCGATTCCCCGCTCGCGGCCTAAGGTTTTTCGACCATTTCTTTCCAGTTGAGGAGGGTCTGTTCAAAGCTCGTCTGGAGGACTTCAAAAACTTTTTGCTCGCCAAGAAGCATCCCCGCGATACCGAGGTCCCACTGGGCGTCGATCTTGACTTGAACCCCGTCAGAACCAGGAGTAAATTTCAACACACGATCCATCCAGCCGTTCATGGGGAGCGACGTTTTAATGCGGGCGGAAGTCATCGGGTCCCATTCCGTAAATTCGTGTTCCATGTCGATATTCTGGTTTTTCAGGATGGAGCTCTCGCGCCAGCGAAACCCTTTTCCCTCGCGCCGCTCGCCGGTCCGCTCGCTTTCCCGAACTCCGTCCACCCACTCGGGCGTGCGGCTCGTGTCGGCCATGAGCCCCCAGATTTTTTCGAGCGGGGCATTGATCAAAATTGATTTAGTAAGTGATTTCATAATTGTCGTCACGGAGCCACGACGGAACACGTCACGAGACGAAAACTTTCCGTGTGGCGCGCGGCCTCGTATTTTATTTTAATTGTATTTCCACCGGCGCGTGGTCAGAGCCAGTGACATCTTTAAGGATCGACGCGTCCCGGACCTTCGGGACGAGCGATTCGGTCACAAAATGGTAGTCAATCCGCCAGCCGACGTTCCGCTCGCGAGCGCCACTTTTCATGTCCCACCAGGAGTAATTCCACGGCCCGCCGTGGAATTCGCGGAAGATATCCACCATCCCGTCCGCGACCCACGCGTCCATCCAGGCCCGCTCGATCGGCAGAAATCCCGACACCCCTTCGTTTTCCTTCGGGCGAGCGAGATCTATTTCCTTGTGCGCCGTGTTGTAATCGCCGCAGACAATGATGTTCGGCTGTTTTTTCCTCAATCTCCGGACCCATCGCCGCGTCTCATCGTAAAAATCCATTTTGTACTGAAGCCGCTCCTCGCTCGCCTTCCCGTTCGGGAAATAAATGGTCAGAAACGCGAAGTCCGGGTATTCCGCGGTGATCACGCGCCCCTCCTCGTCAAACTTTTTCACGCCGAAACCATTCGTCACTTTGAGCGGTTTCTCCCGGGTAAAAAGGGCCACGCCACTGTAGCCGGGGCGGACCGCTGAATTCCAGTAGGTGTGGTAACCCTCGGGATTCATCAGGAAGATGTCGAGCTGTTCGGGCTTTGCCTTTGTCTCCTGGACGCCCAGGATATCCGGTTTCTCCCGCGCGAGCCACTCCAGAAACCCTTTCTTCTGCACCGCCCGGATTCCATTAACGTTCCAGCTTAATATTTTCATTTTTCCCTTACGTTCGAGTTTCGAAACGCGTCACCAGAAATGAGCTTAAAATGGCAAAACGTCGGATGATGTTGGCTTTCGGCGTCCGGATTTCAAATTTTATTTGAGAGGAGTTCCTGCGCGCGTTCCGGCTGGTCGGTCCGAAGGACAAGGCATCCGCCTTCCTGTCGGGTGGTCGCCGTACAATAGGCATAAAAAATATTGATGTCCGCTTCCGCGAGCGACCGGGCGACCCGGGCCAGAGAACCGGCCCTGTTTTCAAGCTCAATCACCACGACTTCCTGCTCCGTGACATAAAGCTCTTCCTGCTCAAGAAGCAATATCGCTTTCGTAGGCTGATCGACAATCAGCCGCACAACTCCATTATCAATCGTATCGTGCACCGCCATCGCGAGAATATTGACCCCGGATTCAGAAAGGATGGAGCAGGTATGTCCCAACACCCCGGGACGATTGGAAAGAAAGACGGACAGCTGTTTCTGGATTGGCATGACTGATCTCCTGTAGTGAACGAAGTGTAGCACGCTTCCAAACCCAGGGCAAATCTTTTGGGCTAGAACACAGCCGGGACCCTCAGGGAGATTTCCCGATCTTTACAGAGGAGGAAGATTTCTTAAATCCGCCCTGCTTCCGCTCCACGAATGAGAAAGCAAGGCGCGGGCATTACCATTCGTTTTAACGAAAGATATATCGACTTTCGGCAAAAACGAGAACCGGGTCTGCCACTGGAAAGCAAAAGACCCGATCCTGGATCAACCAGGATCGGGTCTTTTAAAATTAATCCGGCAGCTTGCTACTCTCCCTACGAACTGCTCCGTAAGTACCATCGCCGGTAGAAGGCTTAACTTCCGTATTCGGAATGGGAACGGGTGTTGCCCTTCTCCTATGACCACCGGAAGGTCATTGACCCAGCCGCTTCACAAAGTAAAGCGCGGGGTGCGAATCATTATTTGGCATCGTTAACGGTTAAAATCTAATGGGGTGAATAAATCACGGCATTTATTATGTCGTCCCCGCAGTTTTGCGCCTGCGGAGAAATAAATTAATGTCAAGCCGAACGACCGATTAGTACAGGTAAGCTGAATCCCTCACGGGACTTACACATCCTGCCTATCAACCTTGTAGTCTTCAAGGAGTCTTCAAAACCCAAAACGGGTTGGGAGATCTTATCTTGGAGTTGGCTTGGCGCTTAGATGCTTTCAGCGCTTATCCATTCCGAGCATCGATACCCTGCGATACCCCTGGCGGGATAACAGGTAAACGAGCGGCTCGTCTCTTCCGGCCCTCTCGTACTAGGAAGAGCTCTCCTCAAATCTCCTACGCCCACAACAGATAGGGACCGAACTGTCTCACGACGTTCTGAACCCAGCTCACGTACCACTTTAATCGGCGAACAGCCGAACCCTTGGGACCTTCTTCAGCCCCAGGATGTGATGAGCCGACATCGAGGTGCCAAACCGGATCGTCGATGTGAACTCTTGGATCCGATCAGCCTGTTATCCCCGGCGTACCTTTTGTCCGATGAGCGATGGCGATTCCACTTTCTACCACCGGATCACTAACTCCGACTTTCGTCTCTGCTCGACTTGTTGGTCTCGCAGTTAAGCATGCTGTTTACGTTTGCGCTTGACGTGTGATTGCTAACCACACTAAGCATACCTTTGAACGCCTCCGTTACAATTTGGGAGGCGACCGCCCCAGTCAAACTGCCAGGCTGGCACTGTCTTTCATCTCGATTCAGAGAATGAAGTTAGAATTCTAGTTCCGTGAGACCGGTATTTCACATTGTGACTCTGCCCTGGCTAGCGCCAAGGCTTCATAGTCTCCCGGCTATGCTACACACACAAAACCAAAATCCAATACCAACTTACAGTAAAGGTGCACGGGGTCTCTCCGTCTAGTTGCGGGGTCGCGGCATCTTCACCGCTGCTACAATTTCACCGAGTTACTCGTTGAGACAGCGGCCAGCTCGTTACACGATTCGTGCAGGTCGGAACTTACCCGACAAGGAATTTCGCTACCTTAGGACCGTTATAGTTACGGCCGCCGTTTACTGGGGCTTAACTTCGAAGCTTCTCCGTCTTGCGACGAATGACCTCTCCGCTTGACCTTCCAGCACCGGGCACGTGTCACTCCCTATACGTCGTCTTGGCGACTTTGCAGAGAGCTGTGTTTTTGATAAACAGTCGGCTGGCCCCTTTCACTGCGACCTTTTCGGGCTCCCTTGACGTTCACCCTACTCAGGCACCCCTTCTACCGAAGGTACGGGGCTATTTTGCCTAGTTCCTTAACGAGGATTATCTCGAGCGCCTTAGGATTCTCACCCTTCCCACGTGTGTCCGATTACGGTACGGGCAACGGTG
>Ga0116183_1005007_pt1 | contig 12747 bp, 15 predicted proteins | sample AD_UKC078_MetaG_FD_89753 | JGI IMG/M metagenome (GOLD analysis project Ga0116183, IMG submission 89753) | Active sludge microbial communities of municipal wastewater-treating anaerobic digesters from USA - AD_UKC078_MetaG | ecosystem: Engineered > Bioreactor > Anaerobic > Digestate | place: USA... | reverse complement strand
CTTGAATCAACAAATCCAGAATACATTCCTTTCATAAGAGCAGTAGAAGATTCATAAATCTGAAGCCTCTTCACGCTATCATAAAATTCACACATTCCAAGTTCTGTTAACTCATTTAGTTTATATTTAAATCCCGGATGATTAACACACGAAGATATTAACGCTTGAATTGAAGAGCCTTTAGATTCATCTTTAGTACGCTCAAACTCAGCTCTATCTTTTTTAATATACATTTCTTTCATAGTTTTACTATGAGTAATTTTTTCTACGGGAAATATATTAAATACTTCTTGTAAATATTGATGTATATATTGATAGACATCCTCGTTTATTTCTATATCATCCTCTTTGTCATATAAGACTATCTGTTCAACGCCGTCTTTTTCTGTTTTACTTAATTCAAATTTCGAGAAATCTAAACCATCAAACATCAAATTAACAGCACCTTTATCTAGTCTTGAATATAACATACAGAACAATTCAAAATCGCTTATCTCATTCCAGTCTATGCCGCCGTCCCAAAGAGCCAAACGGTAAGACGTTGTATTTGTAACAAATACACTTAATGTTTCATTAAATGCTTTTTCTCCATACATCATCACATTTCCAACAGTGGGCATCTTAATAGTTACAGAACCATTAACACCTTCAAGGTCAACGACATATGGCTTTCCAAAATACATCTGAAGCCTGTCAAACTCCAACTTTGGATATCTAAATTTGCGTTTTAACTCGATTTTCTTACCATCAACAATTTCTCTAGCCATTAAACTTTATTAGACAATCTAGGATTGTCGTTATATGTTTTAACAAGGTTATTATCAGTTATTTGTTCGAAGGTAAGAGTACGAGAAACAAACATATTATCAACTGGTCTAGACTGGTCTGCAACCAACTTCAATTTTCTACCCATCGTATTTGTAAAGTTAAAATCATGTTGTATTAGGGCTGCAAGCAAATCATGTCTTGCAATTCCGGTATCTTCATCTGTTATACTGTCATGATGACAAAGAATATGGAATATAATATTCAACCTTTTAACAGTCGAGTTATATCTCATAAGTTCATCATAAATAACTTCAAAACAAATGAAATTCTTTACATTGGTTTGAGTTGGAGCCAACAAATAATATGGAAGAATATTCACATTGTAATATTCATCAGGCTCTGCTTCGGCTTCCTCAAGTTCTTTATTATTTAATACATGAATGATAAAACGATTATTTAAAAGCATCTGCTTTATTTGTTCTTTTACTTTTATATCATCGCTATCTATAGTAGTCGTAAACTTTTGTAATTCAGCTACATCTTCCTGTGTCCATTCCATACATAACCTCCTTACAATCGTCTAATGTCTACTTCAATAGACGCAGATATATCATTATATGACGTATATTCAATGGTCAACACTTTGCCAATATACGACAAATCACCATTAAATTTAACTTTTATCTTGCCGGAACCATCGTCTATTGTAGTTACAAGACTATCAGCAATTTCATTGCCAATAGTAAACCTCCATGTTCCCGGCTGCTCAATCGGAATCTCGGTTTCGCCATTATATAACTTTGCCGTAAATGTCTTATAAGAACCTCCAATCTTAATTTCTGGTTTAACTCCAGCATAAGTAATTCTTACATTTAATTCCGTTTGAGGTTCTGGCTCGTTGAAATCAACAAGCGGAGTATTTGTGTCATAATAACTCGCCCACATTCCAATTACATTGCCTTGTTCGTTCAATTCAATATAATCTCTATTCTCATTAAATTCATCTTGAGCAAGAGTTGCACGAAGAACTCCAGTAGGAGAAATACGATTAATCTTCGTTATTCTCCATGTTCTAGGTTCTGTAAGAATCTTGCTATCAATAATCATTCTCTGATCATAGTATATTTTTTCAGTATCTCTATTAAGAGGAAGAGCAAACTTCTGTTGCAATTACATTACTTTAATAGTTCGTTAAGCTATTAAAGAATTATTTGTAACATCTAAAAAACCATATTCAATATATCTTTTTACTTTACGATCCATAAAAATCGTTCCATCAGAAAACATCTTTTCAACAAGTGGAATTATATTTTTTCTACCATTAATATCAAAAGTTTTAGTATGTTCATTGTAATGACCTTTTATATCTCTAATATGACATTCAAGACCTAATGAATCAAAATATTGTTTAACGCCTAAACAAAATTTATCTGTACTCATAAATCCAATTCTATATTTTTGCACCCATCCGTCTCCGTCTATATATCCTCTTAACATAAACGGAATTAAATCTTGAGGCATCCAATAAGGAAAATCTAAAGTTAGACTTTTTCTAGGAATAAAATTATAATTATTCATCTGTTCACACATATATCTACTATGAATTAATAATTCACAATAATTTTTTGTATGATTCTTTTTATTTGTAACATTATAAATTTTAATAGGTCTAGTGTTTTCAATTAAATTATTAATACTATCTAAAACACTATAATCATCAATCTGTAATTGAATATTAATGTCTCCACGTTCAATACGATTGCAACCGTCGGCATACCATAATCCTAAACAATAAGCCTTGTCTGCGGTATCAATATTATCAAAAAAATGTTCATTAACTGAATATTTTATAAATTGTTCTGTTTTAGAGCGTCTATCTAAATTTAATTTAATAAACAAATTTCTAATAGCAGTACGAGAACAACCATAAATTTCACTTAAACCATCTAATGATATTTTTTGTTCATAATATAATTTTTTAATGTTTTCTATATCTTGATTATTGAATATAACTTTTTTACTCATAACAATTCTCCTTAAAAAATTGTAATATAAAAAAGACAGTAATTCTCGCATTTAAGGCTACGAGAAAGGGTAGCTACTCCTTGTCCTGTCTTTAATATCAATTTTGTTATAAATAATTTTTCTTATAGTTTCCTATAAGTTTTGACTATATCTTCATCTTTAAGATGTCCCCCATTTCAAGCACTTGCTTTACGTATAAAACTAGTCGATGAACTTTATTCTATTCGAATCTTAGCTGCTGATCGCCCAATCCTTAAACTTTTTAAACCATTTCCATTTAGACATATTTCATTCTTCTGTTTTGGTATTAAGGCTCTAAGGGTGTTCCAGCAATTAAAGGGATTTAAAGAGAACCATAATTAAATTAAAATCCTCTGGGCTAGTTGTCTTCTCGTCAGTCCATATTCCGCTGTTGTAGGAATTTTGACTTCTTAACACACCAGCAATTTGATATTTGGTTTGCTCAATTATATACTGAAGAACATAATCACAACGTAATATTTCAAATGTAGGGAATTGTGTAACATTATAATTTGCCTTATCTACAATTAGCCACCGATTATATTTACCTTGTTCATCAGGAATATCTACATATAATCCAATAGGAAACACTGAATTATAACGATTTCCAAAAAATTCATCATAATAATCAACATTACATTGCTGACCGGGGCGTAATTGTAAATGAAACGTTACAGCATCAGATGCATATGACTGCATACTATTCTGTAAAAACTTAATATCTATTGGAACTTTCTTTGGATCTCTCTCAGGATACAAATCATTCAACTGTGTTTTATGATCATCATGATAAAAATCGTACAAATAAGCCACACGACTATTAATATCATTCCACCAAGTTGTATCCATAATTTTATCAGAAACTCTTTTATGTTCCTGACCAATAGTTCCTTTATGAATATTTTGATACATATTTAAGAAGGGCATATCACACCTCCTTAATATTCAATACTTCTGCTCCTGCATCAAGCACGAGTTTTCTATAAATAGAAAATTTAAAATCAGAAGAATTGTATTCCATTAAAGCAGCTTCTAACAACGTTGTTATTGCCACTATTTCAGGCGGATAATCTAGTAAGGAATTTAATCCGCCTAACTTTTTCAGTAAACTCGTAAAAGCTCTATCAACATCTATATCAGGATATTGGTCTTTTGTATTCGGGTCTACATAGAGTAATAAATGAAAAATTTGTTTACGAATCTTATCCTTGGTTACGGCAATTTGAGTTGGATCAAACTCACCGTATTTATATTGGATCATTTAGTATTACCTAAATAAGGATTGTAAATATAACCCCTATCTCTAATTTCAGACTTAAGTTCTTTTTCGGTATCTTCAAGAAGACCTCGAAGTTCGGAAATATGATTCGATTGCGAATAATATTTTTGTTCTTTACCGCCAAAGAACTGTGCTATATTAACTTTTGTCCTTACTTGAGGTTCCAACCACTCAACTACCATACCTTTAGATAAAATCGTTTTAACAAATTCCAAATCCGAATCTTCGTCCACTACGTCGGTCATTTCAAATTCAATTAAATGAATTTCTTTATCAGCATTAATACTTTTAAACAATCTACGTATATATGGACGAGATACTACTTTTTGGAGATATTCTGCCATCAGATAATTAGCCGTACTCTCATCCATAGTTGAGAAATCAAAGTCAGCTACTCGCCCCAAAAAGCCATCAAAAACTTCATCATAACTTAACGAGGTCATCTGCACCTCCTAGATTTCTTAATTAGTTGCTAAATGAAGAAGCATTTGAGTTCCGAATATTTTGTCAAGAATCTGAATTTTCTTTACGCTGTCAAGCTGGCCATTGCTAATCATCGTAGAAGCCATAATCTTAATAGATTCCTGTGCTCCTTTAGGAAGTTTAGCAATTGCTGCCTCAAGCTGATCCTGAGGAACATTTAAAAGAATATCTTTTAAATCTCCTTGACTAAATAGTCTTTCGTAAATTTCATTCAAACCATTCTGTTCAACAAAATCTTCGTCCAATACTATAAAACGAGGATACTTTGCAAAAGAACCAGTAGAATGAACATCATAGATTAAATCCTGATATTCAACTTCATATTCTTCATCTATGTCTCCCCATCTATATATAAGACCGCTCTTACCACCCTCTAATAAAAGTGTTCCACAAGTAATAGAACGACAATTAATTAGATCGTGAGCATCAAACTTCTTTTTAGCTTTCGGCTGAACCTTTGGAGTTACTGTTTTTTCAACAATTACATTTTCTTCAACCGGAGTTTCACTCTTTTTAGTACGTGCCATTTTTATCTCCTTTTCATCATAAGAGGGCGGCAAACGCCACCCTCGTAGTTATCAATATTCAAATTACAGAGTCGTTGTAGAAATATTCCATACGCCGAAGTAATTAGTAATATATGTACCAATACCCATACGTCTGGTTACTTCATATGTCTGTCTGTCATCCGTTGTCTGTGCAATCTGATCAACTGTTACTTCAGTCTCACCGCCATCAACAAATTTAACAGGCTTTGTCTCTACAAGAGGCATAATAAGAAGTTTGCCATTATCAACGAGCTTTGTAGCTATATCGTTATTAGCAAATCTCTGAGGAATCTCCATAAGAGCTGTTCCTTCATAATCACCTATCATACCAGTGTGAGCAATAGACTCTTTCTGTGACTCAGCTGTCCATGTAACAGCATTTCCGTACTCTACAAGATTATTGAGCTTCTTAAGAGCCGTCTTTGTTCCCATGATTACTACAGGAACGTTGTCGTTTGTCATAGATACATCTTCAATAAGAGTATCAAATACACCCTTTGTTGCTGCGCTAAGAGCACCAGTTTTATTAAACTGAGAAGTTGCAGGAATCTGCTGACTTGCAGCCATGAACTCTGTATAAAGCTCATCCTGAATCTTCTTAATATATGCATTTGCTACAGCGTCTGTAAACTTAGACCAATCTTTTCTGCCAAGCAGGAAATCTCTAATAAACGCACCAACCTTAACAGCAAATACGCTCATAGGAAGAGATGTGCTTGATCCAGCAGCAAGTCTCTGTACTGTTCTTAATTGTTTAACTAATTATTTCCCCATAATAAAACTGCCAATGATAACCACCAGCAGTTGCTCTATTTCCTTTACATACTTCTAATATTTTAGTAGTAATATTTAATTGTTTCATTGCTTCAGCAGCACAACTATATATTTTATTTAATTCTACACATAAAACAGGAGTAGTATTTCTCTTGGGAGAAACCCTGCCTTTCTGAGATTTAGATATTTTTTCTCTAGTTTCAGAAGAATGTGTTTTACCATACATACCATTATTTTCACCACAATGCTTTGCTTTAATTTCTGGATTACTCCATTGTTTTAAAGCGTCTTGTCTACGAATTTCTTTTAAGTTTGTATTTCGGTATGTATTTTTTAAAGAATTACTTTTCTTTATTTCTCCGTATTTACTAACTGCGCCATCTTGACCATCAGCTTTTAAATTATATCCATAATTATCATCTAACGTTTGATAATAATTTATATAATATATTTCACGATCATCAAGATTTTCTGGAGAACATTCTTCTAAAATATAAAAATTAAAACTATCTAAACCATATTTATTAAACGATTTCTGTAGATAATCATTGTCATGATGATTATGTAATAATTCATTTTTATGTTTACGCCATCGATTATAAATATCTACAGACTGACCAATATATTTTTTATGATTAATAATATTTTCAATACAATATATTCCAGATATTTTATTCATATTTTATCTTTCTTTTTTCGGGAAATAATATAAGGGACGCTACTCCCCGTTGAGTAATAAACTCCACATACTTTCATATGTGAACAGACTATATCATCATCCTATATAGGATGCGCACCACTTCCATTTAAGGGATTTTCACCCACTCCAATAACTTGAGCCGTACTCCTGTTGTCACATTTCTATGACCAAGGGATAGTCGTTGGTCTTTCCCCTATTCGGGGCTTAGAGGCTGATTGCCCATTATAAAGCATTTAGGATTTAACCTTGTGCTATACAGTAAATTTTTTCTGCTTTCGCAACATTCGCACTTGAGCATATTTCATCTCTATGCTGTAGTTTTACTGTCTTTAGGGTTTTCCAGCAATTCAATGCGTATTTTTTCATGCAACTTACGCTACACGGATTCTAACAGTATTAAAATCATGATGATCGCCAGCTACACGAGCAACCGTAAGAATAACATCCTTGTCTACCCAGAACTCATTCTTGTCGCCATCGGCAAGATTTCTAGACTCAACAAACTGATTGAAGAACTCATTCTCCTGCCAACCAGTCTTAATCTTGTAATCAACTACTTCCTCGATTACCTGCATCAATTCGATGCCCTTCTGAGACTGAAGTGCTCTCTTCATATCACGATTTGTAGAATGCTCATTCAGTCCGAGTTCATTGCAGCAGAACTTTACAAGAACGTCGTTTGCTTCCTTGTTAGAAACAACACGATCCTGTTCTGCATCAAAAATTTCACGACCCTCAGAAAGGTCGAACATCAATGTCTTAATATTTTCATTCATTATTCATTCTCCCCTTTCTTAAGCCTTTGCTAATTTCTTTCCATTAAGTCCAACAGAATCACCAACCGTAGGCTCTGCTGTGAAGCCTTCTACAGATATCTCAAGAATATCCCCAATCGCAAGTTGGTAAGCACGAACTACAGAACCAGCTGCGTTATAAGGACGAGCATTCTTCCAAGTATTTGTCCACTCTTCAGCGTGGTCGTCAACCATGCATACGAATAAAGCATCACCAGGTGTAACAACTTCTACATAATAATTACCGTTTGCAGCCTTCTCTCTAACTACGCCTGTAAAAGTAGTTGCAGCCTTCTCTGAATAAAGATCAAGTGAAAGCCAAGCGTCTCTTGCGATAAAGTTACCATTATCACAAGCATTAGTAAGCAAAATATTATAAATATGTTTGCCACCCTCTGCGGCGAGAACTTTTGAAGGATAAGCCTCGGCATGTTGAGTTATGGTATAATCTAAAACCATTTTTTCCTCCTTAAAATAATAAAAGACTACCGAAGTAGTCTTAGTGTTTTTAATATTTAAACGATAAATATTTATATATTTATCTATTATTTATGAAATAAATTTCCGTATCTGCTAGGTTTCTTCTTTCCAGATACTACATGCTGAACCTCGAAATTTTTATTTTCAGGCTGAGCAGAAAATTCTAACTTATTATTCTTTGCATATTGAAGCAGAAGAGCATCGGCTTTAGCAGTAATGTCCTCAATACTCATATCAAAATAAGTATCTCTTTCCATTAGTTTCTTATACTCTTCAGTTTCTGCAATCTGAGAATAATCAGCAGAATTAAGCAATTCAAGTTTAGCTGGCTCAGATTCATACTTATTAACTTTGTCTTCGAGAACGGAATAATTAGCCTTTATACTTTCAAGCTGATTAATCTCATCCTCAGTAAGATATTTAGCAAATACTTGAACCCTATCACCAACTAATTGATAATTGTCTTTCTTAGTCTTAAACTGTTGTCTATAACTCTTTCCGGTAAACCAACCATGCATATCAACGTATTTATCTTCTTCAAATACGTCTACGTCATAATAGTCACCATCAAGTTCGCCATAAGTTTCATTAACTAATGACCACATAGCATAAATCTTTTCAGAAAGACTAACAGAGAATTCTTTTATCTCTTCACCATGATTTAATGAAAACTTCAGAGAATACTTATCTATTGAATTTTCAACAGTTTGCTCACCTCCTGCATTTTCATCTTCCGTAGGTTCAGGATCAGTCTCTGAATTTTCTTCGGAAGCAGGAGCTTCGCCTTGAGCCTCATCACCTTGTTCACCTTCGTCTTCAGCGAATGCAACTTCAAGTTCTTCATCTGACATAGCTTCATAATCAAAAGTTATATCTTCAACAGTCTTGCCATACTTTTCAAGCAATTCCTCGAACTTCACTGGTTTTCCTCCTTCCTTTAAATTTTGTATATTGAAATTAGAGAGAATTTGTTTTATCTCGTCTAATGATTCAATTACTTTTTCATTAGAATAATCAGTGTTCTTTGCACTGAAATCCTTTAATGTAACATTAGAACCAGGCATAGCAGGATCTACCTTTTTACCTTCATCATCCATGCCAAGCATTGTACAGCCTGAATAATAAAAATCATCAAGCACAAGTATTTTATCCGATGCTGAATATGACATTTCTCTGATACAAAGCTCGACAGAACAATCGCACCCGTTATCACGTTCTAATATTTCTGGAGCACGAGAATAAGCTTCCCATACATAAGCATCAGCCACCGCATAATCTTTATCATATTCATCATCATGCTCAATATGAGCTTCCTCAGTAATTACACCAACAGGAACCTCATCATATACGATATTTCCCTCATCGTCTTTATGCATATTGTGTCCATAGAATTGTGGTTGCCCATCAACTTCATGTATATATGCTAGCAAAGGTCTAAATTTAGAAGATGAAAGAGCGTTCTTTTGAGATTTCATTTCTATTCTTGAACCATTAAGATTATCTCCGACAAAATTGAGCTGTACTCTTGCAGGATATAAACCCTCAGTGGCACTTTCTTTTGAAAACTTCATAGTACCATCAACTTGTACTATAATCTCTTCATCTTGATTTCCTTTGCAACTAAATGTCTGATTAACATTTTGAGAGGAATAATATTCGTACAAATCAGCTAACGTCATTAAACGTTTTCTCATTTGCTTCCTTTCCTACATACAAATTGTATTTGTTAATATTACATCTTTATTATCAAAAACCTGTTTACCATTATTAATAAAGCAATAAAAATTATCTTCTTTATGAAGATAGGTAAAGCCAAGGTTTAATAATTTTTTATAAGTTTCTTCATCACTAGTCTTTATGAAATTCATAATTATCCTCCAGACTTAGCTCTTGATCTTTCCCCACTATCAGAGAGATCACCCTCGTCCTTTGTCGGCGCTCCCTGACCTACCTCATCTGTATAATCGTCTCCACTCTGCGTATAAGAAGTATTTAATGGACGAAGTTTTGTACTTAAACCTAAAACATCTTGTTCTAAGAAGTTTAATGCCAACGTATCCTTCTCACTAAATCCATTAAATGTATTATATGCAAGAATAGTTGGCAAACTATTCTGAGCAGAACTTAAAAGTTGTTCTTTATAATCGTCTTTTGTATATACAGACACCGGGAAAAATTTCACTTTACATGCATTATTTTTTAACTGATTCTGTAAGAAGCGATTTATAAATCCCTGTGTTTGTGGAAGCAGACTTGAAATAGCATATTCTGTATTTGCAATCATTGCCATTTTAAAAGCGTATGTATTATTAATAGTTGCACCATTTAATATTTCTGCTCCGCCAGCAGTATTTAAAACCGTTTCGGTAGCCTTTGCAACTTTATTAGTATCATTAGCCTGATCTTTGGGAAAAGAAATCTCATTTAATTTTCCCGGAACCAAAGCAGCTGATATATAATCTGGCAACTTTTCATTAATCATTCTATTAAAATAATTTGAAACTAAATTAGGATCGTTTTTCCAGTCATCTATATTTTTACTACCTTGAATTGTTTCAAGCTCCATCCAAATTAATTTATAAATAGCTTGAGCATCTGCAATAGCTTGAACGTCTTCCAAGTCTGCCAAATTAATAATAGCGTTAAATATTGGAACAAACGGAGGTATAACGGTCTCAACATCTTCAGACCTATATTTCAAACATAAAGCATATTCTTGTGGCATTACTTGCCAACGAATTCCGTCATGTTCAGATTGATCAGATAAGGTTTTAAATGGTTCTGGGAAATAATCAAGAAGTTCAGGATATCTTTTAAAATATGAACAATCTATTTCGTATGCAAAATCACCGGTCATATATTTACCAGCAATTCTTGCATAATCTGCGGGGAAATTATAAATAAATATTCCAGTATCATCATAAAAGACAACACCGTAAAATACGTCTTGTATAAAACAATTTACATAAACATTATAAAATTCACCCTGTAAATGCATATTGTCTAAAACATCAAGAGTGTCTTGAAAAGACTTAAGCATTTTAGTTGCGTCTCCACTCTTAACCAAATCATACTGAGGTATTACAGAACGGCAATCTAAACAAAACATGTTAGAATTAAATTGGACGAGACGATTATAAATCTGTGCTCTATAATATAAATACCAAGAAAGATTTCTTAAATTCTTTTCATTAGCACCAATGTTTTGTAAATAAGACCTAAGCGTTTCTTTACTAAAAATACCCGTAGTCTTATTATATGTTTTTTTTGGATCATGCCATCTGCGCAAAGCTTCTTCAGCCTTGGCGTAGTTAATCTGATTTTTTGTGGCAAACATCTCTTGTAATTCTGCCGCAGTTTTAGTGCCAGTTGCACTTTTAACATTCTCTGCCATCCGGCACTTCCTCCTTTATATTAAAAAAGTCCAACCTTTGTACGGGCTGGACGAAAAGTTAAAAGATCTAATAAATTTGAATTATCAGGTTTAGGTTTTTTTAAAATTGCTTTTCTACGTTCTTCCATTAAAGCATAACTCGCCATACAGCAAACGTCATTATTGTTATTTTTATTTTAATAAATACATTTTATATTTAGTTATTAATTGTCCTTTTCCCTTTAAACAACTTTCAAAAGTAGAACGACCAATATTTAACTGTTTACAAGTTTCTTGTTTTGATGAAAATATATATTCTATATTGTTAATGATATCAATTACCTTAACAGAAACCCATTTATCACTAGGCTGTTTTTTTGAAGATAAATAATAATTCCAATCAATATTATTTGATTCATAATTATCCTTATAAAACCAAAGAAATCCATAAGAAGTCTTATGATTCTTTATTTTATTACAACAAGCTTCTATATTGCGCTTACTATATCCTAACGTTTTAGATATTTGTGCAATACTTTGCCACTCTTTAATATAATTACCATTTCTATCGCATTGTATAACATGTTTAGGATGTTGTATTTCTCTCATTTTATATAGTTCTTCTTCAGTATGCTTATATCCTCTACATCCTTTGCCACCCATATCTAAATTATATCCGTTATTATATGAATCATAATAATTTATCCAATATATTTCTCTTTCATCAAGTTTTTCTAACAAACATTCTTCAATAATTATAAACTCAAAACAATGTTCTCCATATTTTTGCCATGAACTTTGTAAATGACAATTATGATGAATTCCATTATTTAAATCACGTTTATGTTGAGTCCATCTTAATTGAATATCAGAAGACTGACCAATATATATTTTATTATTTACAATATTCTTTATCATATATATACCAATCATTTAATCTCTCCTTATTAAAAAAGAGACCAAATAATGTCTCCTAATAAATGTATTATTAAAATAAAAAATCGTGGTTCTTCCAAGAGTGTCTTTACACTCGACCACGATTCTCATATTTCATTATTAAGTTATAGTATGAGATCAGACTATCGCACCTTTATATAATTCCTATAAAGTTCCATCACTTAGTCGTTGCAGCTGTATTTAAACTTGCTGTGGGTTATCCACTTCTGGACTTTCCCAATTAATCAGACGGAATTTTCTAAACATAGTTTATGGATTATACTATGTTGTGCCCTACGCCTTAAGGCACGGTCATCGTTTAACTTGTTTGCTTTTTCTGGAGTAAGTTCAAAAGAATCTTTTCCCGATTCTCTTTTTTTTCTTACCATGTTAACAAGTTCTTCTTTAAGAGCGTCTATATTAGCCAACGCCAATTCTTCACTCCAATCAAGTTTAATAATTTTAGTATTTACAGATTGAAGTTTATTCAATGCATCGTTAACTTTCTCTTCAAATTCTTTATCTGAAAGTTTTTTCTTTTTTAATTTTTCTTCTATCTTTTGACG
>Ga0116183_1005006_pt1 | contig 12749 bp, 15 predicted proteins | sample AD_UKC078_MetaG_FD_89753 | JGI IMG/M metagenome (GOLD analysis project Ga0116183, IMG submission 89753) | Active sludge microbial communities of municipal wastewater-treating anaerobic digesters from USA - AD_UKC078_MetaG | ecosystem: Engineered > Bioreactor > Anaerobic > Digestate | place: USA... | reverse complement strand
GCAATAGCCATCTAAAAAGAAAAATGAGCATACTTCTAATATTTTTAGGGATTCTGATATATATTCTCATTTTGACCGTGCGGTTCAAAGTCTCTCCTTTTATAACTCTTATCTCCGCGTCATTTATCTATGGAATTCTGGAAGGAAATGATACCGTGATCCTGTACCAGGTAATTACTTCCGGCGCAGCAAAAATATTCCAGCTCCTTGCAGTCATGGTCTTCTGTGGGGTCTGCATCGCCCATATGCTCCGGAAATCAGGGTTCATAGATACTATCGTGTATGATATCTCCAGGGTCATGAAAAATCCAGTTGATACCGCAGGTGTAGGGGGATTTATTTTATCTCTTCCACTTATGTGTTGCAACACCGCCTTTGTCCTCATTGCACCTGTTATTAAGCAGACCGTAGGAGAGAGAGTTGCAAACCCCTTCCTGTACATTGCTGCAATTAGTTCAGTCATATCTTTTGTTCTGATATATCCTTCACCCGCAGTTGTTCCAGTTATTGCAACACTAATGCCAGCATTTACAGACCCCTGGAGCCTGGATATTACTCTCGTTCCGGTTGCTATAATCATGCTTGTCCTGATCATTATTCCTGGCAGGAGAAAGACCCGGGATATAAAGCCAGAAAAAGTACCAGCGAGACTGGATCACTCACGATTGAAGGTGTGGGCCCCAGTTATCACACCATTTGTACTTATAGGGGTTGGACTTCTCATTCCCGCGTTGTCATTTTTTTCAATGATATCGGTTGCTCTTTTTTGCGGGATGCTGGTTGCCATGTTAGCAGTTGGGAAGGAAGCACGCAATGAAGGTGTCCACGATGGAACAAAGTATGCAGGGCTTATTATGTTTGATCTCTGCGGCGCCGGGGCACTTGGAGCAGTCATTGCATCTGGGTCATTCCCTGAAGAGGTTTTTACTCTTGTATCCGGTAATGTCCCCGCACTCTTCCTGCCATTCATTCTTGCTGCTACAATACAGGTAGCTGCCGGGTCAAGAGTGGTAGCAGCTGCAACGGCGGCCCAGATCCTGGCAAAATCTGGAAATTTTTTACTGATAGAACCAGCAGCTCTGGTTCTTATGATAGCCGGTGGTTCCTGCATGGCTTCCTTTGTCAGCGATCCATACTTCTGGCTGGTAAAGAGATTTACAGGAGATGAAACAGAAGGGGTGATAAGAAATTATACTCTTCCCCTGGCTGGTACAGGACTGATTATAGGTATTGCAGGGCTTCTTGTCCAAACCCTCTCACAATATATATAGCCATGGGTTTACATGCCGGTCCGGTCCCAGGCCAGGTGCTCGAGGAGTATCCTGACACCGATAAGAACTAAAATAACTCCACCCAGAATATCAACACGCTTTCCAAGTACGTGCCCGACCTTTCCACCCGAAAAGATCCCACCTATGGAAAATAATGCAGATATCAGGCCGATGATGACTGCAGGAATGAGTGGTACAATGTAAAGGAATGAAAAGCTCAGGCCTACCGCAAGGGCATCAATACTGGTTGCCACGGCAAGAATAAGAACAGTAGCAAGATTGAAGACATCCGGAGCTTCTTCTTCAAGGCCATCTTTTATCCCGTCAAAGATCAATTTTCCACCAATAATGAAAAGAAGTCCAGCTGCAACCCAGTGATCATAAGCGGCAATGGCATCTGCAAATCCGGTACCTGCCAGCCATCCAAGCAGAGTCATGCCACCCTGAAAGCCCCCAAAAAAAAGTGCCAGGATGAATGCTGCCCGTATCCTGGAAGTTTTCTGGTGAGCACCGACTGCAAAAGAAACAGCAAGACAGTCCATTGCAAGGCCAATGCCGATGAAGACTGAAATAATAATGAGATCCATGATGCCAGGTACTATTGGGGGTTATCAGGAAAGAGGATATCCTACTTACCACATCAGACATTGTTGCTCGCTCTTTTCCCCCATCGAGGTGGGGCCTCCCAAGGAAAAACTACAATGTACATACCTGTGTGGATCGACAAAGTTAGTGCCTGAACTGACAAGACGGTCCTGAACACAGACCATCTTGTCAGCCATTGATTCAAGTTCTGATATTGTTGAATCATACGTTTCAGAAATAAGAAGAACCTCCTGCCTGTTTCCGGAACGGTTCAGGCACACATAACCACAGGGTCCGATATACTCCTCATTATGACAAAACCAGGCAGGATCATATGCGAGGATGACAAACCTGGCTGGGTCGCTCTCAGGCATCGCGATTATCTCGATATTATTGCGCTCCTCCCTGAATTCAATCCGGCCTCTCTCCACGGCAGACGGATGCAGATACAGGTGTCCGCCACCGGAGTGAATATACACTATTTTGCAATGCCTGAATTTCCCCAAAACATCAGAGAGCGTTATGGTCAGAAAATCACTGGATCCAAACAGAATGGTGCAAGAATTTTTTTTAAGACGGATAAACTTCCAGGTGATTTGTTATCCTTATGTCCTGATTTTCACCCCTATAAGAAGATCAGGTAAACAGGGTGAAAGTGATCTGACATGAGGGGACAGTGACCCCGGACCCTGGTTTCATCCCGGTTCCTGGGCTGAAAATGGCTTTTCGATGCAATTTTTTTTATATGAGTGCTACAATATTTATATCCAGGTAAAAACTATGGCAGACTTACCGATTGCAGCAGTTGTGCGGGTTGCAAAAAACAGTGGTGCTGAGCGTGTTGGAAGCGACGCTTCAGAGATCCTGGTAGCAAAGACTGAGGAATACCTTGGAAAGCTGGTAAAAGAGGCAGTCAAACTTGCCGCTCACGCGGGAAGGAAAACTCTCAAGGAAGAAGATATTGAGATGGCTGCAGAAAAGATGGCCTGAACCTATAAAACTTATAGCAGCCGACTGTATTCTTTATAAAATCTTATTTTTGATCTCCATTCTTAAGAAAGAACCCGAAATGGGAAAGATGAAGGGTTTTTAAGATTCAGCAGGTATGTTCTGCTGATTTTTCATGATATTCTTCCCCGGTGTCATGTGCTGCTATTATTTTCATACACCCAAGTCCAATCCATAATCATACGGGGCAGGTCCAATCGGCTGAGCTGAATCTGTTGGCGGCGGAGTTATTATCGAATGAATGCATAAATACTCCAATCTCCAATTTTTCATCACCAGACCATGGAAAACATCAGTAAAAACAGAGTCCTCCAGTGCCTTGCATTTGCTGGGTTTTCTATCATCCTGTTTCTCATCAGACTCATGGTCATTCCCTGCTTTGATGGCGGCTGTGCCTTGATGTTTCTCAGTGTCCTCCTTTTCCTCACCTTTCTTGCCGTAGCGGGCCTCATCTTTTATCCGATGTCCCGGGCGTTTGACGCAGTTGTGACAGACTCAAACCTTCTGGCCCACTGGACATATGATCCCGCCTGGTATGATCGGATTCTTAAACGTGAATATGAGGAGCATAAAGAGAGGAACACCGCCCTTCTGACTGTGATTGATGGTATGATGGTTCTGTTTGCCCTTTTTTTTCATCATATTTGTCCCGGAAGGGGGATTTGAGACGGGCTTATTTCTTCTGGGGATCGCAGCATTGTTATTTTTCGTTGCAAAACTTGCACCAGGGTTTTTCAGGGACAGGAAAGCAAAAATGCCGGCGGAGGCATGGATTAGCACGAAGGGACTAATCTATGAAGGGGCAGTATATCCGTATTCCGGTTTTTTATATGGTTTTACCGGATTATCGTATCGTGATGGAACAGAGCCGGCGCTTGTTTTAAGTTTTTACCAGATCACCGGAGCCAGGATTTACGATCCATTTGAGATTGCCGTGCCTGTTCCCAAAGGCGAAGAAGAAAAGGCGAAAGAGATACCCGCACAACTCGGGTTTTGAGGATACATCATTTTTTTCGCGTCATGAACGACAGAGAACAGAATTTTTCCCGGCAAATACGGCAACCATTACCGGGACTCATGTGATCGATACTGCGATTGCTCCTCTTGAACGAATACAGGTGAAGCATACAAACTCAAGTGGTTTGAATGATAATAGAGATGAATGATTCGGAATTTATGGTCTCTTCGTCTGGTTCTGGTACTTATTATCATTCTTAGTATGACCGGAATCCTGCATGGAGATGAAACAAACTCTTCTTCTGTGCTCTATCAGGCTGGCTCATTTGCAATATTTGAAAAAGGAGAATATTCAGAAGTCTTTTCGATTGATGAGATGAACCATCTCGGGAATTTCGGAGTTGGCGGATTTGAGGATATGGATGGAGAATTATTACAGCTTGATGGGACGGTATATCAAATCACGAAAGATGGGCTTGTCAATACGCCTCCAGGAGATACCGGAGTCTGTTTCGGTAATACCCTCAACTTTACACCGGAGAGTTCATACACGATTCAGGAAACCTCAACCCTGGAGGAACTCTATGCGGTCATCAAAGAATCACTGCCAGATCCTGAACAGATATATGCAGTTCGGGTAGACGGACCGTTTACAAATCTATCATTCAGGAGCATTTCGATTCAGGAAAAACCTTATCCACCGTTGTCTGCAGTGATCGATAACCAGAGCATTTTCCACCTGGAGAATGCAACAGGGACGATCGCCGGATTCTGGTTTCCTGGTTGGATGGATGGCGTCAATTATGCAGGATTTCATCTCCACTTTATAACCGATGAACGTGACGCCGGAGGGCATATTCTCACTGCCGAGTCTGGTGTAAATACTCTGTCAATTCAGCAGGTATCTCAATTAAATCTCTATCTGGACTATAAAAACGAAGAGAATTAGAGAATGGGGATATCTCCTCCGGACTCTTTCTCTGATTTTTTAAACTTTACCTCCAGCACACCATTTTCAAATGTTGCACTGGCATTCTCCTCAGTCACTTCAACCGGAAGAGGCACACTCCGGCTGGCTGAACCAAAAAACCGCTCCCGGATAAAAAAGTCTTTGTCTTCCTGTTCCTTTTCGTCGGTTCGTTCACAGGAGATCTGAAGAAGATTTGGTCTGACAAGGCGGATTTTGACATCTTCTTTATTGCAACCCGGAAGATCGGCTTTTGCGATAACCTGATCATCCTGCAGTTTTACATCCACGGTAAAGCCGCCGGTAAAAACCGGAGCAATTTCTCGTCCGCCCTGGGAATATGCAGGGTATGTAGGCATGAGTGACTGAAACCGATTTTCCATCTCGGCAAACATATTGTCCAGTTCACCCCTGAACATGTTGAACGGATCACGTTTGATGATTGCCATTTTCATCTCCTCTTGTCTGAGTCACAGACAAATTCGTATATAGATGTACCAAAAAATAAATTTTTTTGAGGTGACTGACTGGGATGTATTGAGTCAGACGGGAGCGCGTTCTGGACGGAATTTGCTGACACTGATGTCTGCCCGGTACATGAATGCTGTGCAAATGAAAAACAATTACCACGTTGCGGCCTTCGTGATGAGATGTACTGTAAAAAAAAATCCGGTTCCGCGATCCTGATGTATCTGAAGAAGAGACTGCAAAGATGCTTGAGAAGCAGAAAGGGAATTTAATGAGGAAAAAGAGAGAATATGAGGAATCCTGAGGGGTCAGATATTATCGCTCTTTGTCGAATCGATCTTCGTTAATTATATAACTCCTCTGCATCATAGTGTACTAACATGGAATCGGGACTTCGCCATCGACTCGCTGAGAAGATGGCGGGGGAGATAACACTCTCTGATTCTCCGGGAAAAACCCTGAAAAAATGGCGGCTTAGCTTTGACATATCTCAGGGTCAGCTCTCCGAGTACCTTGGTGTATCGCCATCTGTCATCAGCGATTACGAAAGCGGAAGAAGAAAAAGTCCGGGCACGGCCATCATAGGCCGAATTGTTGACAGCATTCTTGCCATTGATGAAGCAAAAGGAGGCAAGTATATTCACAAATACGCATCGCTTCTCTTTGCCGAAATGGGGGACGGAGTAATATATGATCTGCATGATTACAAAAGTCCCATCACCCTGTCAATATTCGCCAATGCTATCGATGCCGATATAATCACTGGTCCTATACACCTTAGTGTTTATGGATACACTGTGATTGACAGCCTCCGGGCAATCATGAACCTTACCGCAAGCGAATTTAACAGAATTTATGGCTGGAGCACCGAGCGGGCGCTTATTTTTACCGGAGTTTCTAATGGAAAGTCTCCTATGGTGGCTATTCGTGTTACTCCCTTCAAGCCCCGGTGCGTAGTGCTCCACGGAATCAAACCTGGTGATGTGCATCCAATTGTGCCAAAAATGGCCGAAAAAGATAACATCACCATAATGTGCACAACACTGGGCATCGAAGATATCGTGGAGAGACTGAGGGAAGAAAAATGGTAGGAATCATCTCGTACGGTGCGTATATCCCACGATACCGTATTAAAATAGAAGAAATTGCCCGGGTATGGGGCGCAAATGGTACCGAAATTGCACGTGGCCTTGGTGTCTTTGAAAAGGCACTGCCTGACATGGATGAAGATACTATCACCATCTCTGTTGAAGCTGCACGTGCTGCAATGGCAAGAAGAAAGGTCAATCCAGCAGATATCGGAGCGGTATATGTCGGATCAGAATCTCATCCCTACGCGGTGAAACCTACGGCAGTCACCGTTGGAGAAGCAATTGGTGCGACCCCGGTCATGACTGCTGCAGATTATGAATTTGCCTGTAAAGCAGGAACTGCAGCAATTCAGACCTCAATGGGACTGGTAAAATCCGAAATGGTAAACTGTGCTGTTGCAATCGGTGCCGACGTGGCACAGGGAGAGCCTGGTGATGCACTGGAATACACCGCGGCTGCTGGAGGTGCGGCCCTTATCATAGGAAATGATGATCCAATTGCAGAGATTAATCATACCTGCTCATTTACAACTGACACACCTGACTTCTGGAGACGTGAGAACAAACCTTATCCCCGCCATGGCGGCAGGTTTACCGGAGAACCAGCATACTTTAAACATATTATTGGAGCTTCAAAGATGATGCTGGAAAAGATGGGAACAAAACCATCTGATTACACCTATGCAGTGTTTCACCAGCCAAATGGGAAGTTTCCAACCCAGGCAGCATCAATGCTCGGATTTTCCATGGAGCAGATTAAACCCGGCCTTGCTGTCACTTACCTTGGAAATACATACTCAGGTGCCTCAATGGTCGGACTTTCAGCCGTACTGGATATCGCAAAACCAGGAGACAGGATCTTTATGACCTCATACGGGTCAGGTTCTGGCAGTGACTCGTTTGATATCACCGTTACAGATGTCATCAACTCTGACCTCTTTAACCGTGATGCAGCACCCACAGTATCAGCCCTTCTTGCAGACAAGAAGATAGTGGATTATGCAGTCTATGCAAAGCACAAAGGTAAAGTGGTGATGATGGAATGAGAGAAGTTGCAGTAATTGGCGTAGGCTGTACAAAATTCGGAGAGAAATGGGAGACATCATTTCGTAACCTCTTTGTCGAGGCAGGTGCTCTGGCTCTGGAAGATGCAAATCTCTCTGGTGAAAAGATAGATGAGATTTTCGTCGGCAACATGAGTGCCGGCAGATTCGTGGAGCAGGAACATATCGGAGCCCTGATCGCGGATTATGCAGGTCTTGCAACCGATAATATACCGGCAACCCGCGTAGAGGCTGCCTGTGCATCAGGAGGTCTTTCATTCAGATAGGCCTACACTGCAGTTGCATCAGGTATGTCAGATATAGTGGTTGCAGCAGGCGTTGAAAAGATGACCGATGTGGGCACTGAAGTTACCACCGACGTTCTTGCAGCCGCGGCAGACAGAGAATGGGAAGGAATTGCCGGGATTACATTCCCTGGCCTGTATGCAATGATCGCAACCGACTACATGCACAGGTATGGCCTTACCAGGGAACAACTGGCACAGGTAGCGGTGAAAAACCATGACAATGGTGTAAAAAATCCCAACGCCCAGTTCAGAAAAGCCATTACCCTTGATACCGTCATCAACTCAACCCTTGTTGCAGATCCGCTCAGGCTTTTTGACTGTTCACCTGTAACTGACGGGGCGGCAGCAGTGATCCTTGCCCCCCTCGAAAGGGCACGGGAATTTACTGATACTCCAATCAAAGTTCTCGGTTCAGGACAGGCATCAAGCACCATTGCTCTTCATGACAGAAAAGATATCTCCACCCTTGATGCAACCGTGGCTGCTGGAAACAGGGCTTTTAAAATGGCCGGGATTGAGCGGAAAGATATTGGATTTGTTGAAGTGCATGATTGTTTCACCATCGCGGAGATCTGTGCAATTGAGGATCTCGGGTTTTGCAAAAAGGGTGAAGCTGGGAGATTGACCGAAGAAGGGCAGACAGCAATCGGAGGAAAAATACCAGTCAACCCAAGTGGAGGCCTTAAGGCGTGTGGTCATCCTGTAGGAGCAACAGGCATCAAACAGGTATATGAAACGGTAAAACAACTCCGTGGTGATGCAAAAGGAAGGCAGGTGGATACTGATATTGGAATGACACACAATGTTGGTGGCACTGGAGCAACGGTTGTATGCCACATATTCGGGAGGAAATAAGATGTCAGTTGCACGATTCTGGAGAAAACAGCAGAACCGGTATAACCTGATTGGAAACCAGTGCACTGTCTGTGGGAAATATTTTTATCCGCCCAGGGGATTTTGCCCTGTATGCAGAAGGGAAGGTAAGATTGTTGAACACCAGTTCAAAGGAACAGGAAAAGTTGTAACTTTTTCAATCATTAGGAGTTCTTCAGGAAATTTCAAACTCTTAACTCCATATGTGCTGGCTATCATCGAGCTTGATGAGGGTTCACGACTTACCACCCACCTGGTCTGCGACATTGACAAGGTCTACATCGGCATGCCAGTAAAAAGGGTATTTAGAAAACTGGGAGAGGAAGGATCCAGCGGCGCAATCTTTTATGGGACGAAATTTGTTCCAGCTTAACCATTTTTTCGCTAAATTTCACTTTTTCAAAAATTTTTATATTGACCATATTCAGAATATATAAACAGGTTCGGGATATGTCGATACACTATACGTTAATTATATAACCCGGCGATGAGTATTATTACTTATCACACCGCCATCCCACGGGGTGGCAGGAGAAAACCGGTATCGCATGAAAAATGCACTTCATAGATGTTGGCATACTACTATACACTATGATAACCGGATGTATCTGTTCCGAACTTTACTGGCGTTCATTATTCTTTCCTCCTCCGTTACGGGGACAAATCCCCAAATTTTCCTCGAAAATTTCTTAGTTCCCATTATCACACCAAATAATATCGAGATATTCATGGTTGATTGAGATGTGTGAATCCTGATGAAAAGTAATAACATCAACCCGTGAGAATAGATCATCTATATGTCAGCCAGGACGCTCAATGTTGATCCGTTTGAAATAATTCAGTCGATCGATGAACCTCTTTTTGTATTAAATGATAAGTTTGCAGTTGTCTTCGGTAATCGCGCTTTTGACCAGACGTTCGGGGTAAACAGAGCTGATATCGAAGGAAAATCAGTGTACGAGATAGGAAGCGGTATGCTGAATGTTCAGGTAATCAGGCAGACCCTTGATAGTCTGAAAAATGCCGGGACTGAAGTTAAACGCTTTGAGGTCGATATCACCATTCCTGAAGGAAAGAAGACTTTTGTTGTAAATGCCGGGATGATGAGAAGGTATGGTTCATCAAATGAAGATCAGTTCCTTGTCAGGTTTGAAGATATAACAGATCAGCTTGAAGCCGAACGATCCATAAAGGAGAAAAGTGCCGCAATCCTGGAACTGTCCACACCAATTACCAAGATCTGGGATGAGATCCTTGTCCTGCCAATGATTGGAACACTCGATACCGAACGGGCAAATAAGATGATAGAGCAGCTCCTTGATGCAATCAGCCGGGAGAGAGCCAGGTCTATTATCATGGACGGGACTGGAATCACCCACATCGATGAACTGGTCGCAACCCATATAATCAAGGCAACCACCGCTGTAAAACTCCTGGGTTCTCAGGTTATTATGACTGGAGTCAAGCCTGAAGTAGCGATGATGATGGTTAAACTGGGCATTGATCTGAAAGATATCGTAACCCGCGCAACACTTCAGGAGGGTGTTCAGTATGCCCTTGACTCACGTGGTTACATGGTAGTCAGCAAGTCAAGTATCATGTCTGAAGAGCAGACATTTCAGACCGCTTCACCAAGACAGAACGGACAGGGAACAAAGCCGACTATACGGATTGTAAACCCATACCGGGAGCCCTGATATCCATCTTCCATTCTTTCTCCAAACATTGATATCTGCATAATGAGACTTTCATCTCATGGATGCTCATCAGGAAGAGATCGCACAGCAGTCGCTCAGACTTCACCTGGAACATCAGGGTAAGCTCTCTGTACATTCAAAAGTTCCAGTGAAAACCAGGGAAGATCTTTCACTCGCATATACGCCTGGTGTAGCCCATGTCTGTAAGTACATAGCCAAAGATGAAAAAAGGGCATATTCCTGTACATTAAAACACAATACTATAGCCATCATCACTGATGGTACAGCGGTCCTGGGTCTTGGGAATATTGGTCCGACTGCGGCTATTCCGGTCATGGAAGGAAAAGCTATTCTTTTTAAGGAATTTGCCGGGATAGATGCATTCCCTATATGTATCTCTGGGGATCCTGATGATCTCATCGGCCATATCCGTAGTATTGCCCCGGTATTCGGAGGAATAAATCTTGAAGACATCGCAGCTCCCCGATGTTTCGAGATAGAGGAAGAGTTACAGAACCTGGGTATTCCGGTGATGCACGATGATCAGCATGGTGCAGCTATTGCAGTACTTGCAGCTCTTCTTAATGCCTGTAAGGTTACAGGAAAAAGGTTTGAAGATCTCACTGTTGTCATATCCGGAGCAGGTGCAGCAGGATATGCCATCTGCAGACTTCTCAAATGTATTGGTTATGAAGATGAGTCATGTATAGCTGTAAAAGAACTCATCGTATGTGACCGTGAAGGAATTATCTACCGTGGAAGACAGGGGCTATACCATAATATCTACAAGTACCTTCTTGGTAATGAGACGAACATAATGCATAGAACCGGAACTTTGGCTGATGCATTACGAGGAGCCGATGTGTTTGTCGGGGTCTCTTCAGGAGGTCTGGTAACATCAGATATGGTCAGGTCGATGAATCCGGATCCTATTGTTTTCGCTCTTTCAAACCCGGTTCCTGAGATCATGCCTGATGAAGCCAGGGCCGGGGGTGCTGCAATTGTCGGAACCGGCCGATCAGATTTCCCAAATCAGGTAAACAATGTGCTTGTTTTTCCAGGTGTCTTCAGGGGTGCCCTGGATGCAGGGGCCACACAAATAAGCGAGGAGATGAAGATTGCCGCTGCTCATGCTATTGCCGGGTATGTGAAAGATCCAACTCCGGAAAAAATACTTCCGGATCCACTGGACAGGGGAGTGGCACAGGTGGTGGCCGCAGCAGTTGCAGAGATGGCGAAGAAGTGCGGATGTGTGAGGGAAGAGTGAGTAAGATTTTGGCAAAATAATTCAGGTGAATGGTCTAAAAAGAGATATTATCATTGATATGAATTGATTAACTGCTCAAGATGTGAACAGACCGCGGAGATATCATTTAACTGAGTCATCAAGACATCAAAAACAAGCAAATCATTTATTTTCCCATATTGATGAACAAGAATATTTCTAAGGCCCTTCATATCCTTTAGTAATTCTCCCATTTCCGGATCAAGAAACCCGGATTCTACAAGGTTTCCAATAATTGCATCATCATTCATCGGGACACCAAGTTTGAGGTCCCTGTTAAGTATTGCACAAATGCCAAAAATGTTTTGGAGAATATACTCCAGCCTTTTATATAGCCCATCTTTTAAAAGTCCGAGGCCGGTAAATTCATCATAATCTGTCGTTTCAGGGAGGTTGTCACGGATTATTGTGAGGGACAGGGAAATTTCTGATAACAAAAAACGTATCTTATCAGTTCTGATTGAAGATTTATGAGTCATAGTATTTCTCTCTCTCCGATATAATCCAGATAATGTGGTCTGAAAAACTCATATTCGCGGAAAATTTTCAGAGATATATCGTATAGTTCATCTTCATCCACCACGTAAAGAACCTCCCCTTTTATAACTTCTGCCTGAATAAATAATGGAAGATGTTCAAAGATTTGAATATCGAAATTCTCCGGAACTCTTCCAAGTATATGCATTCGCATTCGTTCAGCCTGGAGATCTGGAAGATCCGTTGATATGGCGATATCAATATCCGAATGAATGTCGTTTTTCCCCTCTGCGACGGATCCATAGAGTATGATAAACCGGACATGGCCAAATGAAGGGGATGCCTGAATGATATCTATGAAGGAGCTAATGTCATTGGTGAAGGTCTGAACAGACATACATATTTCCAGGATAAAGATAGATCTGTTTATCTATATTTTGTGCCCTACCGTTTGTGTCTTATGCATGCAACAAGTCAAATTCCAGGAATCAGATAACACCACATGATCTAAATAGCCATTAAGCCTCAGGCAACGGTCTGACGAAAGAACATTGTCCCTGTTAACCAGAATAAACATCATATTATAATCAGATTAAAGAGACCATCGTATCAATCATTTTGCGATAATTTGGGCATTTTTGATAAACCTTTTCAGAATCAATTTTCTTCATCAGATTTACCCCGTCAACGGTCTTCTTATAGCCTCTGTTCAAATGTTC
>Ga0116183_1005002_pt1 | contig 12754 bp, 10 predicted proteins | sample AD_UKC078_MetaG_FD_89753 | JGI IMG/M metagenome (GOLD analysis project Ga0116183, IMG submission 89753) | Active sludge microbial communities of municipal wastewater-treating anaerobic digesters from USA - AD_UKC078_MetaG | ecosystem: Engineered > Bioreactor > Anaerobic > Digestate | place: USA... | reverse complement strand
TTTGGGGCATTATAACGATAAATAGAAGTTTTCAGATTAAAAATCTCATTTCTGTAAATCCTTAAACATCGATTTCAATCGAAAATTAAATAATTCATTCAGATAAATTCCTTTAATAGGAAACGCTGTTTTTCCTTTGATTTTATAGAATTCATTGGGATACAAAGCTTTTATGGTTTCTTTACTTAAATAATCCTGTAAGATGTATTTTTCGTTTTCCAAGTTAATTTTAAAACCATTGATGCTGTCTTTATATTTGGTGTAATGAGTTCCGGGGAATTTTGGATAAGAAAAATAATTTCCCTTTTCATCTTTAAAAACATTATCGTATTGGTATTTTTGATGAAAATAATAATTCTCAATTTTATTTTTTGAAAGGTATAAAATCACGGTATCTTTTTCAGCAAATCCGGGTTTCCCGTAATGATCATAAGCAATAAACTCTATCGTATCATTAGGTAAATGGTTGAAAATATTTTTCACGATTTTATATTTACACCGAAATCCGCTATCCATAATATAATGTTGCTGAACGATATTTACAGAGTCTCCAGTTTCCTCGTCTATCCCTTTCGTAATGGCTTGTCTTTTTTCAATGTCTGCATTTGGGTCAAACTCAATAACAGAAATTTTTTCTCCGATAAAAGCAAAGAGATTAATAGAATCGTTTTCATTTACAAATTCGCCAGTATTTGAAGTATTTTTTAATTGAGATTTACAACCTAGCAAAACCATTAAAAATAACAGAAAAATAATGATTTGCTTTGTTTTCATAAGGTTTTTAGGTGAAAAAAATTAAATCTAAGATATTTCTACCCTTTTTTCCTCACCGTTCTCTGCTCAATTCTTTTTTCGAAATGTTCTCCTTGAAAAATACGTTGCACCATAATTCCCGGAATGTGGATTTCATTGGGATCTAAAACGCCTGGTTCTACCAATTCTTCTACTTCAGCGATGGTGATTTTTCCACTTCCTGCCATTGGAGCGTTGAAATTTCGGGCGGTTCCTTTGAAAATTAAATTTCCGGCGTGATCACCTTTCCAGGCTTTTACGATGGAATAATCGGCTTTGTAAGCGTGTTCTAAAATATGGGGTTTTCCGTCGAAATTTTTGACTTCTTTTCCTTCTGCGACTTCCGTTCCGTAACCTGCAGGAGTATAAAATGCGGGAATTCCGTGTTGTGCAGCGCGACATTTTTCGGCTAGAGTTCCTTGTGGAGTTAATTCCACTTCTAATTCTCCTGAAAGCATTTGTCTTTCGAATTCTGCATTTTCACCAACATAAGAAGCGATCATTTTTTTGATCTGTTTTTTCTGCAAAAGCAATCCTAATCCGAAATCATCAACTCCGGCGTTGTTGGAAATGCAGGTCAAATCTGTGACATTGCTTTCTACCAAAGCGTTAATTGAATTTTCCGGTATTCCGCATAATCCGAATCCACCGACGATTAAAGTCATTCCGTCGCTGATTCCAGCAATTGCTTCCTGCACATTTTTTACTCTTTTATCGATCATGGTTTCTTAAAAATTTAGTGGCTTGAAATTACACTTTTTTTAGGAAATGGGGAAATCTGTTTGATGTTGTTTGCTGTTATTTGCTGCTGTTTGAATTTTATCTGCAAGTTTCGATTTTTCAACTTGGCTCTTTTTACTTTTTTATGATTCGAAATTCGTCAATTTCAAATTATCAAAAACCCAATTACTCAATTACTCAATTACTAAAAAACTAAACCACTAAAAAAATTTGAATAACAAAATGCCTGTGAATCTAGCCCCGATTGCAATGGAAATCCCGCAGTGACGACGAAGGAGGAGCGAGGAATTGGAATGGAAAGCGGGACCGAATCTACTGAGAAGCTGAAATCTTGATGCTCCTAGAAATAAACAGTAAAATTGTTGTATAAAGTATTGGCTGTTAATGAAATTTGTTTTATTTTTGCAACCTGTTAATCAACCTCTGACGAAGGACGTGAAAGTTGCTTAGCTCGACAAAACAAATTTTTATTATAAAAATGGATTTAGTAAAGTACGTACAAGACAAGTACATCACAAAAAAAGAATTCCCAGAATTCAAAGCCGGTGACACCATCACTGTGTATTACGAGATTAAAGAGGGCGCGAAAACAAGAACGCAGTTTTTTAAAGGAACTGTTCTTCAATTGAGAGGAACTGGAGCTACGAAAACATTTACCATCAGAAAAATGAGTGGAGATGTTGGTGTACAAAGAGTTTTTCCTTTGAACATGCCTGCTTTGCAAAAAATTGAAATCGACAGAAGAGGTAAAGTTAGAAGAGCAAGAATCTACTACTTCCAAAAACTTAGAGGTAAAAAAGCGAGAATTAAAGACGCTGCTTACAAAAAGTAATTCTGATTCAAGGATAAAAGAAACCCATCAATTTATTTTGATGGGTTTTTTAGTGTTGCAAAGCGGCAATGCATTCTTCTCTAATGTGCCAGAATTCACTTGGTGAATATTTAATTTGCGGATTGTTCAGCAGGTAATTTTCCAGAAAATTTTTGTGATATCCAATTTTGAATTGGGTAATTTGGTTCGCTTGAATTTCTATTTCTTCGACCAAATCATTTACAAAATCTTTTGGTTCAGAATTTTTGGTAGTAAAATCTTGAATTTCATTTCTAAATTTTAGATAATTGTGTGCTTCAGGCATTTCTTTTAAGTGATATTTCTGAAGAACAGGGGCAATTTTTGGAGTGTTTTCGGCATTCATTTTGAAAATACCGAGCATGAGTTTTACTCCATCGTAATTATTTTCATCGGCTAATCTTTTGAGTAAAGCGTGTTTCGTGCTGCATGTTCCACCCTCTTCTTCCAAGACACAGAAGATATTTTCCTTATTAAGATTTCTTTTATAAGGTAATTTTTTAATGTATTTTCCTGCATTTTCGAAATCAAAAATTCCCATTTCGAGAAAGTAGTTCGATATTTTTTCGGTTTTATTTAAAATGGTGTTCTGCTTCAATGTATTTAGCCATGTTGATTAATCCTCTTTATATTAATTGTATAAAAGAGAAGGAGAATTTGGTATGAAAAATTTAAAAAAATTACTTTTCAATGAGTAACCTGAAGGAATAACCGATTCCTGAATGGGTCAGTTTTACTGTATAAACGCCGTTTTGAAGCATTCTCACATCAAATGAATTAGCGTGGGAAATTTTCTTTTGAGAAACCAATTTCCCGGAGTCATCGAAAATTTCAACATTTACTTTTCCGAAAATATTTTCGGATGATTTCAAGAAGACTTCATTTTTTGCGGGATTTGGATAGATGGAAGTTATTTTACCTGCAGCAACCTCGCTATTTCCTAAAATTAAAGTAGAGTAGAAAATTTTGTTCCCATTCTTATTGGTCACTATTAAGTTTTTGCCGGAAAAGACTTGTTCATATTGAAAATTAAATGGATCTGTGGGTTGAAATCCGACGTAAAAATAGTTCGTCATGGCATCAAATTCTCTCACAAGTTGCTCGTTGACGCCATAATATTCCCCCAAAGTGACTACAATATTCTGCAATGTAAAATAGGTTGCATTATTGGCACCAAATGTAACTTTTCCGTTTGCATTATTGTAAAAGGTAGATTGAAATCCATCAACAGTATTCACACCGAATGCAACTTTTCCGGACTGTGTAAAAGGAATTGGTGGGTAATAATCAATCCCGTTGTACTGAATTTTCGTAACGGTCCAGTTTGCGTCTTTTAGCAAACTGCTGTAAGGTTGCGACTGTGCGAAAAAGCATAAAAATGCAAGAATTAAAGTGTAAATTTTTTTCATGATGGTGTTTTTTGGTTGATATAAAATTAAAGAATTTTTCACCAAAAATCATTAAATCTTGAAAAATTTCATAAAAAAAACCGCCTTGTAAAAACAAGACGGTTTATAATTTCGATTAAAAATTATTTTTTAATCATTAGTTTAGAAGAATAATCAACTCCTAATCCTGTAGCTTTTACTACATAAACACCATTTGGTAATGCTTGTGTATTTACTGCTTCTGTAGCTGCAATTTTCTGACTGGAAACTAATTTTCCACTAGCGTCAAAAATTTCAACACTTACTTTCCCTAAAATACTTTTGTTTGATTTTAGGAAAAACTCGTTTTTAGCAGGATTTGGATAAATGCTGAACGCTTTTGCAGCATTCACATCATTGGTTGCTAAAACACATTCAGCAGGAATGTCGTAGCTGTAAGTTTGGTCATTGATATCTGTTTTAGAACCTGCAGATGCATCAACACCTAAACCTCGGGCTGCAAAAACATTCCAGATCATACATTTGTCTGCACCATTACTTAAGGTATTAGCAGCTTCGGCAGCTAAAATGGCATCTCTTCCGTCGATGAAGGTTGGGTTACATGGTTGTAATTTAAGACCATTCATTACGTTCTGTAAAACTCTGGTACTTCCGTTTGTAGCATTTGCACTAACATCTGAAGAATAACCATATTTTTCAACGTATTTCCAGTGAAGATCCCAAAGCATTGTTGCCCAAACAAATCCGATTGAGTGAACATCTGGAACAAGTGCTCCTGAGGTGTTGGTATATTCCATTCCGTTTGTATCACCATAACCGTAACCGTTGATTGCCAAATCTGGAGAATATTTTGCAGGTCTAATTCCACCATCTGTAATCAATTCTGAAGTAGCATAAGTACCAATTCCTCTTGGTACACCTGCAGTAGCTCCTGGTTGATTGGTTAACATCAATGCAAAGAAGTCAGACCAACCTTCACCCATTTGTTCTTTAGAAACTGATGAGCTAAGACAAGATGAGCCATTACCAGTATTTCTGTTAGAAATTCCATGACCATATTCGTGAACGACAATACCGTTATCAAAACTACCGTCTCTGGTTTTTTGGGTAGCCGGATCATATTTCAAGGTTACATTAACCGTTTTTGAAGTTAGGAGGTTTTTCATGTAAAGTCCTTCGGCATTTTCAATCAAAACAGAAGGAATTGTGATGGTAGCATCCACACCTGCCATTCCTGATGTTGGTGCTGATGTTGGTAAACTATAAATAATCGCGGCAGAAGCACCTGCATCTTGTGCATTTTTCACTTTTACGGTAAATGCGCAAGTTCCTCTTTCAATTAAACCAATTTTACCAGCAAGAGAGCCTGCAGGAAGTGCAGTACATGCATCTAAAATAGGAGACAATGTCACATCTGCAGTTACACCTGTTGCATCTAACGCAGGACCAAAAGTGGTAGAAATATAGTTCACAACTGATCTTCCAACAGCTTCAGAAGGGGCATTATAAAATACTCTTTCAACAACTGCAGGATTCCAGAGGTACATTTGCATTCTTGGTCTAGATCCATCTCCCGGGGTCGCAAAATTTGCATTATCTGTTCCACCACCATCTTGCGATTCAGCTTGAACATAATCGTTTTGTAAACCACCTTTGCTAAAATTCCATCCCTGGAAATTTCTAGCTGTTTCTGTAAATCCTAAACGATAGAAAATATCGTGAATTTTATTATTAATGTAAAACAGGTTGGTTGTAGAAGAATTAAGATTACCTGCAGTATCATTTACGACATAAGGAAAATCAAATAATCTGTTTGCTCCACCATCAGCATAAGCTCCGGGTGCATTTAAATTGGCTTTGTCGTCGTAAGCCATTACGTTATTTCCTCTTGTAGTATTGTAATTTCCAGTAAAACTTCCTCCTGGGATTGAATGCCATCCTTCAGGAGAAGCATCTGAAAACCAAGGGTTATTAACCAAAGTTCTTGCACCGTGATTTGGACTTTCAAGTGGCAAAGCGAAAACTCGGTAACTTGCATCTAAAGGTGCTAAAGCGCCAATTTTCTGGGTAGAATCTGCCGAGAAGTCGCTTGTAAAACCTTCTGGTGTATGTGCTGAATAATCATGGCTATAAGCATTATGTTTAAAGGTACACGACAGGGTAAGATTTTGTTTGCTTAAGATTTGGCCTGTAGTTGCATCAGCTAGGATATCCCAATAGTTAGATGTTCCTTTTTCTTCAAAGATAAATTCATGACATAGTTTAAGGTCATTATTTTCTGTTTGAAAATAAATCAAGCGGGTTTTTACAAATGCTCCGTCTTTGTCAGCATCATTGATCCCTATAATTTCATAGGTATTGCTGTTTTTCAAATTCAAATTCTGCGCAACATCACCAAAAATTGACTTGGTTGGTTTCGCTGAACTTGGCTGTGCAGCAGTTACATAATTTTTAGTAAAAGATTCATTAGCGTAAGTAACTTTAGCATCCTTGATCAATACGGTACCAACCGCATTGTATACTGGAATACCATTAAAGGACTGTTGAATTTTTACAACTTCACCATTCATGGACTTGGAGTAATCCTGATTGACGATTTCAAAGTGATTGAGATCAGGTTTTAGAAATGTATTCTTTGCGGAAATGTGATTCTGGATAATCGATTTAAAATCCTGCGCATTCACACTACCAAAAGAAAACATAAAGCAAACCGCCGCAATTTTCAAGGGTAAATTTCTATTTTTCATATATATTAATTAACTGGCACCGAATTTATAAAAAAAATCGATATGTTTTGAATATTTAACACAAAAAAACGCCTCATGTTATTGAGGCGTTCTTTTTATGACTGAAAATCAGGATTAATTCCCTTCCATTTTCTTTTTCAATTCTGCTAAAACATCTAAATCACCAAGTGTTGATTTCTCTTCATTGTTTGAAGATGATGCTGGTTTAGAAGATGAAGTGTTAGTGTTTTCTCTTACATTTTTCTTTTCTTCATCTCTGAAGATTCCTGTATGAGATACTACTACTCTTTTGAATTCTTTGTTGAATTCGATTACTTTGAACTGAGCGTCTTCTCCTTTTTTGATTTTAGATCCGTCTTCCTTCTCTAATAATCTTGATGGACAGAATGCTTCAACTTCAGCATCGTCAAACTGTACTTGTGCACCTTTATCGAATACTTCTGTAGCTTTTCCTGCGTGTACAGTTCCTTCAGCGTATTTAGTTTCAAATTTATCCCAAGGATTTTCTAACAATTGTTTGTGTCCTAATGATAATCTTCTTGCTGCTGTATCTAATTCTAGAACAACAACTTTCAATTTATCACCAACTGCACAGAATTCTGATGGGTGTTTGATTTTCTTAGTCCAAGAAAGGTCGGAGATGTAAATTAATCCATCGATACCTTCTTCTAGTTCTACGAATACACCGAAATTAGTAAAGTTTCTTACTGTTCCTGTGTGCTCAGAACCTACTGGATATTTTGCTTCGATATTAGACCAAGGATCTTGGTTTAATTGTTTCATTCCTAAAGAAACTTTTCTGTCTTCTCTATCTAAAGTTAAGATTTCTGCTTCTACTTCATCACCAACTTTTACGAAATCACCTGCACTTCTTAAGTGAGTAGACCAAGACATTTCAGAAACGTGAATTAATCCTTCAACACCTGGAGCAACCTCAACGAATGCACCATAGTCAGCAAGAACTACTACTTTTCCTTTTACTTTATCACCAACTTTAAGATCCGCAGAAAGTGCATCCCAAGGATGAGCTTCTAATTGCTTCATTCCTAATTGGATTCTTGTTTTCTCGTCATCAAAATCAAGGATTACCACTTTTACAGTTTGTCCGTCTTCCAAGATTTCTGATGGATGATTAACACGGCTCCAAGAAAGGTCTGTAATATGGATCAATCCATCAACACCACCTAAATCTACGAATACCCCGTAAGAAGTAATATTTTTAACAGTTCCTTCTAGAACTTGTCCTTTTTCTAATTGACCAATGATTTCTTTTTTCTGACCTTCAAGATCTGCTTCAATCAATGCTTTGTGAGAAACTACAACGTTTTTAAATTCTGGGTTGATTTTCACAACTTTGAATTCCATTGTTTTTCCAACGAATTGATCGTAATCTTTGATTGGTTTTACATCGATTTGTGAACCTGGTAAGAAAGCTTCGATACCGTGAACATCTACGATCATACCACCTTTGGTTCTTGATTTTACAAAACCGTTTACGATTTCACCTGTTTCGTGAAGTTCGTTTACTCGATCCCAAGCTTTAAGCGTTCTTGCTTTTTTGTGAGATAATTGCAATTGACCTGATTTATCTTCTCTTCTGTCAACCATTACTTCCACCTCGTCGCCTACAGCAAGTCCTTGGTTATAACGGAATTCGTTTAAAGAAATAACCCCTTCAGATTTGAAGTTGATATCAACAATTGCTTCTTTGTCGGTAAGTCTTACAACTCTACCAATTAATACGTCATTGTCTTGAAGATTGTTAAGAGATCCATTATAGATTTCTTCCAAATCGCTTTTCTCTTTTCTAGCTTCTGCATCTAAACCTGATTCAAATGAATCCCAATCAAATTGTTCTGGAGCTACGTTTTGGTTCAAAAGAACCCCTGCTTTGTCTGTCGTTTCTGACATAAAATAAATAATTTGTATTCTAAATTTTTCAATTTTGGCTCAATGTGGTGTGATGAAAAATAGAGAAGATGTTAATTGTTAATGTTTTAACTGCGCCAAATGCTTCCACAAAAAGTGGTGCAAAGATACAGATTTTTATTAATTCTACGTCATATATTTAGATCATGTTCATAAAAAATGGATGTTCATTCGAACACCCATTCTACAAGCATTTAAATCAACTTAATTTTTAATCAATTTTGTTGCTTTGATATTATTTCCATCATTAACTTTAATTAAATAAATCCCTTTTGGCAAGTCACTTACATTGTAAGACTCAGAAACTTTAAAGTTTTTCACTTTCTTACCTGATTGGTCATAAACACTTACTTCTGTTTTAGTTCCTAAGGATTCAGGTGGCAAACTTAATTTAAAAGTATTTACCGTTGGATTTGGATAAACAACTACTCTGCTATCCAATTGTCTTGATTCGGAAGTTCCCAATGAAGTTGCTACGTAGTTTACTATAAAAGGCAAAGCTTGTACAGCAGTAGAACCTGCATCTATTAATGACGCCCATGTTCCTGAAATTGCTTGGATAGCATTAGCTCCACTTGGCGCTGGAGATCCTACAATCGTAACAGGTGGAAAAAATACATTCCCATCATTTATCGCATGTGCTTGAAAGTCTAGATAATAAGTTCCTGGTAAAAGTGATTGCCCTACAGTTGCCTTCAATTTCCAAATTCGTCTGGTTGTACCTACGGCAGATGCAGCTACTCTATACATAAAAGAATCTCCACTACCTGCAACATTCAGTATATTAGTTGTGGCACTACCAAACACTAATGTTCCTGCAGCAGCAGGACTACCATTCCAAATTCGTAAATTGAGTTGATCGATAGGAAAAGCTGTTGAACTTGTTTGATATGCGAAAACGTCTACAGACGAAATAGCCCAACTTTCTCCTGCGGGAACAACAAAGTCATCTGCCAATCTATTATTAGCGGTTGCAGTTACTTGTCCACCAGCTCCAAAAGTAGTATTCGGGCTTTGTAATTCGCTCCAGGTGTAACCTGCAGGTGCAGCTACACTTGTACTTGTTGTTGCACCTGTACTCAGATTTCCACCAGAATAAGTTTGTGCACTAATCATTGATCCAACAAGGATCACTAAAGTTAATAGATTTTTTTTCATAATAATAATTTTTGTTTTCCAAATTTAACGAAACTTCCGTGAGATAAAAAATTATTTTCAATAAATTTACAAAAAAAAAAAATAATAAGTAATTTATTTGAATTTTATCTATTGATTTTACGACAAAGATTTGCAATTACTACATTATCTTCAAATAGCACTATTCGGATTTGTTTAGATTTGCAGGGATAATGAAGGAGAAACCAACTCCTTTCTCGTAACTTTGCAAAATGGAATTACAGTCAATTTATAGAAATCTACAGATTCAAGACATGAATCAAATGCAGAAATCTGCATACAAAACTTCTGAAAACGAAAACGACCTTCTTCTTTTATCTCCCACAGGTTCAGGAAAAACACTTGCTTTTCTCTTTCCGGTTCTAAGAAATCTTAAAAAAGAAAATTCAGGAATTCAGGCCATGATTTTGGTTCCTTCAAGAGAATTGGCTTTACAGATTGAGCAAGTTTTCAAATCAATGGGAACTAATTTTAAAGTGAGTGTTTGCTACGGCGGTCACGATAAAAAAATTGAAGTCAATAATTTAATTGAATCTCCAGCTTTATTAATAGGAACTCCCGGTAGAATTGCGTACCATTTAAAAAATGATAATTTCGATGCAACTACGATTAAAACTTTAGTTTTAGACGAATTTGATAAATCATTAGAATTTGGTTTTCATGATGATATGAGTTTAATTATCAGTGAAATGCCGCTTCTTTCGCAAAGAATTTTGACTTCTGCAACTGCGATGACCGAAATTCCAGCATTCACAGGTTTAAATAACGAAGCGACCGTTGATTTCCTGAAAGTATTGGAAATAAAGCCCGATTTTCAATTAAGAAAAGTTATCACGACTTCTGAAGGAAAATTAGAAACGCTTTTTCAACTTTTGTGCAAAATAGGAAATAAAAGAACTTTGATTTTCTGTAATCACCGAGATGCAGTTGATCGTATTTCTGAATTATTAAAAGAAAAAGGTATTTCCCGCGAAACTTTTCATGGCGGAATGGAACAAGACGAGAGAGAACGTGCCCTACTCAAATTTAAAAATGACTCTTCCCGAATTTTAATTACGACCGATTTAGCTTCAAGAGGTTTAGACATTCCCGAAGTAGAATCGATTGTTCATTATCAATTGCCTCCAAAAGAAGACGCTTTCATCCACAGAAACGGAAGAACTGCGAGAATGAATGCAAAAGGTTTCGTCTATCTAATAATGACTGAAGATGAAAATTTCCCTTTCATTAAAAAAAATACGCCCGAAGAAAAACTGACACAGGATTATAAAATGCCTTCAAGAACGCCGTATCTTACCATTTATATCAGTGCCGGTAAAAAAGACAAGGTCAATAAAGTTGATATCGTAGGTTTCCTCATCAAAAAAGGAGAATTAGAAAAAGACGATATTGGTCTCATTGAGGTAAAAGACACCACTTCTTATGTGGCCGTAAACCGACAAAAAGTAGGAGCACTTTTGAAAAAGTTGGATAATCAAAGATTAAAAAACAAGAAATTGAAAATTGAAATCGCTTACTAAAATTACTAAAACAAAATTTTCTACCTTCTGAATTTTATGTAAATTTGAAGTTGTGACTTATTTAAAATGAAATTAAATTTACCAGACAAACTCTACTATTCCATCGGTGAAGTGGCAAAAGCATTTGATGTGAACGCATCACTGATTCGGTATTGGGAACAAGAATTTCCCATTATTAAGCCCAAAAAAAACAAGAAAGGAAACCGCTATTTCACGCCAGAAGATATTAAAAATCTGAAAATCATCTACCATTTAGTAAAGGAGAAAGGCTATACTTTGGATGGCGCACGAATTGCCTTAACAACCAACTCAAAAATCTCCGAAACCGTGAGTATGATTGACCGCTTGGAATTTGTAAAAGCAGAATTACAAAAATTAAAAGATTCTCTGGTAGAAAAACCAGAATAAAAAGGGTGATTTTCACGGTCAAAAAAGGGTGATTTTCACGGTCGAAAAAGGGTTTTTTTCACGGCTTTTTTTTTCAAAAAGGATATTATGTTTGCAAAAACATAGTGTCATGAGTTTCAAAATCCAATTCTCCGCCGCTAAAAATTATTTTTTAGGATTCGCTACTTCTGGGGTGATTCTGTTTTCAAGTTTGCTGTATTTTAACAACAAAGAAAAAACCTCAACCTCTCCTACTTTTACCTCTGAAGAAAATACGATTTCAGAGAAACTTCCTTTAAAAAAATTCAATCCGAATGCTTTGACAGAAGAAGATTGGAAAGAAATGGGATTTACAGAAAGACAAATTGCAACGCTTTTTAAATACAAAGAAGTGGTGGGCGGAAATTTTACTTCAAAAGCGCAACTTAAAAAATGTTATGCGATTTCTGCAAAGAAATTCGATGAAATTGAAGCGTATATTTTGCTTCCTGAAACGGGTTCATCTCCAAATAAAAGCTATTATTCCGGTGGTTATGAAAGTTCCAGCAATTATTCCAACAATTACAAAACACACCAAAAAAAAGAACTTAAAATACCAGGAAAATTTAATCCTGACCATTTTAGCATTAATGATTTTGTAAAAATGGGATTCACAGAAAACCAAGCCAATTCAATTTTAAAATATAAAAACTATTTAGGCGGAAGTTTTTTAAGCAAAGAAAAATTTAAAGCGTGTTTCATGATCACCGATGAAAACTATCGCAAAATGGAACCCTATCTTTTGCTCCCTGAAAAAACACCTGAAAACCAGGCAACTTCTTCAAAATTCAAAAGTACCAACTTTGAAAAACCACCTGCAATTTATCAGAATTTCGATCCTAATATCACTGATTTTGAAGGTTGGAGAAAATTGGGGTTTTCTGAAAAACAAGCCCAAGTCATATTGAATTATCGAAACAGAAATTTGAAAGGCAGTTTTAAAAATATAGAGGAAATCGCAAACTGTTTCGTAATTTCTCCAGAGAAAATGGAAGAGTTGAAACCGTACATTATATTAAATCCCAACAATTTCAAAACCATTTCGTCAAAAAAAATGGAGACCAATTTCGGTTCTGAGCCTAAAGTTTCTGCTCCAGAAGCCAAAACCGATTTTTCAAATATTGATTTAAATAAAATTACTTTTCGGCAAATGATCGAGTTTGGTTTTGATGAAAAAAGCGCTGC
>Ga0116183_1004996_pt1 | contig 12766 bp, 9 predicted proteins | sample AD_UKC078_MetaG_FD_89753 | JGI IMG/M metagenome (GOLD analysis project Ga0116183, IMG submission 89753) | Active sludge microbial communities of municipal wastewater-treating anaerobic digesters from USA - AD_UKC078_MetaG | ecosystem: Engineered > Bioreactor > Anaerobic > Digestate | place: USA... | reverse complement strand
GTGAAAAACGGGGTTTGCGGGAAGAAGGAAATCACGGCGGAATTGCAGGATGTTTTGGTCTATGCCCTGAAAGGCATTTCCCTGCTGGAGGAAAAGGCCGCCGCTGCGGGGAAAGAGGCTATGGAAGTCGGCCGTTTTATCAGCCGGGCCCTGTTTGCCACGGTGACGAACGTGAATTTCGACGATGCGAAACTCATCGCCCTCATTAAAGAGGGGCTTGCCCTGAAGAAAGATCTCTTCGCAAGTCATGGAGAAACCTTCGGGCAGGGGGTACCGGAAATCGTTTCCTGGAGTGCCGACGGCGAGGCGGCCTTCCTGGCCAAGGCCAAAGAGGCGGGCGTGCTGGCGACGGAAAACGAAGATGTCCGGTCGCTGCGGGAACTGTTGATTTACGGGGTCAAGGGTATTGCGGCTTACGCCCACCATGCGGCGGTACTGGGCTGTGAAGACCCGAAGATTTACCGGTTCATGGCGGAGGCCCTGGCGGCGACGACGAAGGATCTCACGGCGGACCAGCTGACGGCCCTCGTTCTGAAGGCCGGGGAAACGGCGGTGACGACGATGGCCCTTCTGGACCAGGCCAATACGACCGCCTACGGTCATCCGGAGATCACCCAGGTGAATATCGGGGTCCGGGGCAACCCGGGTATCCTCATCTCGGGGCATGACCTGAAGGACATGGAGGAATTGCTGAAGCAGACCGAGGGAACCGGTGTCGATGTGTACACGCACAGCGAAATGCTCCCGGCAAATTACTACCCGGCGTTCAAGAAATACGGCCATTTCGTCGGCAACTACGGGAATTCCTGGTGGCACCAGAACACGGAATTCGAAGCCTTCAACGGGCCGATCCTGATGACGACGAACTGCATCATCCCGCCAAAGGACAGTTATAAAGACCGCCTGTTCACGACGGGCTGCGCCGGTTACCCCGGGGTGAAGCATATTGCGGACCGTCAGGATGGAAAGGCGAAGGACTTCTCTCCCATGATCGAAATGGCGAAAAAGTGTCCCCCGCCAAAGGAAATCGAAAACGGAACCATCGTCGGTGGTTTCGCCCGCCAGCAGGTCCTGGCGCTGGCGGACAAGGTGGTCGAGGCGGTCAAAAGCGGCGCCATCAAGCGCTTCGTCGTCATGGCGGGCTGCGACGGGCGGCAGAAAGACCGTTCCTATTTCACGGATGTCGCCGAAGCTCTGCCGCAGGACGCGGTCATCCTCACGGCGGGTTGCGCCAAGTACCGCTACAACAAGCTCAACCTGGGCGATATCGGCGGGATTCCCCGGGTCCTCGATGCGGGTCAGTGCAACGACTGCTACTCCCTGGCGGTGATCGCCCTTACCCTGAAAGACGTTTTCGGGTTGAAGGACATCAACGAACTGCCCCTGTCCTTCGATGTGGCCTGGTACGAACAGAAGGCCGTGGCGGTTCTGCTGGCCCTGCTGTACCTCGGAGTCAAGGGGATCCGCCTGGGGCCGACCCTGCCGGCTTTCCTCTCTCCCAACGTGGCCAAGGTCCTGGTGGAGAACTTCGGGATCAAGGCCGTGGGCGACGTGAAAGGCGACGTAGATGCCATGATGGCTGGTTGTTAACTATTCCTCTGTGTCACAGGGAGAGATGTTCGATCCCATCCCTGTGACACAGACACTTTCCTATAAACGGATTCCGATGTAGCGAGGGATGTTCCTTCCATCGCATACGGCCACAACCGGAATCCAATTATAAGTTCTCATTAAGACAACATGGATCGGGAAACCAAAACTGTCCGCCTGATGATCAAACTTTACTGCCAGAAACACCATGGTAGCAAGAAACTCTGTGACAATTGTCGGGCATTAGCTGATTACTGTGCAAAGCGTATGGCGAGGTGCCCTTTCGGAGTGGATAAACCCGCCTGCTCAGACTGTACGGTCCACTGCTTCAAGCCGGACATGCGGGCGAAAATCATAGAGGTTATGCGCTATTCCGGCCCCCGCATGGTCTGGTATCATCCCCTGCTGGCTTTACGCCACCTGCGCCGAAAGAACGGCTTTCGGCGCCGTCTTATTTCTTGACAAGATACAAGCCCCCTCCTATACTTCAGCCCGTCAATTTACCACCTTACATGACTCAGCAAGAAAATTACCGATACCGACGAACCGGGGGCAAGGGTGTCATTGGCGGACGTAAAAGAATCGCAGAGAGCAGAAAACCAGTTTCGGTTACTCATCTCACGCCGTTTTGCCCCGTTTTTCTGGACTCAGTTCCTGGGTGCTTTCAATGACAATGTGTTCAAAAATTTCCTCATCCTGATCCTAGCCTTTCAGGTGGCAAAAGCCGATAGCGGCATGAGTTCGAATACCCTGATCAACATTGCCGCTGGTCTGTTTATTCTGCCTTTCTTCCTTTTCTCGGCCCTGGCAGGGCAAATGGCCGATAAATACGAAAAGTCCCAGCTGATCACTTATACGAAGGCCTTGGAAGTGTTCATTATGATGGCTGCTTCCGGGGCATTCTTTTTTCAAAGTCATGCCACCCTGCTGATCCTCCTGTTCTTTCTCGGTCTTCAGGCAACTCTCTTCGGACCCGTTAAATACAGTATAATCCCACAGCATTTGACGCAAGGAGAATTGGTCGGTGGAAACGCCATGGTGGAAATGGGCACTTTTGTGGCCATTCTGATTGGTACCATTACCGGTGGATTGCTCGTTCAACTGCCGGGACATGTGTATTGGCTTTCCGGGGGTGTCTGCCTGATCGCTGTTGCCGGATTTTTGACCAGTCTCGCCATCCCCCATGCCGCAGCCAATGCGCCAAACCTGAATATCGGCTGGAACCCTGTCCGGGAAACGCTACGCAATATTGGATTTGCAAGGGAACCGAAATCAGTCTTCCTTTCCATTCTAGGGATATCCTGGTTCTGGTTTCTGGGCACTTCCTACCTGACCCAACTGCCCAATTATACTAAGGATATCCTCCATGGGTCGGAAGGGGTTGTAACGTTACTGTTGACCATGTTTTCCATCGGTATCGGCATTGGGTCTCTTCTCTGCGAGAGGCTTTCCGGTCATAAAGTTGAACTGGGCCTGGTACCTTTCGGATCGATCGGGCTGACCGTTTTTGGTCTTGATCTCTTCTGGGTACACCGGACACCGATTCCGACGGAAGGACTTATGACCCTGCAGCAGTTCATGGCAACGCCCGGTTCTCTAAGAGTCCTGATCGATCTGGTTATGATAGGCATATTCGGCGGATTCAACATCGTTCCTCTTTACGCGCTGGTGCAGCTGCGCACCAAAACTCAAAATCGAGCACGAGTCATCGCGGCGAACAACATCCTGAATGCCTTTTTCATGGTGCTGGCCAGTCTGCTTGCGATAAGTCTGATCGGTCTGTCCGGTCTGACGATTCCACAGTATTTTCTGGTGCTGGTTTTGATGAACTGCTGTGTCGCCGCTTATATCTACAATGTAATCCCTGAATTTCTCATGCGTTTTCTCATCTGGATGCTCACTCATACCATGTACCGGGTGCAGCACCGGAATTTCCACTTCATCCCGGACGAAGGTCCGGCGGTCATCGTCTGCAATCATGTGAGCTTGGTGGACGGCCCGTTGATCGCCGGAGCGTGCCGGAGGCCGATTCGCTTTGTCATATTCGAACCGATCTATCGGATGCCGGTATTAAACTTTATTTTTAGAACCGGCAAAGCCATTCCCATTGATTCGCAGCAACGTAACTCTGAGGTCTATAACAGAGCGTTTGACCTGATCGCTCAGGCACTGGATGAAGGTGAGCTAATCTGCATTTTCCCGGAGGGCAAAATGACATCCGATGGTGAAATCGATTTCTTCCGACCCGGCATTGAAAAGATCGTTAACCGCTCACCGGTCCCGGTCATCCCCATGGCCCTCCGGGGTCTTTGGGGCAGTTTTTTCAGCAACAGAGGTGGCTACGCCTTGACCCATCGGCCCCGACGCTTCTGGTCGAAAGTCGAGATTGTTGCCGGTCTGCCGGTCGCGCCGCAGGAAGTGACGGCCCATGGATTACAGGAGATCGTGCAGGAGTTGCGGGGCGAATATCCATGAGAGCCGGTTTACCGGTCTTGGGTCATCGAACGAAATGTTCTGTTTTTATTTAATTATTAGGAGGATGGTTATCATAAAACAGAGTGCTGATAACTTTGCGAATGGCAATAATATATTCAAGTCATTTCGTAATCGAATCATCTGGCTGATCGGTCATATATATTTTCGTTCATTAACCCTGGAAGGGGTAGAGAATTTGCCTCCGCAAGGGTTGATAATCTTTGTATCCAATCATCGAAATGGAGCGGCTGACGGTCTGGTTGTCAAAACTCTTTTCCCCCGCACTTTTTTGATTGTTGGTACGAATTTCACCAAATTTTTCTATACCCGGTTCCTACTTAAGGGGAATGTGGATATTCACCGGGCGCCGAGGCATGACACGGAAAGACTGTTTAATCAGCACCAGATGGCTGTTGCAGCCCATCGGGCGTCTGCAGGAGAAGCGGTTGTCATGTTTCCGGAAGGGACGAGCAAGCTTGGGCCATCTCTGTTGCCGCTCAAAAAGGGAATTTTCTATCTCTGCAGGGATATTGTTCTGGCAGCACAAGGTCAGCCGGTATTCCTGGTTCCGTTGGGGTTGCATTATGAACGGGGATGGGTTTTCAGGAGCGCGGCATTGGTTAGAATCGGCGAGGCGAAACTGATAAAAAACACGGATATGACCGATGTGGATTGTTTTATGAAATGGCTTGACGGCATTATGCGTCAGGTTACGATTAATTACGCCGACAAAAAAGAGCAAGTCACAGCGGAACGCTTTGCCGCGTTTTCTTCATCTTATTGTCGGCATTTCTCACATGAAGAGATTTGCCGCCTTTTCGCAGCAGGCGATGTGCCTTCCAAGCTGACTGACGAATACCTGAGAATAATGCAGGAAACAGAGCCCCAAACGCATTGTGAATCCCTGCTTATCCATGAAAATCACCTCTGGAGAGGGCTGGCGTTGCTGATAATTCTTACTCCGCTGGTGGCCGTTACCTTTATCCTGAATTTTCTCCCTGCCGGTACATCCTGGCTTGCGGCCCGGTCACTGGCCGATGACGACAACGTGATTACACTTTGGCGTCTTCTCACAGCGATACCGCTCGTGCTTCTTGAATGGCTTGCGGGCCTGGTTTTTCTTTTTCTGTTCTGCAGTGCCGGTACCGCGGCAATGGCTGCAGCATTATATCTGGTGGTAACGGCGGCGGGAATCCAAGTCTATCATCCCTGGAAATGCCTTTTAATAAAAACCGTCAACCAGTTTACCAGACCGGTACAGGATATCCGAAATCTGATTCAGAAGATAAGACAATGGTGCAGAAACAGGAAAACGATAAAATAAAAATACCCGGTTACTTCAATAAAATCCTGCTTCATGAAATCTTCATGACCGGTCTTTTTGTGCAACTTCTCATCAGGCTTGTTATCTGCGGCACGTTGTGGACATGGGTTCTGATCTATACTGCAGTTCTCATGATTTACATCGGTTTCATTCACCAGGGCATCATTACCATGTCCCCGCTGATTAACCGCTTGAGGTTGATCACCAATATGATCATCATGAACATCGCCTTCACAAGCATCAAGTATGTCATCCCTGCTCTGGGGAAAACACCACAGGACAATCGGTTGATGATGATCGATCAGTTCATTGTCGGGTCGGACCTTTCCCTCTGGGTTCAAAGATTCTACAGCAAACCGCTTACGGAAATCATGAGCATCGGTTACATGCTTTTCATCCTCTTTCTATTTCTCACCTTCATTTTGTACAGCTTCCGGGCTGACCTGAATAAACTGAGCCGCTTCTGCCTGGGTTTATTTATCCTGTATGGCATCGGCATTTCCGGGTACAGTGTTGTTCCGGCGCAAGGACCTTATATTTTTCTTGCCGACGAATATAGCCGTCCCTTGGAAGGATATCTCTTCACTGAGCTCAACCGGCTGATGGTCGCCTTCGGCTCGTCCGCCTATGATGTCTTCCCCAGCCTCCACGTGGGGGTGGGCTTGTTTCTGCTGATGTTTTACAGACGGTATGATCGGCCTTTTTTTTCATGCTATTTATTACCGTTTGTGCTGCTTGTCATGTCAACCATTTACCTGCGGTACCATTACGTCATCGATCTTGTCTGTGGCGTGATGCTTTCACTGGCCTGCTTCCATCTTGGCGACTATGTGTTTAAAAAGATTTCCGATGAAAGCAGGGATCATTCAATATCTAAAACTTAAACGGGGGAGAAGACATGTACTTAACGGATTTTTCAACGATTACAGGGATTGAAGAAGAAGGGGGGAAAGGCCACAATCTTAAAAGGCTGGTCTCATTTGGCGTGAATGTGCCCCCCGGTTTCGTTATTGGCGCATCTTTCTACCGCGATTATTACCCGCCGCCACCGCAATTCGCTTTCACGGATGACGCCAAACTGGATTACCAGTGTGCAGAAATGCGAGCTTGCATCAAGGGGCATGAGCCAAAGGCAGATTTGGCGCCACAAGTCCTCGAAATGATCAATCATCTTCGATTAACAGGGCGTTTCGCTGTGCGATCATCATCAACCTTCGAAGACCTCGCATCGGCCGCCTTCGCCGGACAGCATGAAACATATCTGAATGTCCCCGCCCCGGAAATATGGGATAAAGTCAGACTGTGCTTTGCCTCCCTTTGGCAAAAACATGCTGTGCTCTATAGAAATCACCATGGGTTTGATCAAAGTGAAACATCCATGGCGGTAGTAGTCCAACAGATGATCGATCCGGATGTGGCCGGTGTTGCTTTTTCCGTCGATCCGGTCGGCGGCAATCTGTCCCACATTTTAATCGAAGCCAATTACGGACTCGGGGAATCCATTGTCGGCGGCGAGACGGTGACCGATTCATGGATTGTTGATAAAAACAGTTGGAATATTGTGGAGAAACGCATCAATCGGAAAGAAAAAAAGACGATATCCGGTTCTCTCAACGGGATTCAATACATACCCATAGATCCGGACTTGCAGGAAAGGCCCTGTCTGAACGACGAACAGGTGGTAATGGTTGCACAAGCAGTCAGAACCATAGAACAACGCTTTGGAAGTCCGGAAGATGTGGAATGGGCTCTGGTCTCAAATGAACTTTATATAACCCAGTCACGACCGCAGACGAAGATTCCACCCCATTTTACCAGGGCCGAATCGGCGGAGCGCTTTCCGGAACCGCTGACTCCCCTGACCTGGTCCTACGTTGAAGAGGCTTTCGGAATTTCTCTGGAATTCTCTCTGAGAATGATGGGCGTTTCTCTGCCGGCACGACCGTGGTTTGCGCTGATTGATTCCTATGTCTATGGAAACCAGAATGCCGTAGAATTGTTAGCCCAATTCCGTCCTCTGGATATGAGCAGCCTGAAACGTCTGGAAGAGCAGGTTCCGGAGATGCAGGCGCGCTTTCAATGGATTGTTGATCTGCCTCAGCGGTGGTTGCGTGATTTGGACGTTTATCTTTTGAACATCGGGCGCCTCAACAGTGCTGATTTCCGACGGTTCGATATGCCGGATTTTCAGCAATTCAGCCGTGAACTGGCGGAAACCGCCACCGAATACTTCAAACCCAATATTGCCATCTCCATGACGCAGGCACTGCTGACTCGAACGCTCTTTGAATATGTGCTGCTGCTCACGGGGGATGTCTTCAGGACTCAAGATACAGTAAAAAAACTTCTGGCCTCCAGCGGGACCAAGACCGGCCAAATCAACCGGGAGATCTATCACCTTGCCCAGACCGTTCAAAAGCAGGAAGATCTTTTACGTCTTCTGGAAGAGAATCCTCCAGATATCATGAGGCGGCTTGAAGCCTTCGGGGATTTCATGTCAGAATTCAAGAGGTTTATTAACAATTATGGCCATCGAGAAGTAACCTTTGACTATTACAAACCGACCTGGGCGGAAGCACCCGTGGTTGTCTTGGCTTTGATCCGTTTGGCTGCGTCAACACAGATGTCCGATCCGGCAATCAAAGAACTGGATACGAGAAAAACAAGCACAGAATCCCTCCAGGAAATCCTAGGAATGACACCGGAGAGCCTGCGATATTTCGTCAATGAACTCGTCAGACTCACGGCAATTTTTACCTGGTTGGATGATCTGGAGCATTTTCAGACAACTCGTCTCAATTTGATTGTCCGCAAAAGCATAGGCAGCTTGGGGGAGAGGTTTGTACAGGGAGGATTTATTGAGGATAAATATGATCTTTTCTTCCTGGAGAAACCTGAAATAGAGAGTTTGGAAGACTTTGTTTTGCAGAAAAGTCTGATAGACGTGATAAACAAAAGAAAAAGGAACTACCGGAATGCTTTTAAGCGAGAGCCGGTCTGGGATTTAAGAAATGTTGATGAAATCCAGAGTGCTGATGAAGGCGTTTTAAAGGGTGTTCCGGGCAGTCCTGGTGTGGTTGAAGGGCAGGTCTACCTCGTACGAGGCGTTGAAGACTTTTCCGGCATGCCGGAGGGAGCCATCATTGTTGCTCAAACCACTAACCCGTCCTGGACACCTCTGTTTTACAGAGCAAAGGGGCTTATCACGGAATCGGGTGGGCCCTTGTCGCATGGAGCGGTAACGGCAAGAGAATTAGGTCTGCCTGCTGTGATGTTCATCCGCAATGCGCTTCGGTGTTTCAATAATGGCGACAGGGTGAGGCTCAACGGCCAAAGAGGAGAAGTGATCATAATCTGAATTCTTTTCGTCGGGGAAAATTACTTGAGTGATCAATCCATTTAAAGGCCATCCAATACGATCATCGGAGTCCTAAATGTCCTGAATCAATTGACATTTCTCCTTGACAGGGTCTATGCTTCTCTTTATGATTTTTTTACAATGTTTTCTGCTCCTTTTCCCCAATTGTAAATTGTCACTTTTAACGGCTCTGTGTAAAACACAGGTAATCGATGGGCCCCAAACGGGTTTCATAAATCTTTGTATTATCATGCTTATGTTCTTCAGATAGAAACGATAAAGGAAGTTTTAACCTTCACAGGGGGAGTCGATGATCCGGAAAATCTTAAAGGGGTCGGCTGGAGTTACCGCTATCGGGATTGTTATCGGCCTGGTCATCGCCGGCATTTCCGCAGGAAGCTACCACCTGGCGGGAACACCGCAATTCTGCGCCTCCTGCCATTCCATGGAAACGGTTCACGGCGCCTGGCTGCAGTCCGAACACAAGCAGTTCGCCTGTATCGAATGCCACCTGCCGGACAGCAATCTCGCCTCTCAGGTAACTTATAAAGCCGCTGTCGGCATGCGGGATCTCTATTACGAAACCCTGCGTTCCTATCCCGATGCGATCAAGCTGACGGACGGCGGCAGGAAGATCGTCAGCGAAAATTGCCTGCGCTGTCATTTTTCCACCGTGGAAAAAACAAACATGGCATCCGGCGGGGCAAGCTGTATCCAATGTCACCGCAAACTCGTCCATGGCCAGGGTTTGGCGAAAGGAGGAATTCGAGTTGAATAAGAAACCGCTTATTATCATCGGATTGGTCGTCTTCATCCTCGCAATCGCGTTTATCGCCGTCCGTGTTTTTGTTTTCAGCCCCCCTTCGATTGTAAAACTGACCCCAATCCCGGACGGGGAATATGACCCGGCCGTCTGGGGGAAATACTATCCCCTGGAATACCGGAGCTATCTGAAGAACCGGGAAATGGCGCCTTCCCCGACCGGTTTCGGAGGAAGTGTAAAGGTCCAGAAGTCCATCGCTGAACCGTCCATTCTGGAGAACTTCAAGGGCATGGCCTTCAGCAAGGATTATTCTGAGGACCGGGGTCATCCCTACGCCGTTCAAGACCTGATGGAAACCAAAAGGGTTTCGCCCAAAAGCGTCGGTTCCTGCATGACCTGTAAAACGGCCAACCTGATCGACATCTACCGGGAAAAGGGCTGGGGTTACGCCAATATGCCCCTGTTCGACCTCTTTCCCCTCCTGAAGCACCCCATTACCTGCGCGAACTGTCACGAGCCTTCGACCATGGCGCTTAGGGTCATCAATCCCGCGTTCATCGAGGCCATGGCCGGCCGGGGCATCGACGTGAAGAAGGCATCCCGGGAGGAGATGCGCAGTTACGTCTGCGGACAGTGCCACGTGGAATACTATTTCCAGCCGGAAACATCGAAAGTGATTTTTCCCTGGCAGAAGGGCGTGAAACCTGACGAAATGTATGCCTACTACGCCGGTCAACCCTTCGGGTTCGCACAGGACTGGATTCATCCCGATTCGCAGGCGAAAATGCTCAAAGCCCAGCACCCGGATTTCGAGACCTGGAGTGGCGGCGTCCATGGAAAAGCGGGGGTGTCCTGCGCCGACTGCCACATGCCCTTTATGCGCAACAACGGCCGGAAGTACAGTTCACACTGGGTAACCAGCCCCTTGAAAAATATCGGCTCCTCCTGCCGGACCTGTCATGACCAGAGCGAACCGTGGCTTCTGGAACGGGTGAAGACGACCCAGAACAACGTATGGCATCTGCAAAAAACGGCGGGACAATGGGTGGCCAGGGCCCACGAGGTGATCGGCAAGGCCGCCTCCGTGCCGAAAACAAACCTGGCGGAACTGGAAAAAGCCCGGGAACTGGTTCGGAAAGCCCAGTGGTTCTGGGACATCGTCGCCGCGGAAAACAGCATGGGGTTTCACAATCCGGATCAGGTTTTGAATACCCTGGGGCAGTCCATTGACCTGGCCCACCAGGCGATAGAAACGGCCAGCCGTGCGGCGGGAACGAACTTCTGACTTTCAGCATGAAAGGAATGAAAAGATGGAAACCGAAGTAAAATATTTGAAAGATCTGGTTGATTATCAGGAAGGTTCCGTCGTCAGCCGCGAAGTCATCAGCAAACCGGCGGGAACCGTCACTGTTTTCGCCTTTGATGCAGGACAGGGTTTAAGTGAGCATACGGCACCCTTCGATGCTTTTGTCCAGGTCATCGACGGCGAGGTCGAGATCCGGATATCGGGGGAACCCCATCACCTGAAAGCGGGGGAAATGATCATCATGCCTGCCGGGGAACCCCATGCCCTGAAGGCCACCGGCCGGTTCAAGATGCTCCTGGTGATGATCCGGGGATAATCGTTATTCGCCGTTGAAAACATGGAAGCCCTGCCCGATTGCCGGTTTATCCTTTTCCCCGGAATGATGCCCGTGTGCGTCAATCCCCCCGCTACGCCGCGGATCACCCGCCTCAAAGTGTGATCCCGCGTTGCCCGTTATGATCACTCCGGTAATTGGGAAGGCCCTTCCAAAGAGCGCCGGCGACGGAAAAGCCCTCCCATAATGCCATTCCGAGGCGTCAGCCGAAAAATTTCTTCCTCTTAAAAAAACTGTTGTTATTGGATTCTTCGCTCTGCCCAGAATGACCTCGAATGCAAATCGGGTATTACGACACCGTCTCCGAGTCCGGCATGACGTTTTGAATATTTGCCTGCCGATGTAATATTGCGCCGGAAAAGCAGGTATGCTAGATTCTGTCCGGCTTGAAGCCCCTTAACTGATTACAGGAGATGCAAATATGGATATCGGGGAAATCATTCAAAAAGCCGGATCCGAGGGCCGGTCATCTTTGACCGAAGCGGAATCCAAACAGGTCCTGGAAGCATACGGTGTGCCGGTTGTGACAGAAACCGTCGTATCGACATACCTGGATGCTGTCGAACAGGCGAAAAAATTTGGATTCCCCGTCGTGGTCAAGGGCCTTGGTTCCCGCATCACCCATAAAACGGAACGGGGTCTTGTCTACACGAAGATCGCCAATGAAAAAGACCTGTCGGAAGCTCTCCAGGCGATCCAAAACGCCGCGGGCGACGACCTGGAAGGCTATCTCGTTCAGCCCCAGATCGAGGGCAACCGGGAATTCGTCGCCGGCCTGTTCCGGGACGATCAATTCGGCCCCGTCGTCATGTTCGGCCTCGGCGGGATTTTTACGGAAGCCCTGCAGGATGTCGTCTTCCGGATGGCCCCGGTTACCAGGGCGGAGGCCCTGCACGCGATCGGAGAAATAAAGGGACAGCCTTTACTGGGCGCCTTTCGAGGTCAGAAGGAGGTTGATCGCGAAGCGGTTGTCCTGGTCATGGCGGGTTTGTCCCGGTTGGCCGCCGATTTTCCGGAAATTCGGGAGGTCGATGTCAATCCCCTGATTGCCGATGCTGAAGGTTGCCTGACGGCGGTCGACGCCCTGATCACGTTAGGGAACATCGATCAGGCGGTTCTCCGGAGACCGCCCATCGGACCGAGGGCGATTTACGAACTGTTCCATCCCCGTTCGGTCGCATTTGTCGGCGCCTCCGCCACTTTCGGGAAATGGGGGCACATGCTCTTCACCAATGTGGCCGGCGGCGGCTACCGGGGCGATATCTACCTGGTCAATGCCAAGGGCGGCAAGATTGCGGGGCGGCCCGTCTACAAAAGTGTCACGGAGATCCCGGGACCGGTCGATCTGGGCATCGTCACCCTTCCTGCGGATGCGGTGGCCTCGATTATTCCCGATTTCCAGAAGAAGGGCATCCAAAAGATGCTTCTCATCACTTCGGGTTTCAGCGAAACCGGCAGCGAGGGGCGCCGCCGGGAGGAGGAACTGGTCAGGCTGGCCCGGGATGCAGGCATCCTGATTCTCGGCCCCAATACGATGGGCATCGTCAATCCCCACATCCACTTCTACTGCACCGGTTCTCACATCCAACCCAAGCCGGGAACCACGGCCCTGCTGG
>Ga0116183_1004986_pt1 | contig 12792 bp, 8 predicted proteins | sample AD_UKC078_MetaG_FD_89753 | JGI IMG/M metagenome (GOLD analysis project Ga0116183, IMG submission 89753) | Active sludge microbial communities of municipal wastewater-treating anaerobic digesters from USA - AD_UKC078_MetaG | ecosystem: Engineered > Bioreactor > Anaerobic > Digestate | place: USA... | reverse complement strand
CCGGCGTCGGCGCAGGTGTGCCGCCGATGGGTCAGTCTGCGGTGTGGACGATGAGCACGTCGGTCTTGGATCGGCGCGCGACATTCGCCGGAACCGAACCGAGCAACCGGCCCGCGATCGTGTTCATGCCGACGTTTCCGACCACCAGCAGGTCCGCACCCACCTCGATGGCCAGATCGACCAGTACGTCGACCGGCGCGCCGACGACGGCACGCTCCTCGATGTTGGTGGCACCGGCAGCCTTGGCGCGGTCGGTGGCGTCGTGCAGCAGATCGTAGATCGGACCGTTTCCGGTGACCTTGTATGCAGCGTCCTTGAGCAGATCGGCGGCGCGGCCGTCTTCGTCGGCCGGGATGTACGCGGTCGCAATGATCAGGGTGGCATCCGGCCCGGAGGCCAGGTGCGCGGCGCGTTCGACCGCGCGCAGCGAGGAATCCGAGCCGTCCGTGCCCACTACAACGGTGTGGTAACCGCCCATTCGTACCCTCCAGGTCCTCGTCGGTGGTCCTCGTCGGGCAAAGTCCGACCAGACCTTGCAACACTATCGGTTCCCCACGTCGTGGGGCTTGTGATCTGTCGGACAACCCTCGTCGGTTCATTGTTCGCGCCACATCCCCGCTACGGTTTTGCAGGAATTGAGGGAGCAGGCTGCGTGACCACTCTTGTGCGTGAACACCGCGCGCCCGTCGCTGTGGCTCGGATCGTGCCGCGATCGCGACCGTGGGACGCGATAGCGGTGGCACTGCTCGCGACCTCCCTCAGCGCGGCCGGCGCGGCCCGTCCGTCGCTGTGGTTCGACGAGGCGGCCACGCTGTCGGCTGGCACCCGTTCCGTGTCGGAACTGTGGCGGATGGTGCTCAACATCGATGCCGTGCACGGCCTGTACTACCTACTTATGCACGGCTGGTTCACGGTGTTCCCGACGACCGAGTTCGCCGCCCGGTTGTCCAGTGCGCTGGCTGTCGGTGCGGCGGCGGCCGGGGTCGTGCTGCTCGGTAGGCAACTGTCCGGCCGGACTGTCGCGGTGACCGCCGGGGTGTTGTTCGCCGTGCTGCCCAGGGTCACCTGGGCGGGGGCCGAAACCCGGTCGTATGCGCTGACGATGGCCGCGGCCGTGTGGCTGACGGTGTATTGCCTGGTGGCGCTGCGGCGCGGTCGCTGGTCCTGGTGGCTGGGCTACGCGGTGTTGGCCGCCTCCGCCGCGGTGCTCAACGTGTTCCTGGTGCTGATGCTGCCGGTGCATGCGGTGGCGGTGGCGATATGCCCCCGCGCTTCGCGGTCCGGCCGGCGGTGGCTGGCCGCCGCCGTGATGGCCGCCGGACTGGTGGCCCCGGTGCTTGTCTTCGCCCAGACTCAGCTGTTCCAAGTGCATTGGATATCACCCCTGAGCCGTGACACCGTCGGTGAGATTCTCGGGGAGCAGTACTTCGACCATGCTGTGCCGTTCGCACTGCTGGCCGCGGTAATGCTGGTGTGCGGTCTGCTATGTGTCGACCAGGTCGGCGAGATCGCGGGTCGGCGACCCGTCCGCCTCGTGCTGCTGACAGTGTGCTGGATGGCGATTCCGACGCTGGCATTGCTGGCATATTCGGTGGTGCGTCACCCGGTGTACTACCCCCGTTATCTGTCGTTCACCGCGCCCGCCATGGCGCTGCTGCTCGGATTGTGCGTGGTAGCGACCTGGCGGTCGCGTGTCGCGATCACCGGGATCCTGGTGCTGTTCGCCGTCGCCGCTGTACCGAACTATCTGGCCCAACGCGGTCCTTACGCCAAGGAGCAGATGGACTACAGCGCGGTAGCCGACGTGATCAACCGCCACGCCGCCCCCGGAGACTGCCTGGTGCTCGACAACTCCGCAGCCTGGATGCCCGGCCCGATCCGCCCGCTGACCGCTGCCCGGCCCGAGGCCTACGCCAAACTGCGCGACTACGGCCGGGACCGGACAGCGGTCGAACGGAACCGGCTGTGGGACAGCCATGGTGCGGTGTGGGCCTGGGCCGACAGGATGCCCGGCTGCCCGGCCCTGTGGACGGTGACGGAGCGCGATCCCAGCGTTCCGGACCATGAGCGCGGCCCGGAACTCGAACCCGGTCCAAGGCTTGGCCGGGCGATGGCGTATCAGGTGCCCAGCCGCTTCGGCTTCCGCGTGGTGGAACGTTGGCAATTCAGCTTCGCGCAGGTGACGAGGTCGGTGCGCACGGACTGAAGGCTGTCCTGTCTGATCACTTTCCGTCCCAGCGTCCCGGCTTGCGCCCGTTATCGGCGGGCGGGGTCTTCGCTGCGGTGCCCTTACCGTTACCGGCGCCCGGTCCGGCCGACCAGCCGGTCCCCACGCAGATGAAGTCCTGCGGGCCGGAGATGGTCTTGGGCAGCGGGATACCGAAACCGGGGATACCGGGAATGGTCAGCTGCGGCGGCGACAGGAAGGTGGCCACGCCCTGGGCCAGTGCGGGCAGCACCTGGACCGGCGGGGTCGGCAGGCTGGCAGCCGCATCAGCGATCGGTGCGGCCGGCAGCAGCGCCGGCAGACCGGGGGTGACGATGCCGGAAGCCGCGCCCGGGGTTCCGGGGAACACCGCGGGCGGGGTTCCCGGAATCGGCGGATTGCCAGGGACCACACCGCCGGGCACTGCGGCCGGGGGCAACGGCGGCACAGCGGCCGGGACGGCCAGCGCCGAACCCGGCACCGCCGCGCCGGGGCTCGGGAGTGCGCCGCCCGCACCGGTTGCGGCGGGCAGTGGCACCGCGGCCGGCGCCGGCGGGATGCCGGCGGCCAACGAGGCGATGGCCTCTGCCGGCAGACCGGCAAGCTGAGCGGCCTGGGTGTCGATATCGTGTCGCGGCTCAATCCCGCCCGGGCCGGCACCGGCGCCCTCGCCGGCACCCGTTCCCGCCCCCGCACCGGGGCTCTCCGGGTGAGCGTTCTCCGATCCCACCCGACCGGCGTTGTCCTCGACTACCGCCGCGGGCACACCCGCCCCACCGGCGTCGGCCGCCGGGGGCGCCGGGACCGCAGCGGCATCGGCGACGGGAGCACCGCCTGCTCCGGCGGCGGGGCCGCCGGGGAATTCCGCCGGGGGCAGGACCGCGGCATCGCCGCCGATACCACCTGGGGTACCGGGAACTGCGGCGGGAGGCGTCGCCGCACCTCCGCCTCCCGGTGCACCGGGAGTACCGGGGATCACGCCGGGGGCCCCGGGCGGCGGATCGACGGCCGCCGCCCCGGGGATGCCGGGTGCGCCGGCCGGCGGGGTTCCACCGCTCTGAATCACCGGCGCGCCGGGGGTTCCGGGCGCGCCGCCAGGCGGGGTCGCGGCGCCCGGGAGTAGCGCGTCGGTCGGTACACCCGGGATGGTGATGTCGGGGGTACCGGGGAATTCCAGGCTGCCCCCGTCGATACCCGGCGGGCCGGTAACCGGGACGTAGACGCCCGGGACGGCTGACGTCTCCACAAACGGGGCGGCCGGAACAGCCGCCGGCGGAACCGGCGGGGTTCCAGCTGCCGCGGCCCCCGGGACACCGGGAGTTTCGATGGGCGGCGCAGGCGGGAGTGCGGCAGCCACCGGAACCTCCCCACCGGGGATCTCGATCGGCGGAGCGGGTGGGGTCCCCGCTGCCGCGGCGCCCGGGACACCGGGTGTCTCAATGGGCGGCACCGGCGGGACACCGGCGGCGCCGGGGGCAAGCCCGCCGGGCGTCGCGCCGGGCGGACCTGCCGGGACGGCGACCTCACCTGCAGCCGGTGCACCGGGGATGCCGGCGGGGGGCGTCGGCGGGACGGCAGCTCCGCCACCGGCGGGTGCACCGGGGACGCCGGCCGGAGGTGCCGGCGGGACGGCAGCTCCGCCACCGGCGGGTGCACCGGGGACGCCGGCCGGAGGTGCCGGCGGGACGGCAGCTCCGCCACCGGCGGGTGCACCGGGGACGCCGGCCGGGGGCGCCGGCGGGACGGCAGCCCCGGCACCGGCAGGTGGTGCCGGGGCTCCGATCGGAGGGGCGGGCGGAACGGCGGCAGCGTCGGCGATCGGGGCTGCCGGTATTGCCGCAGCTGGACCGGGCACTCCCGCGCCGGCGGCCGCGCCTGCGGCCTGAGAGATCGCCGCTGCGGGTTCGCCGCCGGCCAGCGCCGCGGGAAGACCCGGGACACCCTCCAGCCCCGCGCCGAGCGCACCGCCGCCGAGGACCCCGGCTGTGGCGTCGGCACCACCCAGGGCCGCGCCGGCGTCGCCCGCGGCGGCAGATGCCTCGGCGATCGGGGCGCCGGCTACTCCGGCCGGGCCGGGGACAGCGGCAGCCGGGCCGGGAACGCCGCCACCGGCGCCGGCCGGTGGCGGCCCGGGAACCGCGGCCGGCGGAGCCGGCACACCGCCGCCGCCGGCGGCGGGCGGGGTACCCGGGATTGCGGCGGGCGGAGCCGGCACACCGCCGCCGCCGGCAGCGGGCGGGGTACCCGGGATTGCGGCGGGCGGGGTCACCACACCGCCGCCGCCGGCAGCGGGCGGGGTACCCGGGATTGCGGCGGGCGGGGTCACCACACCGCCGCCGCCGGCAGCGGGCGGAGTGCCCGGGATTGCGGCGGGCGGGGTCACCACACCACCGCCGCCAGCGGCGGGCGGGGTACCCGGAACGGTCGCCGGAGGGGTGGGAACACCCGCAACGGCGCCGCTACCCGGTGCACCCGGGGCCGATGCCGGCGGGATTGCCGCACCGGCGCTCGCGGGTGTGCCGGGAGCGCCCGGAACGCTGGCGGGCGGAATCGGAACGCTGCCCGCAACCGAAGCCGGAGGCGTCGGACCACCGGCGGTCGGGGACTTCGGGGCCAGAATCGACGACGCGGCGCCGGGCACCCCGTTAGAGAGGTCCGGGGGGCTGGTGACCACGTTCTGCATGATGCTGATGCACGGAACTCCCCCGATGTTGGGGTCGGCGACCGCGAAGTGGCCGGCAAGTGGGGCCGTCCAGAAGAACCCCGCGGTCGCCATCGCTGTCGCCGCCGCCACCCGGGTGGTGGTCCGTGACATGTGCTTCCCCATTTCTGTGGTGATATCCGACGCCAAACTACAGCCGTGTAAGACCGTTGCCGGGCTGACGAATCTGGGGGTTACCGAACCGTGGCCAAGCGGTGCCGTCATGGTTACCGAGGTGCTGTGCGGCATGATCCGGGTACGTCGGAATGCTGCCCGCAATGTTTGCCTGCGGACATCTTCAACGGGGAAAACAGCCGCGTGCGGCTCAGGCTAACCGCGGTGCTGATCTTTGCTCCCGCGGTCATACCGCCGGCGCTACTTCACGCCGGCAGCATCCATGCCGCGCAACTCCTTCTTCAGGTCGACGATCTCGTCGCGTAGTCGGGCGGCAAGTTCGAACTGCAGGTCACGCGCCGCGGTCATCATCTGATCAGTCAGGTTCTTGATCAGATCGGCGAGTTCCGCGCGGGGCATCGAGGTGACGTCGCGGCCCTCCACCAAACCGGTGCTCACCGCCCGGCCCGACTCGCCCTGCGCCCGCCGGCCCCGGGATGCGCTGCGTCCCGAACCGCCGACCTCGACGCCTTCGCCGGCCGTGTCGTCGGCCTCGCTGTACACCTGGTCCAGGATGTCGGCGATCTTCTTGCGCAACGGTTGTGGGTCGATACCGCGCTCGGTGTTGTAGGCGACCTGCTTTGCGCGGCGGCGTTCAGTCTCGTCGATGGCCTCACGCATCGAAGCGGTGATGTTGTCGGCATACATGTGCACTTCGCCGGAGACGTTGCGAGCCGCGCGGCCGATGGTCTGGATCAAGCTGCGGGTGGATCGAAGGAATCCTTCTTTGTCGGCGTCGAGGATGGAGACCAGCGATACTTCGGGAAGGTCGAGGCCCTCCCGCAGGAGGTTGATGCCGATCAGCACGTCGTAGTCACCGAGCCTTAGCTGGCGCAGTAGTTCCACCCGGCGCAGGGTGTCGACCTCGGAGTGCAGGTACCGCACTCGGATGCCCATCTCCAGCAGGTAGTCGGTGAGGTCTTCGGCCATCTTCTTGGTCAGGGTCGTGACCAGCACACGCTCGTCGCGTTCGGCGCGGTCGCGAATCTCCCCGATCAGGTCGTCGATCTGTCCCTTCGTCGGTTTGACGACAACCTTCGGGTCAACAAGTCCAGTGGGACGGATCACCTGCTCGACGACCTCTCCGCCACACTGGGCGAGTTCGTAGGGCCCCGGGGTGGCCGACAGGTAGACCGTCTGCCCGATCCGTGCGCTGAACTCCTCCCACGTCAGTGGCCGATTGTCGACGGCAGAGGGCAGCCGGAAGCCGTACTCCACCAGGTTGCGCTTGCGGGACATGTCGCCCTCATACATCCCGCCGATCTGTGGAACCGTCACGTGCGACTCGTCGATGACCAGCAGGAAATCGTCGGGGAAGTAGTCCAGCAGGGTGGCGGGGGCGGAGCCGGCCGGCCGGCCGTCGATATGCCGGGAGTAGTTCTCGATTCCCGAACAGAACCCGACCTGGCGCATCATCTCGATGTCGTAATTGGTGCGCATCCGCAGCCGCTGGGCCTCGAGCAGCTTTCCCTGCCGCTCCAACTCGGCCAGCCGTTGCTCAAGTTCTTCCTCGATGGTGGAAATAGCCTGCGCCATTCGCTCCGGGCCAGCCACATAGTGGGTGGCCGGGAAGATCCGCAACGAGTCCACCTTGCGAACCACGTCCCCGGTCAACGGGTGCAGGTAATACAGCGCCTCGATCTCGTCGCCGAAGTACTCGATCCGGATGGCGAGTTCCTCATAGGACGGGATGATCTCGACGGTGTCGCCCCGAACACGGAAGCTGCCGCGGGTGAACGACATGTCGTTGCGGGCGTACTGGACGTCAACCAGCAGCCGCAACAGCCCGTCCCGGGGCACCTCGGTGCCGACCTGCAACTCCACCGACCGGTCCAGGTAGGACTGCGGGGTCCCGAGCCCGTAGATACAGGACACCGACGCGACCACGATGACGTCGCGCCGCGACAGTAGCGCCGAGGTTGCGGAGTGCCGTAACCGCTCGACGTCGTCGTTGATCGAGCTGTCCTTCTCGATATAGGTATCGGTCTGCGCGATGTAGGCCTCAGGCTGGTAGTAGTCGTAGTAGGAGACGAAATACTCCACGGCGTTGTGCGGGAACATCTCCCTCAGCTCGTTGGCCAGTTGCGCGGCGAGAGTCTTGTTCGGTGCCATGACCAGGGTCGGCCGCTGGAGACGTTCGATCAACCAGGCCGTGGTGGCCGACTTTCCGGTGCCGGTGGCGCCCAGCAGCACGACATCGCGCTCCCCCGCCCGGATTCGGCGTTCCAGTTCCTCGATGGCGGCGGGCTGGTCGCCGGAGGGCTGGTACGGGCTGACCACCTCGAATCGGTTGCCGGAGCGCACGGCATCGTCCACGGCACGGTAGTCGGATTGCGCCAGAACCGGACGTTCGGTAGCGAAAGCCATGGAATACAGCCTAGGTGCGTGGACCGACAGGCCCCGCCCGGCGTTGAGCCGTGGGTGAACGTCGGGTGTCTGAAGAATGAACGCCGGATTGACACGATATCGCCGTTCCCGGCCCGAACCCGGCCCGCGGTTCATAGGCTCCCCCGGTGGACGTCAGATGCCCGCAGGAGTTCCGGCTCTTTCCGACACTTCGCGGTTACCGCCGGCAGTGGCTCGGCCGGGATCTGCTGGCCGGGGTGACGTTCGGCGCAGTGACCATGCCGGGCCAGCTGGCCACCGCCCACCTGGCCGGGATGCCGCCGATCACCGGGCTCTACGGGTTCCTGGTCGCGACGGTCGTCGGCGCGGCGATATCCACCAACCGACACCTGGCGTTCGGGGTGGACAGCACGGTCGCCCCGATCCTGGCCGCCGGATTGGCCAGCCTGGGCATGGTGGCCGGGACACCGGAGTACATCGGGCTGGCTGTGATCACGGCGTTCATGGTCGGGTTGTTCACGCTCACCATCGGCGTCGGCCGGCTCGGCTGGGTGGGGGACTTCCTGTCCAGGCCGGTGATGATCGGGTTCTTCGGCGGAATCGCGGTGATCATCATCGTCCACCAACTCCCGGGAATCCTCGGGGTGCCTGACGGAACCGGCCGGACGCTGTCCCGCATCGGGCAGGTGTTCGGGCAGTTCAGAGAAGCCAACACCCCGACGCTGATCCTCGGGCTGGCGTCGTTGACCCTGCTTCTGGGCATCGCCAAGATCAGCCGCCGGGTTCCCGGCGCGCTGATCGTGCTGGTCCTGTCCACGCTGTCGATGTTCGTCTTCCACCTCGGTGATGACGGCGTAGCGGTGCTGGGGCCGCTCGAGCGGGGATTGCCGTCAATCCACCTGCCGCCGTTCTCACTCTCGGCGGTCGAGGCTGTGCTCACGACCGCGCTGGTCGTCGCGATCTTCTGTCTGGCCCAGACCGCCGCGACCACACGCTCAGCCGCGAACCTGGGCGGTTTCGAGACCGACATCAACGCCGACTTCCGGGCCTTGGGGCTGGCCAACGTGATGTCCAGCCTGGTCGGATCATTCACCGTCAACGCCAGCCCGCCGTCGACGACGATCATCGCGGAGTCCCGCGGCCGCAGTCAGCTGGTCTCGCTGGTCGCCTCCGTCCTGGTGGTCGTCGTCCTGTTCTTCAGCCAGTTGATCGAGAACCTTCCGATGGCGACCTTGTCGGCGGTGTTGATCTACATCGCCATCAAGATCTTCCGCGTCGATCAGATGCGCGCCACCCTCGAGTACTCCAAACGAGCCTTCGCCCTCATGCTCGCGGCGCTGACCGGGACCGTCGTGCTGGGCATCGTCTATGGCGTACTTTTCGCGGTGGTGATCTCGTTCATCTATCAGGCCTCCCGCACCGCTCGTCCGGAACTGCTTCGACTGGGCCGCTCGGAACTGGGAACCTGGCTGCCGCTGTCCGATGGGCGGGCTACCGCGGTACCGGGAATCGCCGCGTTCGCGCTCAACGGACCGCTGTGGTTCGGCAACGCGAACTGGTTCCGGATCCATCTCATCGACGCACTCCCCGACGAGGATGACGAGGAGAGCGAGGATCAGCCTGACCTGCTGGTGCTCGACGCCCGCCGGATCGACGATGTCGACTTCACCGGATTCGAGGCGCTGTGCGATGTGGCCGACGTCGCGGCTCTGCGCGGCGTACCCTTCTTGGTCGTCGTTCAGAAGGGCCGGACTGAGCGGGCTTTCCAGGGCGGCGGCTTCTCCGAACTGCTGGGTCGGTCCCGTTTCTTCGACACCATTCCGCTGGCGATTGCAGCGTTTCCGAACGTGGCCGCCAACCGGCTGTCGCATCAGGGCGGCCTCGACCCGGAGAGGAGCGCCCATCCACCCGCCGAAACATGAGACGTTCGATCTCGCGGCACGCACCAACACCGACCCCAAGGGGATCGTGCGCGCGGTGGACGAGTATCTGTTGATGCCGTGGGGGCTCTACATGGCCCGTCCCACGCCCGGTCGCACCCAGTTCCATTATCTGGAGTCCTGGCTGCTGCCGTCGCTGGGCCTTCGAGCCAACGTGTTCCACTTCAACCCCGGGTTCGAACGCGACCAGGACTACTACCTCGACATCGGTTCCATCACAGTCGGCGCGGACCGCTGGGAGGCTGTGGACCACTACCTCGACCTGGTGATCAGGACCGGGCAACGCACCGACTTGGTGGACGTCGACGAACTGCTCGAAGCCCACCGGCACGGGCTGGTGGACTCCGAAACCGCCGAGTCCGCCGTGCGCAGCGCGGTTGCGGTCGTCGGTGAACTGGCAGCGCACCGCCACGATCTGAACGCCTGGCTGGCCGCCGTCGGAATGGAACTGTCCTGGCGCGAGGCGTACCCTCGTCACCCGTGGGAAGCATGAGGCGTCCGATCACCGCCGGTGCCCTGGCTGCGTCGGTTGCGCTGCTGACCGCGGTCTCCCCCGCCGTCGCGGGGGCCGACGACGATCCGGTGCCCGGCCCGGTTCCGGGCCCCACTGCGGAGGATGGCCTGCAGCACAATGTCACCTACCGCGCCCGGGTCGACGGCATTGCCCGGGGTGCCCTGATTTCGTATCGGATCAGCGATGCCCAGGTCAACAGTGCCGACCCGACGATGTTGCCGGGCCGCACCTTCGAGACCACCGGGGTGCTGAGCGACCCCGGTGAGGCCGGAATGCGGATTTCCATCCAGTGGCCGTACTCGGCGAACCTGGTCTGCGAGATCTTGGTTGACGACCTGACCATCGCCGCGGCCAGCCAGTTCGTCGGCCCGCGCCTCACCCCCGCCGACGACGACCCGGATTACGGGGCGCTCAACTGCGGGGCGCCGCTGACCAATGCCACGGGGACGCCCGCCGGACCGATACCGGGCGACACCGAGCCACCACTGCCCGGAACCGCGGTTGATCCAGCGGTGCCGGTGACGGACCCCGCCACGCCACTGACGGACCCTGCGGCGCCGATCAACTGACCGGCGACCACCCCGTCGACTCGGCCCAGGACCGGGCCCGCGAATGGGCCTGTCCTAACCACTGCGCCGCACTCTGCGGTCCGGCACGCTTGGCCGCCAGGTAGTCGGGGCACACACCGGGATGGCTGGCGAGCCAGTCCACGAACAGCAGCGCGAACTGCTGCGGCGATGTGCCGGCGACCCGGATATGGACATGGGTCGGTCGGCCTGGGTCCGCCGATGCGTGAAATCGCTTGGGGTGCACAGACTCCGACCCACCAAGGACCGCGTCGGCGATAATGCTCGCGACCCTCGGGTAACCCGCCCGCAGCAGGTCGCCGGCGAGTTCGTCGGCGAGGTCCAGCGATGCGACCGTCACCTGCATGTCGATGATGTCGCGGGCGTCCAGTCCCGGCACCGCGGTCGAACCGATGTGATCGACGCGCAGCGCCCGGTGCCCGCAGGCGGTCCGCAGCCGAGCAGCGATGCGACCGGCCTGATCGAGCCAATCGGGATCAGCCGGTACCAGGCGGTCTGGATCCGGAGCGGGTCTCCCGATGGCCAGGTTATGGGAGAACGGCAGGATCCGCTGGAACCACAGGTCACGCACACGCTCGACCAGGTCGCCCTCGGTCCCGGAGTTGTCCAGCCACACGTCGGCCACCGCGCGGCGTTGATCGTCGGTTGCCTGGGCGGCGATGCGTGACTTGGCGTCAGCCTCCGCCATCCCGCGCCGGTGTACCAGTCGGTCCAACCGGACGTCTGCGTCGGCGTGCACCACCACCACCAGAGGGAACAGCGGGGCCATCCCGGACTCCACCAGGAGTGGGATGTCCTCCACGATCACCTGGTCCTCGGCGACCGCGGCCACGATCTCGGCGCGGCGGCGGGCCACCAGGGGATGCACGATGGCGTTGAGCCTGGCCCGCTGCTGATCGTCGACGAACGCCTTCGCGGCCAGCGCGGGACGGTCCAACGCACCGTCGGGCAGCAGGATCTCGTGACCGAACTCGTCGACCAGGGCGGCCAGGCCCTCGGTGCCGGGTTGGACCACCTCGCGGGAGATGACGTCGCCGTCGACGATCACCCCGCCGCAGTCGGCGAACGTGCGCGACACGGTGGACTTACCCGCGCCGATCCCGCCGGTCAGGCCGATGCGCAGCATCGCCCACCTCCGACAGTGTCACCACAGAAAAGGACACCACGCAGCAGGATTCTTCGGAATCCGCTGCGTGGTGTCACCCTGGATGATCGGTGGTTAGGCGTTACCGGCCAGCTTCTCCCGCAACGCTGCCAGCTGGGCGTCGCTGGCCAGCGAACCGCCGGCCTCTTCGGCGCCGGGCGAGCTGGACGTCGTGGTGCCGGACGGACGCTCGGTGGCGGCAGCAGCCTCGGCCGCGGCGAACTTCTCCATCTGCGCGGTGTGCATCCGGTGCCGACGCTCGGCCTCCGCGTACCGGGCTTCCCACTCGGTGCGCTGCTTATCGAAGCCTTCGAGCCACTCGTTGGTCTCGGCGTCGAAGCCCTCCGGGAAGATGTAGTTGCCCGCATCGTCGTAGCTGTCGGCCATGCCGTACTTCGACGGGTCGAACTCCTCGGTGTAGTCCTCGTTGGCCTGCTTGAGGCTCAGCGAGATGCGGCGGCGCTCCAAGTCGATGTCGATGACCTTGACCATGGCGTCGTCTCCGACCGCGACGACCTGATCGGGAACCTCGACGTGACGCTCAGCCAGTTCGGAGATGTGCACCAGGCCCTCGATGCCCTCCTCGACGCGGACGAACGCACCGAACGGCACCAGCTTGGTGACCTTGCCCGGCACGATTTGGCCGATGGCATGGGTGCGGGCGAAGTGGCGCCACGGGTCTTCCTGGGTTGCCTTGAGCGACAAGGAAACCCGCTCGCGGTCCATGTCGACGTCGAGCACCTCGACGGTGACCTCGTCGCCAACCTGCACGACCTCCGACGGGTGGTCGATGTGCTTCCAGGACAGCTCGGACACGTGCACCAGGCCGTCGACCCCGCCGAGATCGACGAAGGCGCCGAAGTTGACGATCGAGGACACGACACCCTTGCGGACGGCACCCTTGACCAGCTGGTTGAGGAACTCGCTGCGGACCTCCGACTGGGTCTGCTCGAGCCAGGCGCGACGGGACAGCACCACGTTGTTGCGGTTCTTGTCCAGTTCGATGATCTTGGCCTCGATCTCCTTGCCGATGTAGGGCTGAAGATCGCGGACCCGGCGCATCTCGACCAGGGAGGCGGGCAGGAAGCCGCGCAGGCCGATGTCGAGGATCAGGCCGCCCTTGACGACCTCGATGACGGTGCCCTTGACGGCCTCGTCCTTCTCCTTGAGTTCCTCGATG
>Ga0116183_1004981_pt1 | contig 12798 bp, 11 predicted proteins | sample AD_UKC078_MetaG_FD_89753 | JGI IMG/M metagenome (GOLD analysis project Ga0116183, IMG submission 89753) | Active sludge microbial communities of municipal wastewater-treating anaerobic digesters from USA - AD_UKC078_MetaG | ecosystem: Engineered > Bioreactor > Anaerobic > Digestate | place: USA... | reverse complement strand
TCCTTGACGGAGGATATGAAGAGGATATCAAGACTCTTGTTAAGAAGGGCCGTGGTATTAACGAAGATAAAACCGATGAGATACTTGCCGTTGCAGCCGAGATAGGTGCAAATGTTATTAACGGTAAGTCCTGCTGCGGAAGGTACATCAAGGATTCAGAAGATATCGGAGTCTTTGATGAATGGCTTATTCAGATTGAAACAATGAATGAGGCCGTTGGAACCCTTAAGAACTTTGACGAAGAGGCAGGCGAGGTTTAATTAATCCAAAACAGGATAACTAAAACCTTTACTCCGTTTGACGGCTCTCATAATTCTTCACATGAACTAAAGATTCAGGGAAAAGCAAAATACCTGATCTCATTTAACAGTGCCCAGTCTCCTGATATTGTTTATAAGATAGTGATTTTATGAAGATCGTTTCTATCGCAGGTGCACGACCCCAGTTCATTAAATGCGCTCCTGTGTCAAGGGAACTAAGAAAGAGCCACCAGGAGATCCTGGTTCATACAGGCCAGCATTATGATCCCGAAATGTCGGACATCTTTTTTGATGAACTATCGATCCCAAAACCTGACTACCATCTGGGGGTTGGATCAGGATCACATGGGAAGCAGACAGGTGAATGTCTTGTGGGAATTGAGGAGGTCCTGGAGAAAGAGAGGCCTTCCCTTGTTCTGGTTTACGGGGATACCAACTCAACCCTTGCAGGCGGTCTGGCAGCTGCAAAACTTCACATTCCAGTTGCCCATGTTGAGGCAGGGCTAAGAAGTTATGACAGGAGGATGCCAGAAGAAGTAAACAGGGTTTTGGTTGACCATGTTTCAGACCTTCTCTTTTGTCCGACTGAAACGGCGGTGAACAATCTCCTGGTTGAAGGGATAACAAAGGGTGTCTATCTCACCGGAGATGTAATGGCTGATGCCCTTTTACATAACAGGGAGATTGCAGAAGCGAGATCAGGCATCCTGGGAAAGTATTCTCTAACCCGGGGCCAGTTCCTGGTCCTGACCGTCCATCGTCCATCTAATACAGATAACAGGGAACACATGGAGAGTATAATAGGTGCAGTCGGTGAATATGGCAAAAAAACATTATTCCCTGTTCATCCCCGTACAAGGAAGTATCTAAAGCTTTTCGGGTTATGGGATCGGTTGCCCCGGAATATTATTGCCTGTGAGCCGCTTGGATACCTTGATATGCTTGCAGCAATGGGATCAGCTGAAAAAATCCTGACTGATTCAGGGGGTGTACAAAAAGAAGCGTACCTGCTTTCTGTTCCCTGCATCACCCTGCGTGAGAATACTGAATGGGTGGAGACAGTCAGTGCTGGATGGAATGTGCTGACCGGGTCGGACAGGGCGATGATCCAGAAGATGATTTGGGATTTTACCCCTCCACGTGATCACCCGGATCTTTTTGGAGTTGGTGCATCAGTACGAATTGCGGAGTTAATTACGAGGTTATGCAGGTAAGCTTCGTTCTATGGGAACCTGTTTCAAGGAACCATGAGATCTTCTTTTTGGCCCGGCCATTGTGATGGCCTGACCGGATGGTGCCCCTGAATGTATCAGGATATATCTATCTATAATTGATTCGTAAACTAAAGGGTATTGATAACTCATTTCATGGAAGTTTCAACAATATTTCAGATGTTTAATAAAAGGTTGTAATATGTATCGAAATAACAGAGTTGGCGTCGTCATTCCTGCCTACAAAGAAGAACTTCTCATTGTTCCAACCCTGGAGTCAGTTCCTGATTTTGTTGACCGGATATATGCAGTGGATGATGCATCGCCAGACAATACCGGTGCCCTTATTGATTCATATACAAAGAAAGACAGCAGAGTGTTTCCAATTCATCATAAAAGAAACAAGGGTGTAGGGGCGGCGATCATATCCGGATATAAGCAGGCCCTTGTTGACGGGATGGACTATGTTGCAGTAATGGCCGGTGATAACCAGATGGACCCGTTATTTCTTCCTGAGCTTCTTGATCCTGTTGTTGACGGGGCCGCAGACTACTCGGTAGGAAACCGGCTGGTGAATGAGGAGTTCAGGAGAGGTATGTCAAAGTGGCGCTTTATCGGGAACTCGATCCTCACTCTGCTTACAAAGATTGCATCAGGGTACTGGCAGCTGATGGACCCCCAGAATGGATATACTGTCATCTCAAGACGTGCCCTGGAAACTGTCTCACTTGACGCCATTTATCCAAGGTACGGTTATTGTAATGATCTTCTTGTCTGGCTGAATACATTCGGTTTCAGGGTAAAAAATGTGCCACATCCGGCAAGGTACGGACTTGAACGTTCGAAGATAAAGTATTCTACGTATATCGTCAGGTTATCCTGGCTTTTGTTGAACGCGTTTATCTGGCGGCTCAAGACGAAATATGTTCTCTTATCATTTCATCCATTGGTATTTTTTTACCTGGCTGGGGCTTTATTTACGTTTTTTTCGGTGCTCTTCGGACTATATGCAATATGGTTCAAGTTTATCATGGGCAATCCCATCTTTGTGCCCGGAGTTGTATCGGTAATAGTATTTGGTATTGGTGTCCAGTTTTTGCTTTCCGCCATGACTTTTGATATGCAGGAAGAGAACAAGGGAACATGGTATAACTAATGATTTTTGCATACCTGTACGATCTGGAACCAGGAGAGCACAGAAGATCCATTCACAGATCTGTGACAAAAAGGACCGTGAATGATATCCAGAAATTTAATGTTCTTATCACACCCACCGCAACTTACTCTGCTGTTCATGTTCGGGAAGACTGTTCAGTACAATATAGGGGATAACACTTATGGCAGCACCGATTGAACTGGGGTTAATTCTTACAGGCAAAGATCATGTTGATTTCGAAGAATACCTTGAAAATCCTACTTGCACCGAAGAAGGACTAAAGCTGCTTCGGGAGGCAGAGGAATTAGCGAACACCTGTCTTTAGAAAACACGCCATCAAAAATATCAGATCAGGAACTTGAAGAAAGGGAATTAACCTCAGTTGATCAATTATTCGGATTTGAATGTTCAGATACTGATTTTTTTATCTGTTACAAAATATTTATTATGGATTATAAATATATGAGCATCTGTTATTGTCCATCATTGGGGGCTTCTTTATGAAATACCAAAATATTATTGATAAAAGTTGTCTTGTACTGTTTATCCTGAGTATAACACTTCTTTGTCCATGTATTGCGGCTGGATCTGACATCATCTCACCTGCAGTGTTTGAGTCAGGGTATTTCTATCCTGTCGAATCAGGAGAGATAACTTCTGCAACTGAAGGGGTGCAGGCTGACTCACTCACACCGCCGGTTGCAATGTTCTCATTAAGCCAGTCAGCAGGTCCGGTTCCTCTGACTGTTCAGTTTACAGATCATTCGACCGGAGATCCTACACTATGGGGATGGTATTTCGGTGATGGGGGAACTTCCAATGAACAGAACCCTGAACATACCTACACCACTCCTGGTGTGTATCCGGTAGGGCTCCTTGTCTCCAATAGTGCCGGGTATAACAAGACATTTGTTCCCGGACTGATTCAGGCACAAAATCTTGTTCCCACCCCTGCACCGGTGCCAAAACCAGGCATGTACCCACCGGCTGCATCATTCATGGGAACACCAGTAACCGGCCCGGTCCCGCTAACGGTTCTGTTCATCGACACATCTGCAGACAAACCTGCATCATGGGCATGGTATTTCGGTGATGGCAGTTATTCACCAAGGCAGCATCCCTATCATACCTATACCCGTCCGGGGGTATACCCGGTATCGCTCACCGTCTCGAATGCAGGAGGAACAGATACCTTCGTCGCGGAGGATTATATCGTTGCATCAACACCGGTCCCGACACCGACACCCAGGCCGACAATTAAACCACCCTGCCCCCTGGTTATGTCCCAATCAGCAGAAGTAACTGACCCGGCCTTACCGGTTGCAAAGTTCAGTGCAGAGATCATCAAAGCATCGGATGTCTCCATGGTACAGTTCACCGATGAATCTTCTGGAGATCCGACGTTCCGGCTATGGTACTTCGATGATGGCAGTTATTCAACCGATACCAGTCCGGTATATACCTACACAAGCCCTGGAACATACATGGTAACTCTCCTTGTCGTGAATGATGCCGGCTCCAGCACGATCTCAGGAAAAATTGAGATAAATACAGGAGAGACCGGTGGAGGAGGGACAGATCTGAGACTTCCATTCTTTTTAAAAAATACCCACCTCTCACCAGGGTTTGCACAAATAGTGGCCCAGGATCCCAAATCCTGGTACTGGTTCTTTGAGCTGGAAAATAAATCAGCGGGTGATGTCCCCCGCCCAAATCTTACACCAGGTGGAATGTCAGGGCCAGGTGACTTTACGAAAAATGCAGAAGAGAGCATGGCCCTCAAAGAGGCGATGATCAAGTCGGGTCAGGGCGGCCTGTGAAGATGGGATGTTAGGTATTCCTGAAGATATTTAATTCATGATAATCCCGGTTCATCTTTTACGGGGCAGAACGGTTCTTAAATAATCTTCAGTAGCATCAAAGATGGGATCAGTCTGATTCTCCGAACGCATCAGGGGGATTATCTTCGTCCTTACGCCCATCCCCCTGCTTTCAACATACCCGTAATCCCTGAGAATTTCTACAATGAGCGGATTTCGTGGAGAGCGTTGTCCGGCTATCATCTTTTCAACAGTCATGGAATTTGGAAGAGAGCCGGGACTTATGAATTCTATCCGGTCAATATACCTGCTTACTTCAATATCGACCGTCCTGGTCCAGTCACGGTGACAAAATGCATTTATTATTATCTCCCGGATAGCGTCACGGGGATAGAGCCAGGTTTTAACCCTTTGAAAGCCGTCCGAGAGAACTGGCTGTTCGAGGGTGATATAGGGGGAGATGATATCAGAAAAACGTTCAATAAGGCCGGAGTCTACAAGAGTTCTGGCCCCGTCATAGTCTGTCACGAACCTGCCGGTAAGTGGTCCGTCTAAAACAGTATCAAGAAGTGTATGATATGTTTTATCTTCGGTTTCATAGACGATAACCCGAAGACCTGCCTGTGGTAAATATTTCCTTGGAGAAATTCCGAAAAGGACAAGGCCTGCGATAGTGCAGACAATTCGCTCATCGGTTGCCCTGGTCAGAAGACCAAATCCTAAAAGACGGCGGACCCAGGCATCTTCATTGTCCGGAATATCAGGATCTCTGATTATTGTTGAGAGATATTCACGGATCCGAACATGGTCCAGACTCATGAGAGTAGTTCCGGGAACTGGGAGAAGTTCCGGATGCAAAATCCCTCCGGTAGCAAAAAGACGGGCCTGCTGCTCCCTGGTCGCCAGCCGGGAAGTAGAGCCGGCTCTAATATATATTTCTTCACGGCCATTATGTCTTAGAACATAGGGTTTTGATGTTCCCTGAGGAAATGAGATGACTGCAACACGTTTTCCATCATCCATCAGGACGGTCTCATAAAAGGGAAGAATCATTGGATGAACATAACGGGCGAAAACCGTATCAATGATCCAGGACTCAAGATCTTTTCGATTGACACCACTAATGGTTCCATCATCCTCAACGCCAATCAGGATCATGCCTCCCTGGTGATTTGCAAGGGCTACTACTTCTTTGCCAAGTTGTTCAGGTCGGATATCATCCCGTTTAAACTCTACTCCTGAATTTTCTCCGTTTGCGATTATTTCGAATAATTCAAGTTTATTCATATTATTTATACTCTTTTTCTTATACCTGATTCAATCTGATTAGTAAGTCTTAAATTTCGCTGAAAGCAGGAGGAGCTCTTTCTTAGTTCCGGATAATTGTTATTATGAAATACCTGTTATATCAATCACTGATTTAAGATATGTTCTTTATTATCTTCAATACGATCTATGCGATAAGCAATACCATGTAACTCTTCGAAAGATATCCTTAATAAAAGAGTAGATATGGTGACATATCTGCGCTTCCGATCAGTATGCATACCCTGGATTACCTTCAATAAATCTCATCTATTCAAGGTTGTTAAGCATTACGCTATAAACATGGGTAGCAACCATGAACCTGAGAGAAAATTATTTAATCTCACGTTTTTTTATTGTTTATGTACTGAATTCTAGTACAATCTTTAAACCTTTGAACAGGCATGGGATCTGTGATGGTTTAGCCAAAATTATAATTCATATACTTTTATTCATACGAAAGAGATATCTGGTATGGATATTTCATTTCCGGATATACTGACAAACGTCTTTGATAAACATAAAAAGGACTACCTTACCATCACTCAGATCAAAAAATCCCTTCCAAAAGGGGTGGAACAGATCCTGGGATTACAGGTAAAAAAGCTTAATTACAAGGAATTTGTCGATAGCATCAGGCCCCTTCTACCGGATACCTGTTCAATTCATAAAAAAGGAAATCGGACCTATCTTGTTCGTGCACCGGTTCAGAACATTATTCTGTCATATGTGGGTGATAAAACACCCATGACAATAAGAAAATTGTATTCCGACCTTCCGTTTCAAAGAGAAGAGATAGCAGATGCTCTGAATATGCTTGTCAAATCCGGTCACATTCATCTCCAGATTATTACACAGACGAAGGATTTTGGAGTTCAGGTTCTGATCCAAAAAAAACAGAATTCGTCTCATGAGATAAAAAATGCATATGATATCATCAGGAAAGATAAGCATTATGTGAAGATTTACGAACTTCGGAGATACCTGAAATGGCCGGATGAGAGATTTGATTCATGTATTCAGTCCTTATGGGATGCAGGAGTGATAGAGCTGCAGGCAAGTGATCCACAGCTTCTGGATCTGAATCAAAGAAAAGATTCATTCATGGACAAGACACGGACTCTGCGGATACTACTCATATGGAGGGGAGAATGAAGACACCGAAGGAGATATTACAGGAGAATAATCCTTTTTACTCGAATACACATCCTGACATCTGGATCAGGCAGTTTCCAAACATCCCATCCATCAATGGGGATGTATTCTCATCAATTATCAGGATTATTGAGAATAAACAGAAAAACCCACAGGAGCCTGTTGGAATTTTAGTCAACGGAGAAGCAGGCACCGGAAAAACCCACATGATCGCAAGGATACGGGAATATTGTGAAGAGACATCTTTTCAAATAAAATTTTCCGCCATTAGACCGGTCATCAACTATAACACTCCCATTAGGCACCTCTTCAGGGGAATCATTTCCAGCATGGCTCACACGGTTGCAGATTCATCCGGGTGTACCCAGTTCCACGGTCTTCTCTTCTCAATGATCACAGAATACATCTCCAAAGAATCAGAAAATCGTGATGTTTTAAAAAAATTTGAGGGCAACCCTGGCAAATTTTTCAGATTCTTCTCGAAGTTCAAGAATGAACGGGAACTTTTGTATAACCGTGTACAAACCTGGATGATTAAAGAGATCCCAGATGTATACCCTTTGTTTATAAAGTTACTCTTTGCATATGGGAGTCCAAAACTGCAACAGATTGCACGTTCCAGACTTGAAGGAGATATCGCGGATCCTGAAGACGCCCGTCTCCTGAACGTCCCGTACATTGAAAACCAGTCTGATCCTGCAGCTGAGGAGGAAGCAAGAAATTTTCTCTTATCATTAGGCCTTCTTCTCTCACGGTATAATCAGTGTCTGATCATCTGTTTTGATCAGTTAGAAAATCTTCAAACTGAGGAACTTATCAAAGCTTTTGGTTTGACGAATCAGACAATCTTCAATGAATGTTACTCACTCCTTCCTCTTTCCTTTATGAGAACACTCCACTGGGAAAGGTTTGAGGAGATATTAGACAGATCTGTCATCGACAAGATGGGCATGAGCAAGCTGAACCTGCATGGATGTTCCCAATCACAAGTGAAGGAGATTATCGAATCACGGATATCAGCGGTCTTTCCAGATACATGGGAAACACTGGCCAATTGGCTGATTCCACTGGTGCAGACGACTATTCATAAAAATCCAACATCGCGGGAGGTTATAAGCGCTGCAAATGCGATTATCATGAAAACAGACGGAAAGGATACCCCAAATAAGGACATTTGGCCTTCTCCGAATGAAATCATCGGTTCTGCCTATTCAAATGAACGGGATCTGATCCTGTCAGATCTGGATGCCTGGCCTGCTGATTATGAAGAGATTACAAGTGCAGTATCCATTTTTTTAAAATCTCGAAAGTTGCCCTTTACAACTAAAAAATTGTCCAGAAAGAATATCCTGACTATAACTTATAGAGAGAAGAGATGTTGTGTCATCATCAATACCAATCGAAACCATAGCGCTATTGGTGCCAGTTTTTCTACTGGGACACAATTCCTGCATAAAAACCCGGGGTCAATATGCCTGTACCTGACTGATCCCAGATGCATTATTACCAAACCCACATGGGGCCCGGCAAATCAGAAAAAAAATGATTTTCTGGAAGCCGGAGGAGAGATCCTCCATCCATCAGAAGGTGAGATTGCCAGGTTTTATGCGTTATATTCTCTCTCCTGTAAAATCACCGAAGGAGATATTCAAATCGAGACAATGGATGGAGTTCGTCCGATTACCCATGATGAATTCTATGATTATGTGGGTAGTAAGGAATTGTTTGAATCAATTTTTAAAGCAACACAGGATGATACCGACATTGACGAAAAAAAACATGAAATTTCAGTTGATGCAATCCATAATGCCATATGTGAAGTTCTGTATCACCAGCCAATGCATATCATGCGGGCTGATCTGCTTGCCCAGAGTCTTTTTAAGAAGGGGGTTTCCATAACTCACGATGAACTGATCATGTGGTGCGGAGAACATGCAGGCTTGTACAAGATTCTTCAGTCTCAGCAGGGTTCGATGATTATCGTGACAGGAAAGGTCGCAGTATGCTGAAATTCTCAGTAAGTGATCTCCATCTCTGCCAGCACTGCCCACGGCTCTTTGGATATGCCTGCAAAGGGAGGACGAATATCTGGAATGTCGGGCACAAAGGCTCTGGTGACCTTCCAGGGAAGTTGTTTCATAATTTTGCACAGAATATTTTTCAGCATATTGCCGGGGAAGGTGACAGGCATAATGCCTTTGTTGATGTATTGAAATCATCAGTTCCTGATATTACCGTCCCAATACGTGAATTTATAAAAATTGAATTTTTTACTCCTTTTATCTCCAAGCATGCCCATCACTTCTCATTTCAGGAGATTGAAGCATTTGCTAAGGCCTGTGAATCATGGATATCATATGTCTCTCTTTTTATCTGTCCGGACGGGGCGGTCCCTGATGATCCAGGGACCCTGGTAACAACCATTTTCCACACTTCGGAATATTTCATGAAATCTGATTTTGTCTTTGATGATGGGGAAGTGGCTACTATTAGTGGAATACCTGATGCCCTCCTCTTTGACCCAAAGACAAAAGAACCAGTGGTTGTAGAATATAAAGGAAGAAAAGAGTCTGACCCCACTCAGGATCTTGCACAGACCTCACTTTATGCATGGCTCGTCGCTCAGTCGGTTGGAATTACACCACGGGTTGATATGTTGTACCTGGAAGAACCCTCTCCTCTTGTCAGGTATGATTCATCTGCCATTAAAGCTCTGATTGATAACCATTCATCACTCATCACCCTTGCACGAAGGATTAAAAAAGGTCAACTCCCTATTCCAAAATGCAAGGACCCTGAGCTGTGCAGGATCTGCCCCTTTATTTCAACCTGTGAAGCAGATTTCGAAATTGTTCTTCCCGGTAAACTTAAAAAACAGGAGAAACCCACCACTCAGCGGGATGATGTGCTGCTCTCTGACTCCGGCAAAGGAGAGGAACACCTCAGCCGGCTGGTAGAGACGCTCCGTCTGCTTTCAATTCCGGTCCTCCCAGCAGGGCACACGACAGGCCCGCGGTTTATAAGGCTGAAGATAATACCTGATCTCTCCAAAAGAGTCACTTTTTCCAAGGTTGCAAACCGGGCGGTTGATATCCAGCTGGGATTATCGCTCCCGGCCCCTCCTCTTATCCAGGCTCAAAGCGGGTATATCAGCTGTGATGTGCCACATGATGACTGGAAACCATCTGATATCAGATCCATGATCAGGGATGGAAAAACATCATCCAGGTCAGTCTGCCCGTTTCCTATCGGGAGAGAGATTGACGGAACGGTTATGATGGGCGATCTTGCAGATCCGGTTATGACCAGTTGTCTCATCGGAGGGACATCAGGTTCAGGAAAGAGTGAATTAATCCGGTCACTTGTGGTCGGTATCAGCCTTATGAACCCATCAAACCCTGTTTCATTCATTCTTATCGATCCTAAACGGGTAACATTCACAGATTTTGTCTCGTTTCCATCACTTTTCATGCCAGTAATTATGGATCCTGATAAGGCTATGGAAGTTCTTGGAGCGTGTGTCAAAGAGATGGAGGAGAGGTATATGCATCTGGAGAAGACGGGCTACACCAACATTTCAGATTATAATATCAGACAACCTGAACCAATGACCCGCCGGATTCTCGTTATCGATGAGTATGCTGATCTTATTATGAACAAAACGACAAAAGAGGTGCTTGAGACAAATATTCAAAAGATTGGACAGAAAGGGAGAGCAGCAGGTTTTCATCTGATTCTGGCCACCCAGCGACCGGATGCACGGATTATTACCGGCGTCATTAAAGCAAATCTTCAACTTAAAATAGCGCTAAAAGTAACTTCTTCAACAAATTCGAGAATTATTCTGGATGAATCCGGAGCAGAATGTCTGGCCGGGTATGGAGATATGCTCATTGGAGGGAGTGTTCCAATCCAACGATTACAGGGAGCCCTGGTTTCAGATGGTGATTTTTCAGCTTGTGGAATGAAAAGTTAAATAATTTTATGTGAAAATTATTATTGTTACGCAGTTTTCTTTTATTATAAAAAGAAACAAATATAGGGACGATATCAATAATTTTTATGCCTGTAACGAAGCAGCTATCAGATGGAGAATATATCAAGCCTAATAACAGCTCGATGTGATGTTTCCTGTGGAAATATCACTGGTTGTGGCTATAAGTCTGAATTCTCAATATTACATGAAACCTTCAACCGAATCCTAATAATCTATCAATGTCCTTCTGTAAACACTTAAGAGCCACAATTGTATCATCAGTAATTTGAATCAGAATATCACTCATCTGTAAACCCTCAATCGCGACCTATTGAATACCTGTATTATGTTTTCACTATTATCGGTCATGAAAAATGTTTTAGAATAATATTAGTCCCCAACTTTGCCACTGACAAAAAATAAATGTGTTCTTAGTGATGTTTGAATCGACTAAAAATGCAAACAAAACTAAGAACCAAAGAAGTTGAGCCGAATGAAAATATATCCTTTCCTATCGGCACCATTTACCTCGTTGATAAGCTGTATGAAGTCCTGCAATTAAGTGAAGTTTTCGGGAAACACAAAACGAGGGGTGTCGATATCAATAACCTGCTTCGCGCCCTCGTCAGCTACAAATTGACTGATAACTTCAGCATCAAAAGATCTCATGAGTGGATCAATCGTCCTGATGTACTTGAAGAATTTTCCCTTTCTTCCTTCAGTGAAAGAACACTTTATCGCGTCCTTGAAATCCTTGGTGCTCATCGTGAAAAAATCATCTCTGATATCCAGGATGTCCTTTTTTCGATGTATGATTTCGAGCATACCAACATCAACATGGACTGGGCCAGTATTGTCCTTCATGGGACTGAAGCCCTACTTGGAAAGTATGGATACAGCCGGGATCACTGACCAGATAAAAACAGATTACCTTAGGCGTTACAGAACTTTCCGACCCGATCAATATCCCCATTGGGATGACAATCGAACCGGGCAACCTCAATGATCAGACCCACTTCAAGAAGACATATCGACAGTCAAGTCACCGTCTAAAAGAGGGTTCTCTGGTAATATTCGATAAAGGAGCGAATAGTGTCGCCAATACCCAGATGATCCGAGCAGATAATCTCCAGTACATTACCGGGAAGAAGCTCAACAAGAGCGATGACAAGATCATCGCTATGTTTGAAACCTATAACCCTCAGTTTTGATGCTCTCCGGTCTGCCCTGAAAGGAGTGGATGCGTACATTCTCGTCCTCGATACAAAAGGAATCAATGTCTGGTGTGCTGCCGGAAAAGGAACTTTCGGCACCGATGAACTGATCCGCCAGATAGAATCCTCCGGACTATCGGGTATTGTCTCACACAAAAATATCATCATTCCCCAGCTCGGAGCTCCGGGAGTATCTGCCCATGAAGTTTACCGACGGACCAGGTTCCGTGTTGAATACGGGCCGGTACGGGCTGATGATCTTCCTGAGTACCTCCGGACGGGCAAAGCAACACCTGAAATGCGCAAGGTGATATTTCCAGTGTATGATCGGTTAATCCTGGCGCCGGTTGAGCTGGTTCATGTTATTATACCGACGATAATCGCCACATTTATCCTCTGGTTCCTGGTTGGTCAGGTCGCATCCCTGGCTGCTATTATCGCCGTTTTTGCAGGGACCGTGCTCTTTCCGGCTTTTCTACCCTTCCTGCCAACAAAGGACTTTTCGACAAAAGGTCTCATCCTTGGAATAATTGTCGCAATTCCATTCAGCTATATGTATGCGTTATCTTCCGGTATTCCCAGTCGGGCAACGGGAGCCGGAGCACTCGTCCCGCTCCTGATCATCCCTGCGGTGGTCGCATATCTGGGACTGAACTTTACCGGGTCGACCACTTTCACCTCCCGAACCGGGGTAAAAAAGG
>Ga0116183_1004973_pt1 | contig 12806 bp, 8 predicted proteins | sample AD_UKC078_MetaG_FD_89753 | JGI IMG/M metagenome (GOLD analysis project Ga0116183, IMG submission 89753) | Active sludge microbial communities of municipal wastewater-treating anaerobic digesters from USA - AD_UKC078_MetaG | ecosystem: Engineered > Bioreactor > Anaerobic > Digestate | place: USA... | reverse complement strand
TTTTTGCCATGTTATCTTCTTGGAACTTCATGATTTTAGCTTGTGATTTTTTTTGAAGCTTACCAAGTTTTTCATTAAAAGCATAAAACTCGTCATTACTGTATGTTCCACTCATTTTTGATTTGAAAATACTGTCTTTGTCAACAGTAATAGCAATATCTCCATTTTCTAAAATAAAAGGAACTTTTCCTTGCAAGCTATCAACTTGAATAAAATGAATGCTTGGTTCTAGGGATTTTCCTTTGATTTCAAACTTACCATCTACAACTTTTACGGTATCTATGGCAACCGTTCCCATTCCGTTTTCTGATTGTTTCTCTAAATAAACATTCCCAGATTTCATTCCTGCAATTGTACCTGTAATGGTATATTCATCATTGTTTTTACATGAAATGGCAACAATTGCTATTACCAATAAAAGAGCTATTTTTTTCATTATTTTGTTTTTATTTTTAACGTGTGCAAATGTATTTATTTTTATGTAACAACAACTTTATTTTATAATAACTTTATCTATTAGGCGAAGTTTTTGATAGATTAGTTTTACTTTAAAAAAATATTTGTAGTGTTTTATTTTGGATTATATACAAATCATATTAAATAAGCGTTAATTGTCTATTATTATTAGGAATATTGGTTTATATCTCAATAAATTTGAGGTTCAAAAAAACAAATAATGTTTAAAAAATTACTTCAAATTACCTGTTTTTTCGCTGTTCTTTCCACCTATTCGCAAGTAGTTATTAATGAAATAGATGCAGATACTCCTGGTACTGACACAAAAGAGTTCATTGAATTAAAATCGGTTACCGCTAATTTTTCTTTAGATGGTTATGTTTTGGTTTTTTTAAATGGTGGAAGTACTGGCACCTCAAATGCAAGCTATTTAGCTTTAGATTTAGATGGATTTACAACTGATATAAATGGATTATTTTTGATAGGAAACAATCAAGTTTCACCTACTCCAACCTACATAATTCCAAATGCATCAATACAAAATGGACCAGATGTTGTAGCTTTATATCAAGCAAATGCTAGCGATTTTCCATTGAATACTATTGGAACTTCTTCAAACTTGATTGATGCAGTAGCCTATTCTTCTTCTACATCTTCTTCGCCAACAGCTATAATGTCGGCTTTAGGAATTACAACTTTTGGAATAGACAATACAAATAGTAGTGCCAATACATCTATTCAAAGAAATAATGATGGTACTTATACTTCTGCTACACCAACACCTGGCCAAAATAACGATGGAAGTGGTGTTGTTTTAAACCATGTAACCATAACAGCATCGGCAACAACTGTTAATGAGGGTGATACAATCGTTTTTACTTTCACTACCGAAACACCTGTTGTTGGAAGTAATCTCATTATCAATATGGTAGTTAATAATGGAACGTTTAATTTACAAGACATCAATGGAACTTTAACTAGCTTTATACCTGTGGGTCAAACTTCTATTTCCAATAGTTTATTGATTGTTAATGATGGTATAAATGAAGGAGACGAAGAACTTTTATTAAATGTACAATCACTTCAACCTGGATTTGTATTAAATAATAATTATCTCTTAATAAGAATAAACGAAAGTAATTTTGAGGTAAAACCATGGGGAACACCTGCAAATCCTACTTATGGAGTAGTTGCACCAACTTATCCAGCAGGATACTATAGCTCGCTAGAAGGATTGTCGGGAGCTGCACTTAAACAAGCATTACAAAATATTATTGCTAATCCTCAAGTGGTTAGAGCACATACATACGCCGATATTTGGGAAATATTAAAAACTGCCGATCAAAATCCAGAAAACAGTAGTCAAGTTTGGTTAATTTATAATGAAACGCCACGTTCAAAATTAGACCAACAAGCAACGAGTAGTATTGTGGGTAAATGGAATAGAGAACATATTTATTGTCAATCAAGAGGAAATTTTGGCGATTGGTATGACACCAGTGCAACTGGAATAAATAATTATGTTTTGTCAAATGCAGGTGATATTGCAGCAGGATTGTCTGATGCACATCATTTGAGAGCTGCTGATGGTCAAGAAAATTCTTCAAGAGGAAACAGAAATTACGGTGTGGATTATAACGGTCCAACAGGAAATCCAGGTTCTTGGAAAGGTGATGTAGCACGAGCATTGTTTTATATGGCAGTTCGCTATAATGGCTTGAATGTAGTGAACGGAAATCCAGTTGATAACACTATTGGACAAATTGGCGATTTAACCACTTTGCTGTCATGGAATCAACAAGACACATCGGATGATTTTGAAATGAACAGAAATAATTATATTTATACTTGGCAAATGAACCGTAATCCCTTTATTGATTATCCTAGTTTAGTCAATTATGTTTTTGGTGCCAACTATGGTCAACCTTGGTTTTCGTCGTTAGCAACAACTGAAATAAATTTTGATAAGATTGTTTTATATCCCAATCCTGTTAACGATTATCTTTCAATTATTGGATTAAATACAAAAGGAACCCTTGAACTATTTAATACTCTTGGTGAAAAAGTATTTCAAAGTGATATCGAAAATCAACATCAAATTAATTTAAATCTTCAAAGTGGCGTCTATTTTGCCAAAATATCTAGTGAAAACAAAAACTTTACAAAAAAAATAATTATTACCAATTAGGTTGTATATGAACGCAGGTTTTAATAAAAAAGAATCCTCAATTGCACTAAAAGCAGAGCTTATATTCAAACTCACACAAGGATTAATTGAAATTGTTCCCAAAGACAACAAATTATTTTTACAAGAAACAACTGTTCGATTTATGTTGGAAGATGCGATGATGATTCCTGCAAAAATTTCGGGAGCAGAAGCTATTGATTTGTATGATATAAAAATGGAAAATGCTACTATCATCCGAAAATGTGCTCAACAATTGTATGTAAATGCTGGAAATCTGCGTTTTGAAGAAAGTATTAAGGACAGTGAATACATAGAATTATTGCGAGATGAAATTGAAGAATTTCGCTTACTTTTTATTGATTGGGTTGCCTCTTTTGACCAATGGAATTATATAATTGATCGCTGGGGTTTATTTAATCCGCCTGGAGTTACTGCGCATGATAAAGATCCTGATGATTCAATTTCGTTTAACTCAAAAGAGTATTTTGATGGTTTGGATTTAGATAATTTGGACGAGGACGAAAATGATGATGATAAGTAAATTTTTTTTAAATCAAATTCAAATATAATTTTCTAAGTTTTTTTGCAGCCTGCTTTTTATGGTTTCTTGTAAATGTATTGGTGCTATTATTTTCAAGGTTTCTCCATAAGACAACAACAAATTTTCCAACTCGTAATTGATAATCAACTCAATAGAAAACAAATAGCCGTTTTCATCATCACTAATTTTTTTTTGCGAACCGTGAATGGGTTTTGTTGTTAGATAAGGTTTCAATTCGGGAGTTGCTAATAAAATTATTTTTTCGATTAATGCATCTTTTGGTTTTAAAATTCCAATAACATCTTCAAAATATTCATTAAAATCAACAGTTGTTGAAATGTATTTTGCATTCGTTTCTTGAACCGAAATCATTCTGTCTATAGCAAAATGAGTAAGGTTTTCATACTTTTCAAAACGGCCAATCAAAAACCAGCGATTGTTGTATTGTTTCAAATAATATGGGTGAATTTCATGTATTTTACTCTCAGCATTATTGAATTTTTGGTATTCTATTTGCACCACTTTTTCATATAAAATAGCATTAAATAAGTCGCCTATTAAATGAATGTTTTTCAAATAAATATTAGCATCAAAGCTTATAATTTCTTTCGTATGGCTTTGCAAATTAAATGCTTGCTGTAGTTTTAAAATCAATTCGTTAACCCATTCAAATTGCGGCATTCCTTTGAAACGCGCCAAAACCAATAATGCCGATTTTAGTTTCTCTGCCTCAAAATCATTGATGGGTTGATTGTTGATAGAAAAATCTTTATCAGCATAGCGATAATAAACCGTTCTGCCTTCTTTGGTGCGCTCAAGCGGAATTTCCCAACCTTGACTACTTTCCATAAACTTAATATCTTCAAACAGTTGCCGTTTTTTGATGCCTTCACTCTGATAATTATATTCTGCTAAAGCCTCGTTACAAACCTCAAGCAAATCTTCGTTTGAAAATCGTCTTCCAAAATTGCTAAAGCATTTATCTAAAGCATGATACCGAATAAGTGCGTTTTTATTAATTGCCATTTTTAATCGTTTACATTATGTGCGCCACAAAAATAGCTTAAATGAATGCACATCTAATGCATTAATACAAAATAGTTTTGTATCATCATTTTAAAACAAGAAATCATGAGAGAACATTTAGCCCATTTTGATATTGCAGGCTTTACATATTATGAAGGTGTTTTGGCATTTTCAGAATTAGAAATAGGAACGCTTTTGCAACTAAAATTAGAAGAAGATAACAAATTTGATGCTAGAGCAGTTGCACTATATTTTAAAAATTTCAAACTAGGATTTGTACCACGAAGCGAAAACCGCATTTTTTATAAATTTCTAAAAGTGGGTATTTCGGATTGTTTTGAAGTTAGAATTCAACGCATTGATAAAAAAGAACATCCAGAAAACCAAATTGGAGTTATCGTGCATTTAGTGAGAAAAGTAGCCCAAGAGTAATACTTTTGGCGATACTTTTTTTAGTTTTTGTTTGCATGGTGCAGGTATGTTTTTATAATTTTTGCATGTACTCTTTTGTTTTCTAATAAAACCGTGATTTATTTTTCTGTCAATGTATTACCTTCAATTTCTATTAAGACTGAATGGTTTTAATTCGGTTTTTCTTTCCGTAATTCGGCAGCAGGTTTATATAAAGGAGTAGCGTTAATTTCTCCTATCTTTTCCAAAATAGAAGCCACTAACGCTACAATTTTTTTCCGTTATCGTGTATGGTGGTTTCATCCGTTATTTATCAATTTTATTATACTGTCGGATGCAATCTCGTATACATGGTTTCATTTGTGATAGCATCATTGATAGCATCAAAAAAGAGAAGTGTAATTACTTCCCGATACAAAAATTTGCAAAAATATTTCCCAGTAATTCATCATTCGTCACTTCACCAGTAATTTCTCCGAAGTAGTATAACGCTTGTTTGATATCGATTGCCATTAAGTCGGACGATAAATTGGAACTTAGTCCAAATTGCACTTTCTGAATTTCTTCTAGTGCTTTAAGTAAAGAATCATAGTGGCGAGAATTGGTTACTATGGTTTCGTTATTTCGCAATGCACCTGTGTTTACGAAAGACAATAACGTGTTTTTTAATTTGTCGATTCCTGTTTTTTGTTTTGCTGAGATTGTTATTAGTTGTCGGTTATCAGTTGTCGGATTAGAAGTTGACAGTTGATTTAGGTAATTGTTTAAACTATCTTTATCTAAAACATCAACTTTATTCAAAACGATAACTAGTGGTTTTATTGGAAATTTGTTCTTGATTTTCTCAATCTCGATTTTCACATTTGGTAAGCTGTTGGCTGACAACTGAGAACTGTCAACTAAAAGCAACACCACCTGAGCTTGCTCAATCTTCTCAAAAGTTTTTTTGATACCAATGCTTTCTACTACATCTTTGGTTTCACGAATTCCGGCCGTATCAATAAATCGGAAACCGATTCCATCAATAACCAATTCGTCTTCAATGGTATCACGAGTTGTTCCAGCAATATCAGAAACTATTGCACGTTCTTCGTTTAGTAAGGCATTCAATAAAGTTGATTTCCCAACATTAGGCTCGCCAACAATAGCCACTGGAATTCCGTTTTTAAGAACGTTTCCTATGGCAAAAGAATCTATTAATCGTTTTAAAACAAACTCTATTCGGGTTACTAATTCTTTAAATTGTGTTCTGTCGGCAAATTCTACATCTTCTTCTGCAAAATCCAATTCGAGTTCAATTAACGATGCAAAGTTCAATAACTCTTGACGCAGCTGTGCAATTTCGTTACTAAAACCGCCACGCATTTGCTGCATCGCAATTTGGTGACTGGCTTCATTATCTGAAGAAATTAAATCGGCAACGGCTTCGGCTTGTGATAAATCTAATTTTCCATTTAGAAAAGCTCTAAGTGTAAATTCTCCAGCTTGTGCCATTTTACAACCTTTTCGCAATAATAATTGGATAATTTGTTGTTGGATAAAAGTTGAACCATGACAAGATATTTCAACTACATCTTCACCTGTATATGAATTTGGATTTTTAAAAACAGAAACCAACACTTGATCATAAATTTTGGTATTCTCAACAATATGCCCTAGATGAATGGTATGTGATTTTTGTTTGGACAAATCTTTTCCAGAAACTGATTGAAATACTTTGGATGCAACAGAAATCGCTTCATTACCCGATAATCTAATGATGGCAATGGCTCCAGCACCAGATGGTGTTGCTAAAGCTACAATAGTTTCTTGATTAATCATTTTAACTTTTTTTCAAAATTATTAATAAAAAAAAGGTTGAACAAGTTCAACCTTTTTTAATTTATACAACTACACTAAAATTATTTATAGTGTCTTGCTTCAATGTCTTCAATGTTCTTTTTATCCATCGAATCATAAACAACTGGAGTTGCTATGAATAAAGAAGAATAAGTTCCTACTACAATACCAACCAACATGGCAAAGATAAATCCTCTGATTGATTCTCCACCAAAGATGAACATGATTAATAATACTAATATCATTGTAAATGATGTATTGATAGTTCTTGATAAAGTAGTGTTAATAGAAGCGTTTACTACATCTTTAAAATGTCCTTTAGTGTTTCCAGCAAGGAACTCTCTAACACGGTCAAATACAATTACAGTATCATTCATTGAGTAACCAATTACGGTTAGGATTGCCGCAATAAAGTGTTGGTCCATTTCCATGTGGAAAGGCATATATTTATATAACAAAGAGTATAAACCTAATACGAAAATAACATCGTGCAGTACAGCTGCAATTGCTCCTAATGAATATTGCCATTTACGGAACGATATTACTAGATAAAGCCCAACAACTAACATAGCACCAATAACTGCCCAGAACGAGTTTGTTTTAATATCTGCTGATATAGCAGCACCAACTTTAGATGCTTGAAGTACACCTACTTTTTTGCCGTCATAGGTATTGATAAATTTTTCGTAAGTAACATCAGCATTAAAATACTTTTTCAATACATTGTAAAGTTTTTGATTTACTTCTTGATCTACTTGAACGCCGTCTTCTTTAATTTTATATTTAGTCGTAAGTCTTAATTGATCATCATCACCAAATACTTTTGCTTCAACAGCAGTACCGAATTCAGCTGATAACTCATCTGAAATTTGTGTAGCTTCTACTGGTTTTTCAAATTTCACTTGGAAAGTTCTTCCTCCAACAAAATCAACACCTTCGTCTAATCCATTAACGTAAAAAGAAGCACAACTAACAACAACAACTGCTGTAGAGAATATGTATGACCATTTTCTCATTCCGATAAAATCAAAATGGAAACCTGTAAACCAATTTTTAGTGATATTGGTTGCAAACATTAAACTTCGGTTCGCTTCGATATCTTTATCAATAAACATACGAGCGATGAAGATTGATGTAAATAACGATGTGAAAATACCAATTAATAAAGTAGTTGCAAATCCTTGAATTGGTCCTGTACCAAAGATGAATAAGATTGCACCCGTTAGAATGTGTGTAACGTTTGCATCAATGATCGAACGCATACCACCTTTCCAACCGTATGCTGAATTAACAGCTTCGCTAAGAGATTTTCCTTCACGAAGTTCTTCTTTTGCTCTTTCATAGATGATAATATTCGCATCTACCGCAGTACCGAGTGTTAACACAATACCAGCAATACCTGGTAATGTTAATACAGCACCTAAACTTGCTAAAATTCCGAATAAGAATAGTAAGTTAACTAATAAAGCTGCATTGGCATACCAACCTGCTCTACCATAATAAAATACCATCCATAAACATACTAACAAGAAACCAACAAGTGATGAAGTAGTACCCGCATCAATAGCTTTTTGTCCCAATGATGGTCCAACCACTTCGGATTGTACAATTTCTGCTGTAGCTGGTAATTTACCAGCTCTTAATACGTTAGCTAAATCTTTAGTTTCTGCAACGGTAAAACTACCCGATATTTCACTTCTTCCTCCCGAAATTGGTCCTGTAGAAACACCTGGTGCTGAATAAACAACATCATCCAATGCAATAGCTATGTATGTTTTTTGTGTATATGCTCTACCTGTAATTTCTTCCCATACTTTAGCACCTTGACCGTTCATTTGCATTGAAACAGCTGGTTTTCCTAATTGGTCGAAAGTGTCTCTCGCATCAACAATTACACCTCCACTTAATGGAGCTACATCTTCTCTATTTCCTTTTAAAACGTATAATTCAACCGTTTCAGTCTCTTTTTTAGTTTTTGGGTCTGTACTATAATTTGGTTTTCCCCAAGCAAATTTTACATTTGATTTATCTGCAGGTACTAAAGCTCTAATTTCAGGTCTTTTTAAATATCCATCTATTGCTTCAACATCTTTTGCATTAAAAACACCTAAAACAGGTCCACCGCCTTGAGAAACAAGTTTATCAAATATTGGATTATTTCCTTTCTTGGTAGCCGTTGAATCTGATGCTTTGTCAGTTAAAAGTGCAGCAATAGAATCTTTTGGTTTTTCAATTTCAGCAACTTCAGATTTAACAGTAGCTTTAAGTGCTTCGTTTGCGGAACTTAAGAATTGATAAAAATCTTCTGCTTTATAGGTTTCCCAAAATTCTAATTCCGCTTTGCTTGAAACTAATTTTTTAATACGATCCACATCTTTTGCGCCTGGCAATTCGATTAGGATTCTTCCTGTTTGTCCTAATTTTGCAATGTTTGGTTGCGTTACACCAAATTTATCAATACGACTTCTTAATACTCCAAAAGCAGACTCAACCGATTCGTCAACTTTCATTCTTAATGCTTTTTGAACTTCAGCATCTGTAGATTTAAAGTTTACTAGTTTATCGTCAAAATTTCTATTAGCAAAAATGTCTGGAGAAGCTAGTTTTCCATCACCTTTATTGGCTTCAAAAGCTTCAAAAAAAGCATCCAAATAACTTTGATTTCCTCTTTGATTTCTCGTTGCGTCTTCTAATGATTTGTTAAATGCAGGATTTTTAGAATTATTTGACAATCCAACCAATACATCTTTAACCGAAATTTGAAGAATTACATTGATTCCTCCTTCAAGGTCAAGACCTTTGTTGATTTGTTTGTCTTTTACTTCATTATAAGTAAATTTTGTAAATCCCAAATTAAAGACATCTTCTTTCCCGATTGAATCAAGATATCTAACTTCTTTTTCTGAATTTTCGCCTGCAAATGCTTTGGCATCATTTTTTACCTTATTGGCTACAAAAGTGAATGAAAGTTGGTAAATACTTACCAATGCAAATAGAATTGCGAAAAACTTAACTAGTCCTTTATTCTGCATTATTACTAAAAATTAATTAATTTTTTGTTTTTGGTTAAAATTTTAAAACTGAAAACCGTTGAAGTTCATAGCCTTACTGATAAAAGCAATGATTTCAAGAAGTTTCCTTTTTTTTGAAACGTGCAAATATATAATTCTCAATACGATTAAGCAATATATTTGTTAATTAATATAAAAAAAATGACTGCCTATTAGCAGCCATTTTAGAATATTCAAATTTTATTTTATAAATGTGATTTCAAATCGTTGTTCATGCTGCGAACAGCATCAGCACTTTTTGCGAATAATGTTTTTTCAGTTTCATTTAACTTAATATCAATGATTGACTCTACTCCATTTTTTCCAATGATACATGGAACACCAATACAAATATCGCTTTGACCGTATTCGCCTTCTAAAAATACCGAACAAGCAATCATTTTCTTTTGATTATTTAAAATACTATCCACCAAATAAGCAACCGATGCGCCAGGAGCATACCAAGCCGAAGTTCCTAATAAGCCTGTTAAAGTAGCTCCACCAACCATAGTACTTGCTGCAACTTTATCTAACTCTTCTTGCGACAAGAACTGAGAAACTGGAATTCCATTGTAAGAAGCTAATCTTGTTAAAGGAATCATAGTTGTATCGCCATGACCGCCAATAACCATGGCTGAAACATCATTAGCAGGTTTGTTTAACGCTTTTGACAAATAATATCTAAAACGAGAACTATCTAAAGCACCGCCCATTCCGATGATTTTATTTTTTGGTAAGCCCAAAGATTTAAATGCTAAATATGTCATAGTATCCATAGGATTAGACACAATTACGAAAGTAGCATTTGGCGAATGTTTTAAAAGATTTTCAGAAACTGACTTTACAATTCCAGCGTTTATCCCGATTAATTCTTCACGGGTCATTCCTGGTTTTCTTGGTATTCCTGAAGTGATAACCACCACTTCGCTATTTGCTGTTTTTGAATAATCATTGGTAACTCCTGTGATTTCGGTATTAAACCCAGTATTAGTCGCACATTGCATCAAATCCATCGCTTTACCCTCTGCAAAACCTTCTTTGATATCTAATATTACTACTTCACTAGCAATTCCTCTATAAGAGATAACATCTGCACAAGAAGCTCCTACGTTTCCTGCTCCTACTATTGTAACTTTCATTATTTTATATATTTATTTGTGTTTGTTTTATTTTATTAAGCATCGATTTTCGCATAAACTGCATTTTTCTCGATAAACTCTCTTCGTGGCGGCACTTCGTCACCCATCAACATTGAGAAAATTCTATCCGCCTCCGTCAAACTATCGATAGTAACCTGACGTAAAGTTCTAAAGTTAGGATCCATTGTCGTTTCCCAAAGTTGCTCCGCATTCATCTCTCCAAGACCTTTATATCGCTGGATAGCAGCACTTCCTCCCATGCGCTCATTGGCCTGATCACGCTGAATATCATTCCATGCATATTCTTTTTTGTTTCCTTTTTTTACCAAATACAATGGCGGCGCAGCAATATAAACATGTCCGTTCTCTATTAACTCTTTCATAAATCGGAAGAAGAAGGTTAATATTAAGGTAGAAATGTGACTACCATCGACATCGGCATCACACATTATAATTACTTTATGGTAACGCAGTTTTTCTAAATTCAATGCCTTTGAATCTTCTTCTGTTCCTATGGTAACTCCTAATGCCGTGAAAATATTACGGATTTCTTCGTTTTCAAAAACTTTATGTTGCATTGCTTTTTCTACGTTCAAAATCTTTCCTCGCAAAGGTAAAATAGCTTGGAAATTTCGATCGCGGCCTTGTTTTGCTGTTCCACCTGCCGAATCTCCCTCAACAAGATATACTTCGCATTTTGCTGGATCTTGCTCGGAACAATCCGATAATTTCCCTGGTAAACCTCCACCGCCTAAAACGGTTTTGCGCTGCACCATTTCACGCGCTTTCTTTGCAGCATGACGCGCTTGCGCAGCCAAGATTACTTTTTGAACAATGATTTTTGCATCATTTGGATTTTCCTCCAAATAATTTTCAAGCATTTCCGCTACCGCTTGCGAAACTGGAGAAACTACTTCTCTATTTCCTAATTTAGTTTTGGTTTGACCTTCAAATTGCGGCTCTTGCACTTTTACCGAAATAATTGCCGTCAATCCTTCACGGAAATCATCACCCGTAATTTCGAATTTTAATTTCTCTAACAACCCAGAAGCATCTGCATATTTCTTTAATGTACGAGTCAACCCCATACGGAAACCTTGCAAGTGTGTTCCTCCTTCGTGCGTATTGATATTGTTTACATACGAAAAAATATTTTCTGCATAACTATCGTTATAAATTAAAGCAACTTCGACTGGTATTTCGCTTTTATCATGCTCCATTGAAATAACATGCGAAATAATCGGCACGCGGTTTCCATCTAAAAAGCGAACAAACTCTTTTAATCCTTCTTGCGAATGAAACACTTCACCCGCAAAACTTCCATCTTCTTTAACTTCTCTTCTGTCCGTAAAATTGATAGTAATTCCTTTATTCAAGAAAGACAACTCTCGCATTCTTGACGCTAATGTATCATAAGAATACACTAATGTCTGAGTAAAGATTGTGGCATCCGGTTTAAAAGTAACCGTTGTTCCTCTTTTATCGGTGGTTCCGATTTGTTTTACAGGATACATCGCCTTTCCGCGCTCGTATTCTTGCTCCCAAATAACACCTTCACGGAAAACTGTTGCACGCAAATGATCTGATAATGCATTCACACACGAAACTCCTACTCCGTGCAATCCTCCTGATACTTTATACGAATCTTTATCAAATTTTCCTCCAGCTCCAATTTTGGTCATTACTACTTCCAATGCCGAAACACCTTCTTTCTTGTGCATGTCCACCGGAATACCACGACCATTATCTTCCACCGTAATCGAATTATCCTCGTTGATGGATACGCTGATGGTATCACAATGCCCAGCTAAAGCTTCGTCAATCGAGTTGTCGATAACCTCATACACCAAGTGATGCAAACCTCGTGTTCCCGTATCACCAATATACATGGAAGGACGCATTCTAACGTGCTCCATTCCTTCTAAAGCCTGAATACTATCGGCCGAATAATTGTTCTTTTTAATTTCTTCGCTCATATTGTTTTATCGTAAAAAATCTATTTTTTGTCTAACACGCAAATATAACAAATCGCATAGGATTTCCGAGTATAAATCAAGGATAAAACCTCGAAGTTATCAACATTTGTTAATTTCTGCAAAGTTGCTTAAATCGCGTAAAAATAGCCTAAAACGGCGTTTGTGTCGTTTTTTTACGCT
>Ga0116183_1004967_pt1 | contig 12815 bp, 10 predicted proteins | sample AD_UKC078_MetaG_FD_89753 | JGI IMG/M metagenome (GOLD analysis project Ga0116183, IMG submission 89753) | Active sludge microbial communities of municipal wastewater-treating anaerobic digesters from USA - AD_UKC078_MetaG | ecosystem: Engineered > Bioreactor > Anaerobic > Digestate | place: USA... | reverse complement strand
TCATTCTATTCTTTTTTTATTCTCTCCCCCTATCCATTTATTTTTTCTAAGATTAGTCCTATGAAAATGAAAGCAAAAACAGTTCAAGAATCCATCATCGAGACTAATGACATCGTCCATCCAAGTGACGTGAACGCCTATGGTTTTGTTTTTGGTGGCCATTTAGTCTCTTTAATGGACAAAACGGCATGCATGGCTGCTTTTCGTCATTGTGAATCTAAAGTAACTACCGTTTCTGTCGACGGGATTCATTTTTTAAGACCCGCTCCAGTAGGAACAATGCTCACTATTCATGCATCCGTAAACCGAGCTTTCAGAACCTCAATGGAAATAGGCTTGAAAGTCACGGCATGGCTTCCAGGAAAACCAAATGAAGATATTTGCAGAGCTTATATGACATTTGTCGCCATCGATGAAAAAGGTAGACCCAAAGAAGTTCCTGCGATTATCCCCGAAACAGAAGATGAAAAGAGACGTTATAATAATGCTGAAATTAGAAGAGCCGCACGTCTTGAACTAAGAGAAAAACTGCTATCCAAATAATTAAGCTCTTTAAAAGTGGATTTCTTTTTTTGTTTACAAGAGGAACCTCTTAATTTTTAAACCCCATTCCAAGAAACCCTACTCATTTCTAGAATTTAACGTTATGCAAGTGAAGGATCGCTCTCTCTTTAGTTTATCCTGGCCATTGATACTGACATTTGGTGTTGGCATGTTTCAGCCCATTATGGACAGTTGGTTTCTTTCACGCACCTCTGAAGTAGCCGCAGCAGGCGTTGGCGCTGTTCTACCTATTTTGGGAGCTTTATTCATGGCAATACAAGCTTTCTCTCAAGCAGGAGCAAGTATCGCCTCACAGTACCTTGGAGGCAACTATAGCAGACATGCTCGTGTTACTCAAACAATGATTATCATTGGGAGTTTTTTACTTGGCATTAGCATGACTTTGCTTATTCTTCCTTTTTCCTCTTCCATTTCAAGATGGATTGGATTAGAGCCCACCCCTGCCGCCTACGCTGAACAATTTTTATTTGTCACAGCCTTTGGTTTTGCTTTTAGAGCTTTACAGACAACTTATACTGCCTTAATTGCAACTCATGGTTTAACCATCTGGAATTTGATTGGTAATATAATCACTATTGCGAGTAATGCTTTTCTAAATGTAGTCTTCTTAGAAGGCTGGTTTGGCTTACCTCAATTGGGAGTTCATGGTGTCGCTTTAGCCACTGCTATTTCATGGTTAATTTCAGCAATTTTTCTTGGTTTTATTCTTAAAACTAAAATACACCACAAGAATCAAAGAAGTGATTTTAAGCGAATCCGTGTTATTTTGCCCGATTGGATTCGTATTGGCCTTCCTGCGGCTGCAGAACCTTTTAGTTTTCAATTATTCCAGATTTTTATTACCGCCATGGTCGTAAGCTTAGGAACCATTGCGATGACCTCTCGAATTTTTAGTGCGAATTTAGCTGCTCTTGCTGTGATTTTAAGCGTCGGTTTAGGGAGTGGAAACCAAATTCTTGTAGCTCATCTCGTGGGTGCACACGACTACAATAAAGCAAATCGTCGCCTTCATCAAAGTTTAATTATAAGCTGCATTAGTTCCTTTTTGATTGCTTTATCTGTGGCGCTTTTTGGTGCTCATTTAATGACTTTTTTTACCGATAATCCAGAAGTCATTCGAATTGGAGCGGCGTGCCTCTGGTGCGATGTCGTTCTTCAGCCTTTTAAAGCCGCGAATATTGTGATTACAAGCTCTCTACGAGCAGCTGGCGATTCTTCGTTCCCTGCAATCGTTGGTTCTGGTATGATGTGGACTTTAGGTGTTGGCTCTGCTTTATTTCTGGCCTTTGTTTTAGATTTGGGGATTATAGGCCTTTGGCTTGGAATGGCTTGCGATGAATTTTATCGTTCTATTGTTAATTATATTCGCTGGAGAAAGGGTCGTTGGCAAACTCTTGGAGTCATGTAAGCACGGTTTAATTATCTTTTAACTTATGGCTTTTTACAACGACGACCTGATTCAACAACTTAAAGCACACGCTGATATTGCTCTAATTATTGAGCGCTTTGTGCCTTTAAAAAAATCAGGCGTGGGGCGTTTCATTGGCAAATGCCCTTTTCATGATGACCGTTCTCCTTCTATGAATGTGAATCCTCAACTAGGGATTTATAAATGCTTTGCCTGTGGCGCTGGTGGAGATGTTTTCAAATTTGTGATGGAGCATGAAAAGCTTGATTTTAAGGCGGCTGTAGAATGGGTCGCTCAAGAAAGTGGTTTTTCACTACCCGTTCTTGGAGAACCCGAAAAAGCAGAAATCACAGAAGAAAAAGAGTTTGTTCGTCATTTGAACGAGCTTGCAGCCACTTGGTTTGAAAATCAATTATCATTAAATGCTCCTGCCTTAGAATACCTTGCTAAAAGAGGCATTACAGAAGAAACTCGCCAAGAATTTCGAATTGGCTATGCGCCAGAAAATCCCTCAGATTTTATTTCACTTGCAGCTAAAGAAGGTTTTTCACCTAGGCAAGTAGTAAAAGCTGGCCTGGCGATAGAAAAAGAAAATGGAGGCATCACTGATAAATTTCGTGGTCGCTTGATGATCCCTATTCATAATTTATCTGGAACGGTCGTGGCTTTTGGCGGGCGCATTATGAAGGATATACCTAGAGCTCCCAAATACATGAATAGCCCAGAAACCATTTTGTATTCCAAAAGTGATATTCTCTTTGGGTTAAATCATGCAAAGAATTTTATTGCAAAAGAAGATGCCGTTATTCTCGTAGAAGGTTATTTTGATTTAATTTCTCTTTACCAAGCAGGAATAAAAAATGTAGCTGCAGTTTCTGGAACAGCTCTTACAGAAATGCATGCTAAGATTCTCGGCCGATATGCTAAAACCGCTTTCTTAGTCTTTGATGGTGATACCGCTGGTAAAAAAGCCACGATGAGAAGTTTAGAAATTCTTTTACCTCATAATATTGCTCCTCGTATTTTCTCTCTTTCAAGGCCCAATGGAGAAAAAATAGACCCTGATAATTTTGTTCGAGAAAATGGAGCGAGTGCGTTTCTCAATGAAATTAAACAAGCCTTAGACTGGCTTCACTATCTTTCTATCGAAAAAGAAACTCAAAGTCCAGAAGAAAAAGCAGTCTTTGTAAATCACGCGAAATCGCTCATTGCAGCAATCCAAGATGTAGAATTAAAAGAACAATATCTGAATCTACTTTCTGAAAGATTTAACACGTCTCGTTCGCTTTCTCATGTTCGCCCTGTTGCAGTAAAAAAGAAAGCTGTAGAAGAACTGCCAGCCATTGATAATACACCTCAGGTGCCTTGGAATATACTTTCTGGCGTTGAACTTCGATTTGTGAACTTGATTTTAAGAAATAATGATTTATGGAAACCAGCAAGCCGCTTTTTTAGCCTTGATTTTATTGCTCAAAATCTTCCTCTTTTAGAGTCTTCTCTTTTAGAAGAATTGCTCGGTGATGGTTTAGCTTTATATGCAGAACACCAAACAATTGATCTTAAAATACTTCACTCGATAGCAAATCCTCCTCTTCCAGAAATTCTAGAAGGGCTTCCAGAAGAAATCTGGTCGCCAGCCAACGCTCAAAAAGAGTTTCTTGAGACCCTATTAATTTTATTCAAGCGCCAATGTGATCGTTTTTGTAATGAGCTCAAGCAAAAAGAAAACGAAGAATCTACTATGTTACGTTTAGAGATCAATGCGTTTTCAAAAAAGCAGCAAAAACTTTTAAGAGAAAGCAATCTTGGCCATATTAATAGTAGTGATTTATTTCATCAAATTTTAGAAAACCGAACCCTTTTACTTGAGTTTCATCATAAAATTCAAGAAGGATAAAACTACGGAGATCCCCTTATGTTATCAATTCAAAATCTTAAAACAAGTCTTAAAGACGGTACATCCATTCTAAAAGGGGTGAACATAACGGTTCAACCAGGAGAAATTCATGCCATTATGGGGCCTAATGGCTCTGGGAAAAGCTCCTTGTTTAAAGCCATCAGCGGGCATCCTTCGTATCAAATCGATTCTGGATCGGTTATCTTAAACGGAGAAGATATTTTAGGCATGGATATTAATAATAGAGCAAATGCAGGGCTATTCATTAGCATGCAATACCCTATTGAAATTCCAGGCGTAAAAAACGTGGATTTTTTAAGAATGGCTCTTGATTCTAAAAGAGCTTATTTAGGATTAGAAAAAATAAAAGACTCTGAGTTCAATCAACTCATGGAAAAATACACCTCACTATTGGAGATGGATGATCGCTACATTAGTCGCGGGGTGAATGAAGGTTTCTCTGGTGGAGAGAAAAAACGAAATGAAATTTTACAGATGGCAATCCTTGACCCAAAAGTAGCTTGCCTTGATGAAACAGACTCTGGTTTAGATATTGATGCTTTACGTATTGTCGCTCGCGGGATTAACGAAATGATGACTCCAGAAAAATCCGTCATTTTAGTGACCCATTATCAACGCCTTTTAGACTATGTAAAACCTCATTTTGTGCATGTTTTACGACAAGGAAAAATCATTCTAAGCGGTGGTCCAGAACTTGCGCTTAAATTAGAAGAACAAGGTTATGACTGGATAGAGGAAGCCTAATGAATATTCAACAAAAAGCTTATTCTCGATTTGAAAGCATTGGTTTACCAAAAGCTCGTCATGATGATTGGATCTTCTTTCCCAATTCTGCTTTTCAAAAGATTAACGTCATCTCCCCCGAAGAGAATTTTTCTGAAAGTATTTCTAAAGAATTTGATTTGGGAATTGATACGGAAAAAAATATTGCCGCCTTAATCCCTCTCATTCATACTCGTAATACCTTCTTAAAAACAATTGATGCGAATGCCCAAGAAACAGGAGTTCTAAAAGCTAGAGATGATTTTAGCCATACGCTATTTCATATTCAAAAAGGCGCCGACGTTTCTCTTGAAATTTTAGATAATAAAAATGAACATGCTTTTACAGCAGAGCGTCTTGATTTTTTTGTAGAAGAAAATGCGAAGCTAGAATTGTTCTTTTGTAATCCGCTACAAAATCATAGTCTTCAATTTAGACATGTTCGAATCGTTGCCGCTGCAAAAGCATCAATCAAAATATTAGGCCTTCAAGAAAACACTGGATGTTATAGGCAAAGTTTTGATCTCTTTTTAAATGGCGAAGATTCTACAGTAGACTTTCGTTTGCTAAATCAATTGAAGGGCGAAACCGAAGCACATTACCACTTGACCATTCATCATAATGCTCCACATACGAAAAACAATCAATTCGTACGGCAAATTCTAAACGGTAAAAGCCATGTGAGTTATGATGGTGCTGTTCATGTAGAGAAAGATTGTACTGAGGTCAACTCAGCCCAGCTAATCAACAGTATTCTTCTTTCAGAAGAGGCTAAAGTTTCGGTAAAACCAGTTCTTAAAATTTACCATGATGATGTGGAATGCACGCACGGCAATACTTGTGGAGAATTAGATGCAGAAAGTTTATACTACTTGCAATCTCGCGGAATCGATGCAAAAAAAGCAGAAGAAATTCTGCTCTTAAATTTTGCTTCTGAAGTTTTTTCCGATTTAGAATCTAGTATTGGGAGAGAACGTATTTTGCATATACTTGCAAATAAAAATTAAGGGTTAAATGGGAAAATGATTGGTAAAGCAAATACCATTACGATTCCCATGACTATTTGCAAAGGAAGACCTACACGAATATAATCCATAAAGGTATAACGACCTGGATTCATCACAAGAGCATTCGGTGGCGTAGAAAATGGAGAGGCAAAACACATACTCGCACCCACACTCACCGCAAATAAAAATGGATAAGGACTGACCCCAAGCCCTGCTGCTGACGTTAACGCAATTGGAGCTAACAAAACAGCGGTAGCAGTATTACTGATAAACATGGTGATTAAAGAAGTGGTGAAGTAAATTCCCGCCAATAAAGCATAGTTTCCATAAGAGCCCACAGAAGAAACTAGGGCACTTGATAACGAGGCAGAAAGCCCTGTTTTTTCTAACGCAATCGACATCGGTAACATGGCGGCAATTAAAACAATACTTTCCCAATTGATGGATTTATAAGCATCTTCCACATTACGGAAGCACCCAGAAAGAACCATTAAAATAGCGGCCAGAAGAACCGCTGTGACAGCAGGAACGATATTGGCTACCATCAGAACCACCATAGCAACCATAATAAAAGCAGCGAGAGGCATCTTATGATCTAAAGTTTCTTTTGCTGCTTCTTCTAATGGCCGCCCTAAAACAACCCAATTATTAATTTCTTCAGAAAGTTTACGAATATCATCCCAACTGCCCTGAACTAATAAAGTATCTCCAGATAAAAAAGGAAGGCTTTTTAAATCCTTTACAATATAATTACCCTTGCGCTGCACGCAAAGAATATTGACTCCATAGCGCGTTCTAAATTGAGCATCTAAAACAGTTTTATTTTCTAAAAAAGAATCCGGAAGTAACAAGACTTCTGCTATTCCAACTTTGAAAAACTGGAATGATTTATTGTTGCCTTCTTCTGATTCTATCAATTGTAGATTATTCTCTTTTGCAAAAAAAGCGACATCTTTTGAAGCCCCTAACAAATGAATGGTATCGCCTGCAAAAAATACCGTACCTGCGCCAGCAATTTCTTGTTGCACTTCCTTCATTAATAATCTAGAGGAACGAGAGTGACGACGAATCTCTGTCACAATTAAGTTGTATTGCAAAGGAAGATTGAGATCAATAAGTTTTTTTTGTACAATGGGTGAATTTGCAGGAACGCGTACTCGGTATATGCTATCGACTAATTGATATTCATTCGCTAACTGATTCAGAGATTTTTGACTGGCTTTATTTTTGTCTTTATTTTTGTTCTTCCCTTTTAATAATTTGGATAATGGGATAAGCATAGCAAGACTCACTACCAAAGCCACAGCTCCCACTGGTGCAAATGAGAAGAATAGAAGGCCATTTTTTCCAGCTTTGAGTAGAGTTTCATGAATCACCATATTGGGCGGCGTTCCTATCAAAGTAAACATACCACCAATACTGCTTGCAAAAGCTAAAGGCATTAGTAAGCGTTCTACTCCTATTTTAGCATTAGCCGCTAAACTGACAACAATAGGAAGCATCAAAGCCACAGTCCCTGTATTGCTCACAAAACAGCCCATAAAAGCGGTGACCAAAAATATGACTAATAAAAGGCTTGTTTCATTCGTTCCAGCAAGACTCACTATACGACTACCTAACCATCTTGCTAGACCTGTTCTAAAAACGCCGCCACCCACAACAAATAAGCCTAACATCATGATCACGATAGAACTAGAAAACCCAGAAAGAGCCTCTGGTACACTTAGAATACCTGAAAGCATCAAAAGCACCGTCGCCGAAAGAGCAACTATATCAGAACGAATTTTGCCCTGAATAAAAAAGACCATGGCTAACAAGAGAACTATAAGCGTGAAATACATATCCTTACCTTATTCAATAATGGTATGCACTAAATAATATTCTTAAAACAATATACTCATTTCAATGAATGTATTCAATGCATTAAAAAAGACGGTATTCACCGACTTTTATGAATTCCATGGATAAGCCAAATTATTATTCTTTGGACTCAGTTTCTTTGGATTCTGTTTCTTCTGCTACTTTTTCTGCAATGACTTCGCTTGTGGATTCAGCAACAGAACCGTTCGCATGATTAGGAAGCCATGGTTTATCGAGATTCTTTTCCCAAGAAACACTCGGGGACTCTTCCATTTCTGAAGGCTCGATCATTTCTATTCCTAAAATTTCTCTAGCTCTATTTAGGGCAGCATCGATATTAGCAAGCACATTTTCTTCCCCTATCATGGACATTACCCCAGCACGAGTGAGGGCTACTACAGGTTGAGTATGTACGCCAGAAAGAAGTAATTGAGTATTCTGCTTTTTAGAGCGAATCAAAAGTTCTTCAATCATTTGAATGCCAGTAGCATCAATAGAATGTACTTCACGCATTCTCAAAATAAGAATTTTTGGATTATCCGCTACTTGTTCTAACGTTTCCTTAAACTTATCTACTACACCAAAAAATATAGAGCCAGCAATTTCATAGACAACCACGCCTTTTGGCACTTGACGTGAACCAAGATTATAAGAATCAGAAATTTCTTCATCATCTTCTTTTAGGGCTTGCGTTACAAAATCCACTTGGGCAACTTCTGACATTCTACGTATAAAGAATATGGCTGCAAGTAAAACGCCCACTTCAATAGCGACGGTAAGATCAAATAAGACGGTTAAAGCAAAAGTCATAACAAGAACAGTCACATCACTCTTAGGAGCCTTAAATAGCTTAATAAAGCTTCTATAGCCCGACATATTGAAAGCCACTTGGAAAAGAATCGCAGCAAGAGCGGCCATCGGAATCATTTCTGCATACTTACCAAAGATGAGCATAATTAAAAGTAAAACGAGGGCATGAACTACACCAGAAATCGGACTAAAAGCCCCATTACGAATATTCGTTGCCGTTCTAGCAATCGCACCAGTCGCAGGAATACCACCAAAAATTGGGCTGAAAATATTAGCAATACCTTGCCCAACTAGCTCTGTATTAGAACGATGTTTGCTTCCAGTCATTCCATCCGCAACGACAGCACTCAAAAGAGATTCTATAGCGCCAAGAATGGCAATAGTTAAAGCAGGTTGAAAAACCTTACGCATCATTTCTATACTAATATTAGGCAATTCTGGAATAGGAAAACCTGTTGGAATATGATTTTTTGCCCCAATAGTAATTACTCCAAATTTTTCATCTAAGCCCAATGTTTTCACAAGAATCGTCGTTACAAGAATTGCAATTAAAGATCCTGGTACTTTATTCGTTAGTTTTGGCCAATAAAGACAAATAACGAGAGCCAAACCACCTATTAAAAAGGAAACCCAATTAAAAGAAGTAATACTTGAGGCATATAGTTTTATTTTTCCCCAGGCTTCTACTGGTTCTTTGACGCCTTCTGGAAAAGTAAGACCTAAGAAATTTGGAACCTGGCCTAAAGCAATAATAATCGCGATTCCAGCGGTAAAACCAACCGTTACTGGATAGGGGATGAACTTAATAATACCACCTAACTTCGCGAGTCCAAAAATCACAAGCATCACGCCAGCCATCAATGTCGCTGTAGCAAGACCATCATAACCATATTCACGAACAATACCAAAAACAATCACAATGAAGGCACCGGTAGGACCACCTATTTGAAAGCGACTTCCTCCGAGAACCGATATTAATAAACCAGCAATAATTGCTGTATATAAGCCTTTTTCTGGACCAACGCCCGAGGCAATCGCAAAAGCAATTGCAAGTGGTAGCGCGAGAATCCCGACAATCACGCCAGACATCGCGTCACTCATTAAATTAGACTTGGTATACCCTTTTTTTAGTACCTTATACAATTCAGGCGTACAAACTCCTGAAAAACCAGATACAAAAGTTTTTATTGAAACAAAAAAACTAGGCTTCGGCATTTAGTTCTCCCATAAATTAAGGCGCGTAACTGAAAACCGAAGCAAATTTACAATGAAAAGCCCATTTAGTGCAGGGGTAAATGCAACTTAATGAAAAGAATCTTTTAACGAAGCTTACGTAAAGCACCACGCAAAAGGTTTTTTACCTGTCTATCTGTTGGAGGAGGAGGGGCATTTTCATTTCGTTTATCTTTTGGAGCACATTCTGGACAGAGGTGTTTTACCACTGAACCAAAGCTTGCGGCACCGTCCGTCCGATCCGTTTGACGAAAACGATAGGATTTTACCATGGCTTCTTTTTTGCATTTATCGCAAATTCCTGAGACTGGTTCTGAAGAATGATGGCCTTTTTTTTCTTTCTTTTTTTCTACGGAATCCATTTCCCAAGCCCGACTCATAGCCGCATTTTTTGCTGAAAATCGTTCAAAATCACTCATGATATCTCCTTGATTTCTTTTAGTATTCGTTCTTGTAAAAATAAGCCGAGCAACATATGACATAAGGAAGTCGCACGAGAGTCTTCACTATATAGACGCCTTGCAAACTTCCCTTTTTGTAATTGAGTTTCTTTAAATTGTGCTGCCCTATCTGCAAAATCGAGCACAGTGATTCTAGGGTGAGAAATCGATTTTAATAACTCATTCCACTCCGATACTTGCAGAATCTCTTCCTTAAAAGACTCTTCTGGTAGAGTCACTAGATTTAGATGAGCCTTCGTTTTAGAAAGCAATTCATCTAATAAAGCCTTATATGTCTTGAAAATTAAAGAAGCCTTTTGGTGTAACCGCAACTCTCTTAAACCAAGACCTAAAACGATTCGCCCCGCTTGCTTCCCTATAATATCAGATGGAGCGCGCTGTAATAGCGTTTCAAGAGGAATCAAAACTGGATCAAGAAGAACAAATTGCACCGACAAGTCTGGAGCTAAACACAATAATAACTCTGAAAAATGAGAAGCGGCTTCGCCGTTTTCACCAAAAAAATCATCCGCTAATACAAGTATTCTATTTTCCACAACAATAATTTACTTTGGTTCTTCTTCTTTGAGTACCGTTATTATCCAATAATCGTCTTTTTTTTCACGATTTTTAATAAAATAACCTTCTGCAACTAGTGTTTGGGGCACATTTTGTATCGGGTATCCCTCATCTAATGCAATTTGCAAAGTACTCCCCGCTGGTAAACCCGCTAAAACAAGTTTAGCTCGAACTGCATTCCCTGGACAGACGACTCCTCGAAGATCAAGCTTTTCATTTAAAAAATCCACTTCTGGAAATTTTTTCAGAAAAGAGAATGTAGACGTTTTTTCACAAAAATCAACAATTTGAGAGGCATGTTGAAGAGGTTCACTCATAAAATCAAGCAAAGGCACCTTTAATTCTTCTTGATAATAGAGAGAAAGAATAGAAAAAGCCTTTTCTAATGAAAAAACAGGACTATTTGGGAAATTTCGACGTAAAATATCCACACAAGCATGACCCAAAAGAGATTGAAGAGCCTTATCAAAATCAGGTAAATTTCTATTTACGTGGAGCCATTTTTGTATTGGAGTCGAAATCATAATAAAATTATAATGCTTTTCTATAAAGAAATGTAGCAAAGTTTAAAATCCCTTTCTATATTTGGCTCCCAAGCATACAAAGTGCAAAGGCTTTTTAATAATGAACCAACTTTTATTGAATCTCATGTTTGTGGTTTATGTAATCGCCGGTATCGGTTTGATTGCATACGGATTTAACTGTTATGTCAGTATATATCTCTTTTTAAAGAATAGTCGTCGAGTACGACTCACTGACCGCAAAAACATCCTACGCTTTTATAGAGACCACTCCATGGATGATCTACCTATGGTCACCACACAACTTCCAGTCTATAACGAAGCCAATTGTGTCGAACGCTTAATTGATGCTGTCTGTGCTATAGACTATCCACGTGATCGCCATGAGATTCAGGTTTTAGATGACTCTACAGATGAATGCTTAGAAGTCACCACCCGTAAAGTGAATGAAATGAAAGCCAAAGGCTATAACATTACTTTGATTCACAGAACGAACCGTAAAGATTTCAAAGCTGGTGCATTAAAAGAAGGCATGGCCATCGCTAAAGGTGATTTCCTCGCTATTTTTGACGCCGACTTTGTTCCAGAAAAAGACTTCCTCTTAAAAACAGTGCCTTATATGGTGATGGATCCAACTATCGGTCTAGTTCAAGGTCGTTGGGGGCACTTAAACCGTACAGAATCTGGTTTAACTCTTGCTCAGTCTATTGGTATTGATGGTCACTTTGTGATTGAACAATCCGCTCGTAGCTGGGGCAATTTATTCATGAACTTCAATGGTACTGCTGGTATTTGGCGTAGACAAGCAATTGACGACGCTGGTGGCTGGGAAGGCGATACTCTTACAGAAGATATGGATCTTTCCTACCGTAGTCAGCTTGCTGGTTGGAAAATGAAATTTGTTTTTGATGTCATTGTTCCTGCTGAACTTCCAAATGACATCAATGCATTTAAGGCTCAGCAATATCGCTGGGCTAAAGGTTCCATTCAAACAGCTAAAAAAGTTCTTCCTTTAGTGATGAAAGCAAAAGTGCCTCTTCGTGTAAAGATCGGCGCCTTTATGCATACCACTCACTACTCCATCCATCCTTGCATGCTTTTTACAGCAATCTGTGCATTCCCTCTTCTCGCTTGGTTTGAACCAATCGCTCAAGTACCAAACTTTGTTTTTGCTATAGCCTTTACATTTATCTTCCTTGCAGCCATAGCTCCTTCTACATTGTATTTTGTAGCTCAACGTTGCTCTGGCTATACTGGATGGAAAATCCGCCTACTCTCTCTTCCTATCTTAATGGCTGTTGGAGTAGGTATAGCAGTCAGCAATTCACGCGCTGTCATGTCTGCAGTTTTAGGTCATAAAGGTGCTTTTGTTAGAACTCCAAAAAAAGGTCAAAAGCATTTAAGTTCTTATGCACAAAAATTCCCAATCATTGCTTCTCTTGAATTGCTCGTTGGTGGATACTGCATTTTCGGCTTGTTAGAATATATCGGTGCTCAGAAATTTATTATCGGCCCATTCTTAGCTCTCTATGCTATTGGCTTCCTCTCTGTTGGCGTATTAAGTTTCATGCATTACTTCACTAACTTAATCGAAGTTCACCGCGACAGAAAAGCTCAAGCTCAAGACATCGAAGTTCAACCAGAAGCTTAGGTCTAATACATTCCAAAAAATTATGATTTTTAAAAGCGGCATCGATTTGCCGCTTTTAATTT
>Ga0116183_1004964_pt1 | contig 12816 bp, 11 predicted proteins | sample AD_UKC078_MetaG_FD_89753 | JGI IMG/M metagenome (GOLD analysis project Ga0116183, IMG submission 89753) | Active sludge microbial communities of municipal wastewater-treating anaerobic digesters from USA - AD_UKC078_MetaG | ecosystem: Engineered > Bioreactor > Anaerobic > Digestate | place: USA... | reverse complement strand
TACTGTGAGGAGGTTGTGTCTGAAGCCACCTTGAGGATCTCGGCCCGCATCAACTCGATCATCTCGTCTATGCGGGCGTGTTCGTCAATCTCCATGGCGTTTTGGCGTACCAGATCAAGAAATGCTTCAATTTTTGCAGTTTCCAGAAATATCTGTGCGCCTCCGGATATGCGCAGACATTTCTCCACCACGCTCCGTCCGGCTTTTGACAGATAGGCGACAGCAACTTCCTGCAAGTCGTCAATCATTTCGACGATGATTGCAGAGGTGGGGGGGCTTTCCGGCTGCGCCGCTGATACGGGCGTGTTCCGTGTCGATGCTGTTGAGCCTTCTGACCAGAGTTTGTCTTGATTGATCATATGCAACAGGTCGTAACGTGCAATTTCTTCGGTCGGTAATGTGGCAAAAATATCAAGCAGCGCGCCAGGCATTGCGGCCACCTTGCGTGATTCTTCGGGAGAACTGTCGATAATACTCGCCCCATCGTGGTAAAACCCGATCGGGGCGCCCTCTTTGTAGAAGATCATGGCATGACGGTCTTCGGCGGAGAAACGCACCACGCCATTCAAGCTGCGCTCTTTCATCTCACCAAGTATGGATTTGATATCTGTCAGCCTGACTTCGCAGGATTTATATATATGTTCGCCTTCCAGCAATGCGTGTGCACACATTGCCATGTCTGGTGTCATGCGATAAATGCTGAGCTCGCCATTTCCCCCCGTAGCTTGTTCGAAGAACGCTGCCAGCGCTTCGAAGCCTGACAGGGGTTCATTGCCACTACAGCTGGTGATACAGATGGTTTTGCCAGCGACAAACAGGCAGAAGGCCTTAAATGTCTGGAGCGTGTATTCGGCATAGCCGGTGAATGATTCTGAGGCGAGCTTCTTGAGGACATCAGGGATTGCTATTTTGAAGACGGGGATGTTTTCCCTAAAAGGGTTTGCTTTTGGTAGTGTCAGCATGGTGCATCTCCGGTAAAGCCGTTTTCATGTTCTTTCTTCGGCGATCCTTTTGCGATGTATATGCGCATACCAGCGCATCATACCAGCTTTTCAGAAGAAAAATCACATTTTCAAATCGAAAACCAGCGGCCACAGAAGCGGAATTCCAGATGAAAAACAGCTGTGCTTGTGGCAAGCCGTAGTGCAGGACTATTTTGGATATAACTAATGCATTTTTCCGGTGAAGTCAAAGCATTCAAATGCTACAGTTGAAAAGCAAGATAATTCGGACTAGCCTGAGTGTCGGAAATGTGCTTGACATTTTTAGTGTGGCATTGGTATAGCTTAAAGTTGTCTTAATTTGTAAGGTGAATATCTGTAACATGTTGCAAATGAAAGGAATCTTTCGCCCGTGTCTTCCAAAAAGGATAAGCTGATAGAAGAAGCCCAGAAACTTGCACTAAAGGGGCAGACCGATAAGGCTATCAAGGCGTATCGCCAGATAGTTCAGCAGGATCCCTCTGCCATAAATCAGCGTCAGAAGCTTGCGGAGCTTTTGCTAAAGGCTGGCTCCACACAGGAAGCGCGTACGGAGTTTGAAACCATAGGCAAATATTATGCGGGCAATGGTTTTTACCTGAAAGCGATAGCCGTATATAAAAAGTTGCTGGTGCTTTATCCTGATGACATTTTTCTTGTGCTGACCCTGGCCGAGCTGAACGAAAAGCACGGGCTTACCGCGAATGCACTTGCAGAATACAGGCAGGTCTACGAGTACTATAAAAAACAGTCCAATCATGTGGAAGCCTTGAAGGTGCTGGAGCGGATGCATAATGCCGACCGTCAGAACAGCGGCATCAAGCTTATGCTGGCTGAAGCCTATTTGCAGGCCGGAAAGACGGATGAATCCTATTCAGCCTACAGTGCGCTTGCCACCTTGCTTTACGAAAAGGGGGACAATGCAACCTGTTTGAAGCTGAGCGAGAGAATTAGCCAGCTTTTTCCGGAACGATCTGATTTCATGCTGGATGTGTTGTCTAAGCAGGTCGGGAACGGAAATGCTGCCGGCGCGCTCAATGGCCTGCATACTCTGCTGCAACGTAATCCCAAGAACAAGAATCTCTGGGCGCTTGTGATCGAGGCCTTCCGTCAGGTGAATGATCCGGCGCGTACCAAGACCGCTTGCCAGCATTTTCTCAGGCTTTTCCCAGAAGACCTGTCTGCCAGGAATAATTACCTGGAGTGTCTGATTGATGGCAAGGATATCCATAGTGCCCTTCCTTTGCTGGAGCAGTATGAGCCTGATTTTGTTGCGGATAAGGCTACAAAGGAACTGGTTGCATTGTACAAACAGCTTGATCAGCTCGATCCTATCAATGTTCGTATACTTCAAGGGTTGGAGCGGGCCCTTCGGGCAGATGGTGATATTGAAGGTGCGGATGCAATGGCATCTAAGGTTGCATCGCTGCAATTGCTTGCCGATAAACATGCCAGTAAGTCTGGAGTTCCCCTGCCTGAGGAATGTGATATTGCTGAAATCGGGACTGATCAGGTGCTACAAGGTGTCGCCGAACAATCAGGAACAGGCTCTTCGGAAGGCTTGGCTGACGTTTTGTCCGATGTTGAGTCCGAACCGGAGCCAGATGGTCTGGATGAGGACATTGAAATCGATATTGAGGTCGAAGGAGATATTCTGTCCGGTCCCGATGGGGAACCTGGGCAGTCAAGCTGGCTGGATGCTGTAGAGGACATATTCGAGTCAATTGATGAAACTCAGCGAAGTGTCAAGTTTGGCAGTCAGCTGGAAGGAACCGATGCCCAGTCCCATTATGATCTCGGTTTGGCATTCAAGGAGATGGGTCTCTGGGATGAGGCAATCAGTGAATTGAGGCAGGCCGCAAACGATCCGTCTCGCAAGTTGGCATGCCTTGTTCTTCAAGGGGCTTGTCTGCGTGAAAAGGGAGACTTGAAGAACTCGGAAACCCTTTTACGTTCGCTTTTGAACGCTGGCTTGGGGCTTGATGATGCCTGCTCTGTAAAATATGATCTGGCCTTGACCTGTGAGGCTACGGGTAAAGGAGCAGAGGCTGCGTCTCTGCTGGCAGAGATCGATGCCGCAAAGCCCGGATTCCGGGATGTGCATGCCCGCCTTGACTCTAATTCGATAGGTGAGGTTCTGGATTTTTCAGACGATGAACTTGATGATTTTGAACTGAAGTAGCACCTTGTCTGCATTTTTTGCTGGTCACCAGCTTCTGCTTTTCCCGCCTGCTTTCTCGCTATTCCGGAGTGTGGTATTATTTGTCATCTGTGCTGTTTCCAATTCTCTGTGCCAACAAAGAGGGGGTTGACATGAACAGGCTGTGGGCTCCATGGCGCATGAGCTATGTCAGCAATCTGGGGCAAGATGAAAAATGCGTATTTTGCAAGGCTGCACAGAGTGACAACCCGCGGGAAGTTTTGGTCCTGTTCAGAACGGAATACTCCCTGGCCATGCTCAATCGTTTTCCTTACACCAATGGCCATCTGATGGTTGCTCCCCTGCGTCATACTGCTGATCTGAATACACTAGATGACCATGAACTGCTTGACCTCATGCTTGCAGTGAGACGCTGTCAGAATCTGCTGGAGGACGCTGCTGCTCCGCATGGTTTCAATATTGGCCTGAATATTGGCAGGGATGCCGGTGCGGGTATCATTGATCACCTGCATGTCCATATTGTGCCACGTTGGGCTGGTGATACAAATTTCATGACGGTTTTGGGTGATGTCAGAGTCATACCAGATGGTTTGATGATGACCTACGACCATCTGGCTACTGTGCTGAAGGCTGAACGCCCTGCGCCCTGATCCCCTTAAGCAGCTCAATATGGTGAGGACGAATGAAGGAGTGCTACATCGGAATTGATATCGGCGGCACAAACCTGCGCTGTGCCCTTGTGGGCAGCGGGGGCACGGTGTTTGCCAGGTGCCGATCCGCGAGCCTGATTGCTGAAGGACGCGAGGCTTTTTGCATGCGTTTGCTGCAAGGCATTGATGAAATGCGTGTTGCCGCAAATGCAGCAGGATGCCTGGTCAGCGGTGTTGGTGTGGGGGCGCCAGGCCTGATTGATCGTTGCGGAACGATTCGCTCTTCGGCTAACATGCGCCCGTTGGATGGATTCAATCTTGCAGAATACATCCAGTCTGCAACAGGTCTAGCTGCCACATGCCTTAACGATGCCAATCTGATCGCGATTGGTGAGCATGCCTACGGTGCTGGTCGCCCCTATCGTACATTGGTTGTTTTGACGCTTGGTACCGGTTTGGGCAGCGGTCTGATCCTTGATGGGCGCATATGGACTGGCTCCAGAGGTTTTGCAGCAGAGTTTGGTCATGTGACCGTCGAACCGGAAGGGTTTCCGTGTAGTTGCGGCAATCAGGGGTGTCTGGAACAGTATGTGTCGGCCGGTGCGATTGTGCGGATGTATCGTGAACGTATGGTCTGCGGAATCGGGGGCTGTCCAGACGACATGGATGCCCGGCATGTGGCGACAATTGCGCAGCAGGATGATCCTGCTGCCAGACAGGCTTTTGAACAGGCGGGGCGCATGTTGGGACTGGCATTGGCCGGCCTGGCTAATACCTTGAATATAGAGGCGGCAGTGATCTGTGGCGGTGTAAGCGCCAGTCTGGAGCTGATGATGCCATCCATAAGGGCGGAGTTCTCTCGACGTTGTTTTCCTGAGATAGCAGGCGGCTGTTCCATCCTGGGTGGAGAACTGGGAGATGACGCCGGCCTGGTCGGGGCAGCGCGGGTGGCGGCTCTTGGATGCTGATCCTTCCCGTTGTTTCTGCCCAGTAACTTGCCATCCTGTGGAAGTCCTTGTGGTGGCGGTTGTCAGCTGGAATGGTGGAAACAGGTTTACAAATACCAGTTTACTGTTATTATTTTTACTCAATCCGTGTGGCGTTGCTTGAATTCGACGGATAGTACGGTGTGATGGCTGTTCTGCTGATATATCTTGTGCGAAGGAGAGGCAGGCATATGAGGAAAAACTTGTTGATGATGTTGCTGCTTCTGGTGGCGGTCCTGTCAGGTTGTGCAACGACTCCGTCCCGCTGTATTGCCCCGGGGGATAACCCCGCACATCACTATCTGCGTGGTATGGAGGCCCTTGAATTACTCAAGGTTGACCTGGCGCTGGAGAAGTTTGGCAGGGCCTTGTACTGTGAAGAAGGGTTTTCTGTGGCCCATTCAGGTCGAGCAATTGCCTATGCCATGAAAACCCGCACGGTTTCTGATGAACGCTACCGGCAGGTTGAGGTGCAGCAAGCCATGGACAGCCTTGAAAAGGCCCGTGACAGCGTTGATAGCCCAAATGACCGCTTTGCATATCAGCTGGCGGTAGTCCGGGTCAACAGCATGATCAAAGGCGCAAGGTGGCTTGAAGCGGTTGAAGAGGCATACCAGGCAGCCATTGAGATCAGTGTTGATGAACGGCAGCTTGACTATTACCAGGGAAAAGAGTCCGCAACCTATTTTGTAGGCCTTGCCTATCTGGATGCATATGAATTTCGCAAGGCTGAAGACAGATTTCGTGAAACCCTTGCAGCCAGAAGGGACGGCAAGTGGAATGAACCTGCCGACATAGCCTGGAAAAAGACCGCCAAGATCGTGCGGGCCATGGGTGGCTTAACGGTCGGCGATGTGGGTAAAAAAATTGCTGTCAAGGATGGTGTCTCCCGCGGTGATCTGGCAGCGTTACTGATCGATGAGCTGAAGCTGGACAAGCTGTTCGGCGGCCGCATTCCGATCAAATCCAGTCTGGGCAAAATGCGAGCGGAATTTGTTCCGGCCGATATTGTCGGTTATTTTTTCAAGGATGAAATACTGACCATATTGAAATGGAAGGTTCGTGGACTTGAACCTAAGTATGACGTGGCTACCAGGGCATATCTCTTCAAGCCGCACGAGGATGTGAAGCGTGGTGAAATGGCTTTCATTCTGGAGGACGTGCTGATGAAGCTGACCGGTGACGAAAAGCTGGCGACAGCATTTTTTGGCCAGGATCGCTCTCCTTTTCCAGACGTGAAGCCCACATCCCCTTACTACAACGCGGTGCTTAACATGACAACGCGCGGAATAATGGAAGGTGAGCTTTCCGGCGAATTCAGGGTTAATGAACCTGTTGACGGAGCTGAAGCCATATTGGCCATCCGCATGCTGCAACAGAGGATCAATATCCACTAAAAAAATCAACCAGGGGGGATGAAAGATGAAAATTAGGATTCTGCTGGCAGTAGTGGCGATGCTGGGCATTTCCAACATCGCTATGGGTGACGAGGTCGACAGCCGTTTTCGTGTTGCCCGCAAGTATCTTGATGAGAATAACCTGACTGTTACAACGACCATTGATCAGGCCTATGTTCAGGATGCTATCCTGGTGGTGGGTGAGGGGCTTGGCAAGAAGGGTACGGTTGGTGCCCAGAAACGGCTGACTGCCATTACGGCCGCCAAGGTGGCTGCACAGCGTAGATTGGCGGAACTGCTGCACGGGGTTGCGGTGGTCAGCGAGACAACCGTCAGGGATTCCGAGTTGGAGTCCGATGTGATCAAAACTGCAGTTACCGGACTTGTCAGGGGGGCGCAGCCGGTGATTCAGGAGTATAACGAGCGGGAGGAAACCGCACTGGTTATCCTCAAGGTTGGTATGAATGGCCCACGCAGTTTTGCCGCCACTCTGTACGAAAAGATCCTCACTGAGCCTAAAGTCAGACAGGAGTTGGAAAAGCCGGCATATGTGCCACCTGTTGCCGACGTGGCACCCGCGGTGGCAGGCAGTTATGACGGCCTGATTATCGATGCAACCGGATACAATTTTCGTCCGGCGCTGATCAACCGGATTTTCAACCCCAGGGGTGAAGTTCTGTACGATCCGGCTAAAATCAGTCAGAAGGTGCTGGTTGAGCAAGGGTGTGGAGAATATACAAACAGTGTTGACAAGGCCAGGGCTGCACTTGGCAAACGTGGTGTCAGAAATCCGCTGGTGGTGACTGCTGCCGGTACGGTCAGTCCTTCCGATCTGCAGGTGGCTGATGATATGGCCGCCCAGATTTTTGCTGCCAACCAGGCATCTGGATTCATGGCCGATGCCAGGGTGGCTTTTGTATTGAAATAGCAGATGGCGTTGTGAGCCTTTGCTCACCAGGAACGTAATCGCAATAGCCCTGACGGCAGAAGGTCGCAGGGCTATTGCAGTATATGGAGGGAGTATGGCCGAACTGTTGTTGAATGCAGATAGCTGTAGCAACTGCAGTCTTTGCATTGCTGCATGCCCGATGAATATTATCCGGATGCAGGACGGTGAGTTTCCTCATTTTACTGCAGATGGGGCTGAGCGATGTATTGTCTGCGGTCATTGCGAAGCGATCTGTCCCAGCGGTTCCATAAGGATCGAAGATCCCCGACTGGACCCAGTTGTTTATCCCGTCTCTGGAAGCAGAATTGAATCGGCCTGTCTGGGTGAGCATATCCGGATGCGCCGCTCTATCCGCCGCTATAAAGACACTCCGGTTGATCGGGTTGTGGTTGAAAAGCTGATGGATGTTGTTCGGTATGCACCGACAGGCACAAACAGTCAGCAGGTTCGCTGGCTGATTATTCATGATACGGCAGAACTGAGAAAGTTGACGGCACTTGCTGTAGACTGGATGAGGGCTGCGATCTGCTCCGGCTCGCCATTAAGCGCACATTTCAATTTTGCAGGTATGGTCAAGGCTTGGGAAAAGGGTAAGGATCCCATATGCAGAAACGCCCCCCACCTTGTGATTGCATATGCGTCCCGTGAAGCACGCTCCGCACCTGTTGACGGAATAATTGCGCTTTCAACACTGGATATTGTTGCGCCTGCCTATGGGGTGGGCACCTGCTGGTGTGGATTCTTTCAGTATGCAATGTCACAATGGGAGCCGCTTCGAAGTGCGTTGGGGCTGGAGGAGGATCAGGTTTCTATCTATGCCATGATGTTGGGATATCCCGCTGTCAGCTACAGGCGGCCGCCCAGGCGTAATCGCATAAACCTGATTTGGCGTTGAGTCCGGCATTATTGAGATTGACCCTGAATATTTGTTTGATGATCTGCGGTAGTACCGCTATGGGCAATTCGATATCAGGCAGGGGGTTGACAAACCTGATTGCCACCTGCCATTTTTGCTGTTTTCAAACCCTGGATAACCCTGTTGATGCAGTCGATGACAGACTGACCGGCAATGTGTTCGCAAATCCCCAGGCTGGCAGTGATATGAATGCCTTGCTTCTGGGTGCGAAACTCTGTCATGTCAATGGACTCACGAATCTTCTGGGCAACGGTCAACGCTCCTGACAGTTCGGTTTCCGGTAAAAGTACCAGGAATTCTTCACCGCTCCAGCGGGCGCAGATATCTTCACTACGAATGCAGCTCATCAGGACCCGGGCGACCTCGACAATTACATCATCCCCTGCATTGAAGCCGAAAACGTCATTTATCTGTTGAAACCTGTCCAAATCGATCATCAGGATGGAAAATGGTCGGTGATGGCGCGTGGTGCGGCTGTGCTCACGCTGGATCTTTTCCATGATGTCACGGCGGTTGGCAAGCCTTGTCATTGGGTCTATCCGGCTGGAAAGATCAAGGGAGCGTGATAGCTCGGAGAGTTGAGTCTGTAACAGCCTGTTTTCCTGGTGGAGTCTTTCATGGTGCTTTTCCAGGCGCTCATACTTTTCAATTAGCCGTCTGAGCAGCCCTGTCATTGCCGGAATGTCGAACTGGCTATCGGAGAGTGCCTGTGCCACTTGTGCCATGTTTTCATTGTTCAGCATTATTTTGTTGATGGTGTCAGTTGCCAAGTTATCTGGCCCTCCGCAGGGATTTGTCGTGTTCTAGAATGCGGTAGTAAGCTGGTTGCGATGCAAGGGTCTGCCAAGGTTCAGGCAGGCGCAGTATAAAAACGACTGTTTTGTTGTCGCACTCAATTATTAAACAATACAGCCGATATAGGTGCTTTTCAACTGCTTTTAAGCCGGTTTTAGGCATTTCGTGATTTTCGGATATCCACAAATCAAAAATGATGTCGGCCAAGTGCCGCAGTTGAAAAATATACAATCATTGCATGCTGATATCATCTTCCAATTATCGGCTGTTATGGTAGACTTGCTTCATACAATCAGTCCCAGTGACCGCCATTGGCGTTTAAAGGTAGTGCAGACATGCAGAAGATCCCCTTACAATTAGTGGCAGAAGGAATGGTTCTGGGCCGAGACGTTTTTCGCAAGGATAGCGTTGGTGGCATACCCATCTGTGGAAAGGATACTGTTCTGACAGCTGAATTGGTCAAGCGACTCAATTATATGGATATCAAGTCGATCTATGTCAAGGGCCACCCGGTTATGCTGGATGGTGAGCGCTCACTGGATCAGGCGCTGGAGGAACTGGATCGGCGCTTTGAGAAGGTAATCTCAGATCCCCAGATGGCGAGGATTCGTGACATTTATGCTGACTATCTGCAGCGCGTAATGGGGGATGACAGTGGAAGATAAGCGTAGGGAGCTTAAAAAGATTATCATGGACACCAAAACCCTGCCTACTCTGCCGGGTGTGATTCATCGTCTGAACGAGATTTCGGAAAACGAGCGGTCAACCATGCAGGAGATGGCAAAGATCGTCTCCTCTGACCAGGTTTTGTCGGCAAGGATTCTTCGTCTAGCCAACTCTCCTTCCTATGGGTTCAACCGGGTATCCACCATTTCCAATGCCATGATTCTGCTGGGTGTGAATGTTGTCAAAAGCCTGGCCCTTTCATCCACAATTTTTGAAATCATGGAAAAGGAAAGTGTCGGTCTATGGGAGCATTCACTCGGAGTTAGTATGGCGGCCAACCTGATTGCCCGTAAGCTCTCCTTGCCAGAATGCGAGGAGATTTCCACCGCCGCTTTGCTGCACGACATCGGCAAGGTTATCATTCGGATGAAGTGCGAGGAAGAACTGATTCAGATCAGAAATCATCAGTTGGAGGAAAAGACTTTCTCATGGGAGGCCGAGCGGGAGATTCTTGCGACCGATCATGCCGAGGTGGGTGGCTGGCTGGCCAAATGTTGGTTCCTGCCTGATAAATTGAGTGAACCGATTGCCTTTCATCATGATGTGACCCAATCGGTTAACCACCGCGTCAAGGCCTCGGTTGTGCATGTGGCTGATGCCCTCATAAAGGCCAGTGGCTTTGGTGATAGTGGTGACAACCTTGTGCCGCGCATTCAGAGGGAAGCCTGGGACATTCTGAGAATTTCCGATCAGCAGTTGTCCGAGATTATTGAGGAAATGGAGGATAAGTTGATAGAGGTCAAAAACTTCAGCCTTGAGTTGCAGGCCTGAAATGGGCTGCCCTACCAATATATCCGTTGTTACTGCCGATGAAGCGCTTGCTGCTGTTGTGCGTAACGGGCTGGAGGGGCAGGAGTGCCAGCTTTCATGTTTTTCCAGTATTGATGGCATTCTGGGATACTTCTATTCTGATCCTCCGGAGTTGCTGATTGTCGACCTTACCTCGGAACGAAGCATATCCGAGGCGATTGTAAAAACCCTGCGGGATGACATTTTCTTCAGCACCATGCCGGTCATTGCTATTGTCAATTGTCAGTCCTGTACTGCGATCACATGGCAACAGTGGCCGATTGATGATTTCATCACCTTGCCGTTGAACACCAGGGAATTCCTCTGTCGTCTGGCGCTGGCCCAGTCCCGGATTCGGCGCATCTTTGACAACAATCCGCTGACCCGTTTGCCAGGCAATACATCCATACAGCGTGCCATTAATGATGCTATGGGCAAACCCCTGGCGGTATGTTATCTGGATATCAACAATTTCAAGCCTTACAACGACTGCTTTGGTTTTGCCCATGGTGACGAGGTGCTGCGTATGCTGGCCCGTATCATGTTCAATGCGGTGCGCGACTCCGGTGGTGGCTTCTGTGGCCATGTTGGCGGAGATGATTTTGTCTGCATAATCCCGGTTGAAAAAGCTGAAAATGTCTGCCAGACCATCATTGATCATTATGACCATGTGGTGTCCGAGCTGTTTGATGACCACATCAAGACCCAGGGGTACTATGTTGCTACCAATCGGCGGGGCGAAATGGAACACATACCCATGCTGTCCATTTCCATAGCAGTGGTGCCTACAGATTCTCCCAAAATTACCCATGCTGCCAAGGTGGTTGAGGTTGCGGCGGAGTTGAAGGCTTTAGCCAAGGATTCCGTAAAAAGCAGATATGTCATTGATAGCCGCCGTGGCTGAAGTGGTGCCGCGCATAAAGTGAAGTGCAGTGACGAAGGGCGTCCCGTCTGGCCGGGGGACGCCCTTTATTGCGGTTGATACGCTGTACGGTCATGTGCTATACAAAAACACATTTATCTGCCAGGCGGTAACATGCTCTTATTGGATCGCATTATTGAAAACGCACTTTGTGAGGACATCCACACCGGTGATATTACAACCCGGGCAGTCCTGTGTGATGTGCGCCCGGCGTCTGCACATATTGTTGCCAAGGAGTCGATGGTTATTGCCGGACTGTTTGTGGCGGAACGTGTATTTAAAAAGCTGAATGAAGACGTCTGTTTTGTCGCCGCGCAGGCAGATGGCGCCAGGGTGGTTCGCGGTGGCCTGATCGCTACGCTGCATGGTAATGCCGCCGATCTGCTGATGGGAGAGCGGGTGGCGCTGAACCTGCTGCAAAGGCTTTCCGGGATAGCCACTCTGACCAGCCATTATGTGGAGGCGGTCAACGGGACAAGAACACGGATTGTGGATACCCGCAAAACAACCCCCGGTCTGCGTGAACTGGAAAAATACGCCGTGCGTGTTGGTGGCGGCATCAACCATCGTACCGGTTTGTATGACGGAGTACTGATCAAGGAAAACCATATCGCTGCAGCCGGAGGCATAACCGAGGCAATCAACCGTGCCCGTGCCTACATACCGCACACACTGAAGATCGAGGTGGAGACGGAAACCCTGTCACAGGTGGAGGAAGCGTTGTCTGCCGGGGCAGACATCATTATGCTGGACAATATGCCCCTGGAAGATATGGCTGTTGCCGTACGCCTGATTAATGGTCGTGCCCTGGTGGAGGCATCTGGCAATGTCTCGCTTGATACCGTGAAAGACATCGCTCGAACCGGTGTCGACATTATCTCTGTAGGCGCATTGACCCATTCGTTCCGTGCCATGGATATATCCATGCGCTTTGCGTGAATTGCTGTTTCCCCGCAGATTGGTCTCCACGCCGTCTGACCTGTGATTAAACAAATTCAGCATCATCTTCAGGGAGTCTGCCCGTTGTCATCCGTAACTACCGCCATATTGCAGTTATTTCGTAAACAGGAATGCTTTGTGTCCGGAGAGCAGATCAGCCAGGAACTGCATGTTTCTCGCACAGCGATCTGGAAGCATATCAATGCCCTGCGTAGTGCCGGTTATGTGATTGAGGCTGTGCCGTCCCGTGGATACCGTCTGCTGTCTGCCCCAGATCTGTTGAATGTCGATGAGATCAAGGCGCTTCTGGATACCCGTACAATTGGTGGGCGTTTAGAATGTCTTGACGAGACGGTTTCGACGAACAGCGACGCCTTCCGCCTGGCAGAGCAGGGGGCGATCGAGGGGACTGTTGTGCTGGCGGAAACCCAGTCTGGCGGCAAAGGCCGCATGGGGCGTGTATGGTCGTCGCCCCGGGGGGTCAATCTGTATGCCTCAATCGTGTTGCGTCCCCCTGTCAAGCCATACGAGGCAGCGCAGCTTACCTTTATATCGGCGGTGGCGGTAGCCCGGGCTATTGAGGCTTTGACAGAAATTCGCCCACAG
>Ga0116183_1004958_pt1 | contig 12821 bp, 9 predicted proteins | sample AD_UKC078_MetaG_FD_89753 | JGI IMG/M metagenome (GOLD analysis project Ga0116183, IMG submission 89753) | Active sludge microbial communities of municipal wastewater-treating anaerobic digesters from USA - AD_UKC078_MetaG | ecosystem: Engineered > Bioreactor > Anaerobic > Digestate | place: USA... | reverse complement strand
GTACAAAAGGCTTGTTCTAATCCACACCGACGCAGGAAGATTGGGTATGTCTCCATCGCCTAGATAACCTAATTCTGAATAGAAGAGGCGTACAAATTCCTTGTCTCTGCTTTCTGGCTCGAGTCCCGCTTCGAATCGTTCCTCATAGCTTGAAGCAAGCCAGAAGCGCGATGAATCAGGCGTGTGGACTTCGTCGATCAGCATGAGCGAACCGTCAGGAGCTATGCCGAATTCATATTTGGTATCAACCAAGATGAGGCCAGCGCGCTTGGCACAATCCGTTCCCCTAGAAAAAAGAGCAAAAGCAGCATCTTGGACATCATTCCATAAGGCTGCATCTAAGTAGCCTTTTTCCACTACTTCTCGAGGTTCGAGCCTTTCATCGTGGCTGCCAGGACCGCCCTTTGTTGTGGGTGTGATCACTGGATGTGGAAGCTTCTCGTTCTTGCGCATACCTTCGGGAAAACGCTGCCCATAGATTATGCGCTCGCCTAGCTCATATCGCCTCCAGAGAGCAGTGGAAGTGACACCAGTTATGTAACCTCGAACTACAACTTCTATCGGTAACGGCCTCGTCTCCTCGACCACGGAGCAATTAGGATCGGGCAAAGAGATCAAGTGATTGGCGATGATATCTTTAGTTCTTCTAAACCAGAAGGCTGAAAGCTCATTTAGGACCTGCCCCTTGAAAGGTACGACTGCAAGCACCCTATCAAAAGCAGAGATTCTATCCGTGGTTACCATAAGCCTCTTATTGCCCGACAGATTCCACCATTCCCTGACCTTGCCCTCTCCATCGGCTTTGCCTGTCCCTCGAAAAGCGATTGGAAGAAGCTGCCTGACTAGATCCTCCGAAACCATACTGCCTCCTTCTCACAAAGCCGCATACCGCAATCCATTTTCAAAGAGCTTGCGCGCGCCATCCGCTGTGCGGCCAGCCAGAGCCAAAGTCTGCCACTCTAAAACCGCATTCTCGGGATGAGGCATTAGTCCTAGCACATTGCCTTCCGGATTACAGATGCCCGCGATATCTCCTATCGATCCATTGGGATTCTCGGGATAACTGCCATGGGCGAGCTCACCCGAAGAATCTGTATATTGAAGAGCGATACAGCCTTTTTTATCTAACTTTTCAATAGCCTCAGCCGAGTCTGCACTGAAGCGCCCTTCGCCATGCGCTATCGGGCAGAAAAGAAAATCGATCCCTATTGTCCAAACAGAATTGGAAGCTGGTGCCATAAGACGCACCCATCTGCACTCGAAACTCCCATTTTCATTGTGCGCAAGAGTGAATCTATGAGGTTCAAATTGTTTTCCCGGCAGGATTCCTGCTCTCACCAATACCTGAAAACCATTGCAAATACCTAGTACTGGCTTGCCAGATTCTATAAAGCGTCCCACCTCTTCCGCAAAGAAGCGTGAAAGGTCGAGAGCGAACAGCCTTCCTGCTCCTAATGCATCCCCATATGAAAAGCCTCCCGGAATGACGAGCATGCCATAGTTTCGCAAAAGCCTTGCATCGCTACGAAGACGGGAAATTGGCAAGATATCAGCATGACCTCCGGCTTGCTCTATGGCAGATTGCACATCGTAATCTCGATTGGTTCCTGGAGCCTTGAGAATAATCGCTTTCATGGAAGCAACTCCTGGCTGGCGCATTTCCAAGCGTCGAACATTTCTTTTATTGAAATCGAAAAAAGAGATGGATCGGTGATTTCCAGAAAGGGTTCCTTCGATACTTCGCCAAGCCTCTGAGCTAGATTCTCTTGTTCTAAGCTCTTCTGTGAAGAATTCGAAGCGAATCGCGCCGCAAACTGCTTTTCTTTTCCAGCACTTACCTCGACCAAAAGACAGCCCATCGTCTCACCAAAGAGAGCAAGCCTTGATACTGCAAGAATATTATCTTGTTCCATGGCCATGCTTATGGGATTATTTCTCTTTTCATTCATATCGGGCAGCCTGATCCGAGCGCCTAATCTTCCCCCAATGCACATCTCCGCAAGAGCTACGGCAAGGCCTCCTTCGGAGAGATCATGTGCGGCAAGCACCTCCCCTTCTTGAATCGCATCGAACAAGGCACCATAGACATTAGGAGCTTTTGGGCTTATGTCGGGCACTTCGTTTTCCCATATTGCAGATGGCCTAAAATCCCCTACAAGCCATATCGAATCGCCTGGCTGCTTAAGAAAAGTAGTCACTATTCGCTCGATTTTGGGCACAAAGGCCAATGCCGATACAAGCAGCGACGGCGGAACGGCATGCCTGCTTCCGTCAGCGCCCAGATATTCATTGTAAAAGGAATCTTTACCAGAGATGATTGGAGTTTGAAAGGACAAGGCAGCTTCTCTTAGGCCCCGTGCACACTCCAAAAGCGACCACATTACACCAGGATCGTTTGGATCTCCCATACAGAAATTATCGAGAATTGCAGTCCGCCGTGGATCTCCCCCGCTAGCCACTATGTTCCGCATGGCTTCGTCCACTGCGGCCCATGCACTCCGATAAGGATCGAGTTCCCCATAGTCCGACCTAAAGCCATTGGAAAGCGCCATGCCCCATTCTCCTGCTGCCTCTAGAGGCTTCAGAACCGCCGCATCCGAAGGCGAATCGCAGAAAGCACCTATGAAGGGCTTGATAACGCTATTGCCTTGCACTTCATGGTCATAGCGGCGCACTATTCTCTCGCGCGAAGCAACTTCCGGGCTACAAAGCAGCTTTAGAAACTGGCCTTCGAGATCGGCTGAATTTATCTTAAGCGATTTTTTTAGCGGTTCTTGTAGCGATTTCGACAGTGGTCCTTGTAACGATTTCGATAGTGGTTCTTGCGCCACAAGGAGCTTTTTAGGTAAGCCTTGATGTAAAAATACCATGTCCAAATCGAGTACGAGCTCGCCCTTCATCCTCACTTTCAACTCTGAATCGCTTCCAAATGCCCCAATATCCCAAAATTCGGATTCAAAAATACCGCATAGCTCCGAAAAAGCCTTGACATGTCGAGGAGGTATTGCTAAGACCATACGTTCTTGAGCCTCGGACAACCAGATCTCCCAGGGAGCGAGCCCGGGATATTTGGTGCCAAGACCAGAAAGCTCGATCTCCACTCCGAGCGCTCGTGCCATTTCCCCAACCGCAGAAGAAAGTCCTCCTGCCCCACAATCCGTCACCGCATTGTATAGTCCTGCATCGCGCGCCGCTAGAAGCACATCTAGGGCTCTTTTTTGGACAATAGGATCTCCTATTTGTACCGATGCACCGGCAACTTCTCCGGTAGAACCATCCATCTTCATCGAAGAAAAAGTGGCTCCGCGAATGCCATCTCGGCCTGTTCGCCCTCCCAGAACTATCACACGATCGCCCGGCTCTGGTCTATTTCGATGAATGCCACGAGGTGCAAGCCCCACACAGCCACAGTATACGAGCGGATTTGCTGCATAGCCAGGATGAAAATGAACCGCCCCGTTGACAGTGGGAATACCCATCTTGTTGCCATAATCCTCGACACCCGCAACAACGCCTCGCGCTACAAGGCGTGGATGCAGCGTCCCTTGAGGCAATTCTTTTTCCTCCATGTCGGGTGGCCCAAAGCATAGAATGTCGGTCGCTGCTATAGGCTTTGCGGAGACGCCCATAATATCGCGAATAACGCCTCCTACTCCCGTATTAGCGCCCCCAAAAGGCTCGATTGCGGAAGGATGATTATGTGTTTCCACCTTGAATGAAATGTCCCATTGGTCATCGAAACTCACAATGCCAGCATTGTCTACAAAGGCAGACTTTACCCACGGAGCTCCAATTTCCTCGGTAGTGTTTTTGATATAGGTGTTGAAAATACTATGTATAATTCTTGGATATGATGAATTTCCAGCGCTTGAATTTGAATCGTTTCTTACCTCGATATCGGCTTTGAAGGTCTTGTGCACGCAATGCTCGCTCCATGTCTGAGCGATCATTTCAAGCTCTACATCAGTAATCTTACGTTCCTTTGCGATAGACCAAGCCTGAATGGCCTTCATCTCGGAAAGATCAAGTGCCAGTCGCCTTTCGAAAGATAGCGAGAGCAGAGAATCATCATCCATGTTTCTAAGATCGTAGCACTCTACTGCTGGAACAAAAGGCTGCCCCTTTGGAAAAACAGGTTCGATTTCACCAAACTCCCAACGCTCTATCACCGAATTCGCTAGAAGCACTCTGGTCAGCTTAGATAGTGTGGTTTCATCGAGCCAGTCTGCCTCGAGCTCCCAACGGATGCCTGTCGCTGCCCTATTGAGACCTAAAATACCCATCTCCCGCGCCGCTCTGACAAGCTCGTTGGCGACAGTATCCGTAACTCCGGGCTTTCGGCAAATCTCTACGATCCAGACCGAATCCGGACTTGAGGTTGAACCATGTAATGCATTTCGCGACACTTCTCGCCATACAAATGTCTCCTCCACCGGATCGGATAAAAGAAAACGCCCGAGAAGACAAAGCTCCTCGGGCGTTAAATCACCTTCCACAAAGTAGAGCGCGATGTCTCGCGCACTGCGCAGTATCCCCATCCCTAGCGCGCGTACATCCGCTTTTAACGCTTCTATGCGCGGGCTTCCGGCTCCCCTGGTCCGAACCTCGAACCTATAAAGATTTTCTCCGTTAGCCATAATACTATCTATCGCGATATGGATAGATTGTCAAGCTACCCATAAATCTCAGCCAATGGCGCCTTTTGAATTTTGACCGACAGCTACTTGCCCATAAATCTTAGCTAGCAGCCGAGCTTATCATGCGCATTTGACCTAATCTTATGGCCCTATAAAATATTATAAAATAGATTCAAGCCCACACAAACCAAATGAATGCCGATGCCGCAATTGTCGTTATTATGGTAAATGGACCCGCAAGCTTGACCCAGTTCCAGAAACTAACCTTCGATCCATGTTTTTCCGAAAGGCCTACTGCGACGATGTTAGCGGAAGCCCCAAAGGGTGTCAGATTTCCGCCAAGGCAAGAACCAATGAGAAGGCCAAACATCAACAAATCTGGCTGAACTTGCATTGCCTCCGCAAGCGCGCTCGCTACAGGAAGCATCGCCGCAATATACGGCACATTGTCCACAAATCCCGAAATAAGCACAGATATGGCTATAATCAGCGTAAAACCCAATAAGATGTCACCTTTAACCCATTGGGCCATCTGTTCTGCAAGTTGTATTAGAAGACTCGATTCGGCCAAAACTCCCACTACGATGAAAATGCCAACTAGGAAAACCAGTGTCATCCAGTCTAGATGGAGAACGAGGTTTTTCGCTTCTTCTTTTTCTTTCTTTATAAAGACAAGCCATGCAAGTCCAACAAAAGCAAGCACAAGAACGAAAATTCCGCTTGCGGGATGGATCCCACCTCGTACTGATATAGCAGAAAACAGAGCAAGGCCTCCGATCATAGACAGAAGCAGGACCAATGGAAACCATGACACAATGCCCTCTGGCGGCAATGTTTTGATATCGCTCTCAACTTTTCTAAAATAGAAATAGAAATAAAGCGCTCCTACGATTGCGCCAATCTGGATGGCAAAAAAAATCGAAGGCTTCCCAAGCTTGAAAAAGAAATCGTTGAATGAGTAGCCTGCAAAGTTGGCAAAGAGCATGGAAGGAGGATCGCCGACCAAAGTAGCGGTGCCCTGCAAATTCGCCATAACCGCAAGTCCGATCATGAGAGGAGCAAGATTTCTCTGGCCTCGCTTTCCCAGCTCAATCATGATAGGCGCCACTACAAGCACCGTAGCAACGTTCTCGACGAATGCAGATAACAGCCCTGTCAAAAAAAGAATGATAGTTATGGCAATGCCTATCGAAGGAGAGCGCTCAACAATTCGCTGGGCGATAAAAGCAGGAACCCTCGAATATATGAAAAGCTCGGCAAGTATAAGGCTCCCCAAATAGATTAGCAGAATATTCCAGTTTACAAGCGAACCAAAGGCATGTGCTGGAGTAACTGCACCTCCCACGATGAGCACGACAGTCGCACCCAAAGAAATCCATGCCTTTTTTGAAGGCATAAAAATGATTCCCAGATACATCAACACGAGCACAATGAGCACAAAAAAGTCCAAGGTATCCTCCTTTGAAAAGCCCAATGGCATTTCGCCTACAACCAACTTCTTAGGCGTTTTTGGTCACTGTACAGTCAAAAAAAAGACCGCACGGCCATGACACCGTGCGGTCTTGCTCAATCATTTTGGATCTGCGAAAACCGGGAGCAAAGCTCCGTCTTGACGATTTTCGCATCTGCTATCTAAACGCAGAAAGCTACTCCCCGCTAGACTTTTAAGATACTCCATTCAGAAAATATCAGTCAATAGAAGATTGTTGCAGTTCTGATCTGTTTTGTATGAGAAACCTTTGCACAAGAAAATTATGCGCTTTTAAGTGCGCCTCTAAATGTGACTTCAAATGCGTGGCGATCAACTCTTCAGGTTTCCAGGAAGCTGCCATGCAATCGATCAGTACCACATAAAAGCATTGCATATATATAAGGTCATTTTGCATTTTATTGAGTTCTCCTATTGTCTTGATTAGCCATTATGCGTTATTATTCGAAAATTTTTTGGGAGGTTCTTATGAGTCGATTTGAATCAATGGTCCAATCTGGCACCATCGTCCCCACGGCCTTTTCCGAAATCGATTGGGATAAGCTGGGTTTTGGGGGAATAATCACACCATTCATCGGAGGAAGTGTAGCTTCATCCGATGGGATATTCGAACCTATAACGATCGTACCTAATGGCAACATATCTATTCCTCCCCTTGCATGCTGCCTTAACTATGGGCAGGAACTCTTCGAAGGAATGAAGGCCAATCGCGGTCCAGATGGTCGGATAAGACTCTTTCGTATCGATGCAAATGCAGCGCGAATGGCAAAAGGAGCCGCGCGTTTCATGCTTGCAGATCCATCCGAAGCGCTGTATCGCGAAGCTGTAATCGAAACTGTCAAAGCAAATTCCGACTATGTGCCTCCTTGTGGCAAAGGAGCCCTATACGTAAGACCAATCCTGGCAGGAACCGGTATGACCCTCAACCCAGCTCCATCGGATACAACGGTGTTCCTTGTCACCACTGTTCCAGTCGGCATGCATTACAAGGGAAGCTCTATGGTCAGCATAAAAGTTGAAACAGACTTTCAGCGGGCTGCGGCAAAGGGCACAGGCTGGGTAAAAGCCGCAGGAAACTATGCTCCCTGTTTTCTTCCCACTCACGAGGCAAAGCACCAAGGCTTCGACGATTTGCTTTTTCTCAACCAGACTGGGACCCATGTCGAAGAAGTTGGCACTGCCAATTTTGCTATTATGAAGCATGGCGTACTATATGTTGCGGATTCTCCTTCGATCCTTCCTGGTATAACTCGCGATTCAGTAATGCGCATTGCAAGAGAATTGCTCGATATCGAGGTCGTCTTTGCACCTCTCGAGCTCGATCGTGTCCTAGGACTTGGGAAGTTTGCTGGCGAAGGGCCCGCGGATGAAGCTTTCTTTACGGGAACTGCGGCTATCATAAGCCCCATCTCCAATATCAACTATAGAGGAAAAGACTATTTCCTTGGAGAGGATGTCGAGCCATTTGCGACAAAGCTGCGCGAGCTTCTACTCGGAATTCAGACCGGCGTAATACCCGACTCATTTGGATGGGTGACCATAGTCGAATAAGAAACGGACAAAAGAGAAAGAAGCAAAAGAAGCGAAAAGCCAAGAGAGCCCGGTAGAGAAAAGATTGCAAAATAGCCCAATAGGCAAGAGAATGCTGCTTGTGGACTATTCGCAAAAAAAACCGATAAAGGAAAAGGCGCGGAAGCGACTGGCCCTTGATTATGGCCTTTGCTCTTTGCTATATTCTATATTCGGCTTTGGCAAAAGAAAACGGAAAGCAGGTGGCTGCCCGATGGATCTATGCAAGTAGCCAACCAAATTTCTGTTTTACTTCTTCTAAGGCCTTTACGGGGAATTAGCTCAGTTGGTAGAGCGATAGGTTCGCAATCTATAGGTCAGGGGTTCGAATCCCCTATTCTCCATAGGAACTTAGTCTTGCGTATGACCTCAATAAACGACTGTATTGTGAGCAAATAGCATCTGACTGAAGGTTGTTGATAGCGCTATGGCATTTTCCTTGCTGTGGCATCTTAATCTGTCATTCTGAATTAATCCTACGATGAAAAGATCGTGTCAAGTGATGTTAGCGCCATCAATTCTTGTCCAAGGGATTATGGCTAGCCCTTTCCACTGAAAGCTCTGATCGCCTGCATAGATCAAACTGCAGTCCTCGCGCCGAGAGTCTGAATATCGTATCCAAGCCTCGAGTACAGAGAGCCAGCTCTAGCGAGGAAGTCTTTCCCGATTTGATGATCTCTAAGGCCTTGAGGCGTTGCTCCTCTTGAAAGACTATATCGATCTCATTGCCCGTGCTGTCTCGCCTAAAGAATATATCTGCATCCAGACCTCGATTGTAATGGTTCTTGAGAATTTCAGATACAACAAAGGACTCGAAGATATTACCCCGATTAGGATGAACGAAGAGTTCCTCTGCAGTCTTGATACCGAGAAGTCGGCAGACGAGGCCAGAATCCACGAAATAAAGCTTCGGGCTTTTAACGAGGCGCTTGCCAAAATTTTCATAGAAAGGCCGTAAGTGTCAAGTCCGGTTTAAATCTTTCTAATTTAGGAAAGTTATCGCTCCGACTGTGACAATTGGCGCATTGCGCTCGGTTATCTCTAAAGAAAACCAGTTGAAGAACGAGTACAGATAAATGTACGGATTTGGGAATTAGAAAAGAAACAACATAAAATTGAGGGAGAATTTCAACGAACTGTAGTATGATGAGAACGAGGAATAATTATAGACAAGATGACTATTGATTCTCCAGAATCCCATTCTATTGACATTGTGGCAGATAGCATTGGAAAGATCAAAACCCTCTTTCCAGAGTTGATCACTGAAGACATTCAAGGTACCTCAGTTAATGTGGACATGCTCAATGCGCTTTTAGGAGATAAGACTGTTACCAAATACGAAGAAAAATATGGGCTCAATTGGCTTGGCAAGCGCAAGGCCCGAGAACTTGGGCTCACGCCTTCAATGGGCACCTTGAGGCCTTGCCCTGTAGACATTGTGGACTGGGATACGACCAAGAATCTTATGATAGAAGGTGACAATCTCGAGGTACTTAAGCTCTTGCAAAAGTCTTATGCGGGTAAAGTAAAGCTCATCCATATCGATCCGCCCTACAATACTGGCAAAGACTTTGTATATCAAGACGATTTTCAAAACAACATTAAGAATTACCTTGAACTTACCGGTCAAATCGATGGTGGTCGCAAGCTGGAAGGCAATCTTGAATCTTCAGGTCAATTTCATACAAATTGGCTCAATATGATGTATCCTAGACTTAATATAGCTCATAGCTTACTCTCAACTTTTGGAATCCTATTCATTTCGATAGATCAAACAGAGTTAGCTAATCTGAAGAGTATATGTGATTTGATATTTGGCGAAGAAAATTTCTTTGCAATCCTAACTCGGCGAGCTATGCATACAGTTAGGAATTCTAGTAAAGATTTCAATCTTCACTGCGACTATATCCTTACATATGCACGTGATAAATCATGGTTCGCATCTTCGAAAGATCTCTATATTCGACAGCAGGTAGATAAGACTGAGAGTTATCCCTTTGATTGCAATGATAGACAAGGACAATATAAGCTAGATCCATTGTATGCAAGAAATTATTATACTCCATACATTCATTGTTTTAAAAATGGAGTCGAGTGGAAAGCACCCGAAGGAAGCTATCCTAAATACTCAGAAGAATCATTAGAGGAGATGGAAGAGAATGGTCGCATCGTTTTCGGGCGTGGCATGATAAAAGCAAAACGTTATTTGTAAAAGGTACAAAAAGGGCAACCTCCTAATACAATATTGGATCCACAAGATGTTGGATATCATCTTGATGGAACAAAAATGTTATGCCAGCTGCTTGGTTCCGATAAAGTATTTTCTCAACCAAAACCAGTAGAGCTAATCAAATACCTAATCGATCTTAGTAATGATAAATCTGAAATTGCGTTAGATTTCTTTTCTGGATCAGGGACAACGGGACAGGCTGTGATGCAAGCAAATCTAGCTGATGGAGGCGACCGTCGATTTGTTCTTGTGCAATTGCCAGAGCCCTTAGACATTGCTAACAAGGATCAGAGCGCAGCAGCAGAGTATTGTCATAAGCTAGAAAAACCTCTCAACATCGCTGAGCTCACCAAAGAACGCCTTCGGCGGGCGAGCAAGAAAATTGCAGATGAGAATCCTCTTTTCAAGGGCGATCTTGGTTTTCGCGTTTTCAAGCTTGATTCTTCAAACTTTCGGGCTTGGAATCCTAGCCCTGCTGACCTGAGTACAGCCCTACTCAATTCAGTGCATCACATTAAGTCTGATCGGACAGAGCAGGATGTACTCTGTGAGCTACTCTTGAAGCTTGGCCTCGATCTATTGGTTGTTATCGAGACTAGGAAGATTGCAAGCAAATAAGTGAGCTCCATTGGTTCTGGCAGGCTTTTTGTATGCCTTGCTAACAATATAAAAGCTGAAGAAATTGAAGGTCTGGCACAAGGAATCCTGGGCTGGAGAGATGAACAAGAGCCAGAAGGAGAAGTGATCTGTGTGTTCCAGGACAGCTCTTTTGAAGACAATGTCGCAAAGACCAATCTTTGCGCCATTCTGGAGCAAGCCGGCATAAAAAATCAGGAGCATATAGCAATATGTTGTATAGCATACACATCTCCGATTTTTATGTTTATTTGGCTATCAGGAATTCCTGTATAGCTATGCTTTGATTTGTCACAAAAAATAGCTATTATTTGTGACAGGAGCAACCATTGGAAAATCAAGCACTATCAGAATCTGTGTGGGCTGCGATCAACGCATTCCCAGAAGGATTTGCGTTCACTTCGAAAGATCTAGCTGATATCGCTAACCCAGCTGTGATTCGACAAACCCTTGGTCGGTTGGCAAAAAGCGGAAAGGTAAGAAGGCTTTTGCGTGGTGTCTATGACGTTCCTCGCAAGAGTTTAATACTCAATTCGCCTGCGCCGCCATCGATAAACAGTATTGCAGAAGCTTTTGCACGAGCTCATGGTTGGACAATTGTCCCCACTGGTGCTGCAGCGCTCAATCTATTGGGACTTTCTACACAAGTACCTGCTACTTGGACATTCTTAAGCGACGGACCTTCGAAAACTATCATGTGGGAAGCGGGTAGAATAGAATTTAAGCATCGAACGAATAAGGAAATAACCTTGCTGTCACCAACGACAGCGCTTGTCGTACAAGCATTGAAAGAATTAGGCCAAGAAGGAATAAATGAAGAGATCATAGCAGTGGTTTCAAAAAAGATGAGCGCCAAAGAAAAAGAAATTGCTTTGCGAGAAGCAAAAATAGTTACGAGCTGGGTCTATGAGACAATAAAAAGCATCTTCCGATACGGGGTAAACCCAGATGCGTAATATAGCTCGACTTTCTACCATAGATCGAAGCGATATTTTTGCTGATACTGCATTAAAAATGGGAGTAAATGAAGGCATCATAGAAAAAGATTTCTGGGTTTGTTGGGCTTTGGATGTACTTTTTACGGATAATGAATGGAAAGAACAACTCAACTTCAAAGGTGGAACGAGTCTTTCAAAAGCATATGGGCTTATTGATCGTTTTTCTGAAGACATAGATCTCATTCTTGATTGGAGACTCCTTGGCTATGGCCTAGAAGAACCCTGGGCGCAGCGAAGCAACAGTGCTCAAGACCGCTTTATCCAGGAGGCGAATATAAGGTTAGCGCAGTTCATCGCTGATGTTTTCGTTCCTAAAGCTACCACCTTGTTCAAAGAAGTATTAGGCACAGAAGTAGAGCTTGTGGCCGATGGCAATAACGTCATTTTCAAGTATCCTCATGCCTTCGATACTGCTTACATCAGGCCAGAAGTTGTCCTCGAAATGGGCACAATGGCAGCATGGGTTCCTTGGGAAATGCGAGAAATTCACTCATTTGCAGCGGGTATAAGGCCTGAATTGTTTTCAAAACCTTGGACACTGGTCCGAACTGTAAAGTCTGAGCGCACTTTTTGGGAAAAGGCCACTATTTTGCATCAAGAAGCTCATCGCAGCTCAAAAAAGCCTATGCCCTCTCGTTATTCCCGACATTACTATGATCTCTATAAAATGGCAAACTCACCAATAAGAAGCTCGGCCTTGAATCAGCTTGGACTTCTCAAAGATGTAGTGAAATTTAAATCTCGATTTTATCGCTGTCCCTGGGCTAAGTATGAAGATGCGCTTTGTGGAGAGCTCAAGCTCTTGCCTCCAGATTACCACTTGGCTGCTCTAAGAAAAGACTATGGTGCTATGCGGACTATAATTTTTGGAAATGCACCTGAGCTCGATGTTATGCTTAAAAACTTGCAAGATCTTGAGTACATAGTCAATGAATTGATAAGGAACAATAATGAAGCTTCACTTTGATGACTGCTATGCAGACGAGCGATTATCCTATCAAAAGGATGCCATTGAGGTGGTGTGTTACCTATTTGGCGGGCAGGAAATTTGCAGAAGCGAGTTTACCGTCATCTTTGACCAAACAGAACAACTCAATAGAATGAGTCAAAATCAGCTTGGCATTGGTAACCAGCTGTCCCTTTTGGATGATTAAATACTCAAAAACCTGCAAGATGTACAGCTTCGCAATGGTATTGAACCTTCGCAGCATCTAGAATTCGGAGACTTCACCATAGAAATGGAGACTGGCACAGGGAAAACC
>Ga0116183_1004948_pt1 | contig 12849 bp, 6 predicted proteins | sample AD_UKC078_MetaG_FD_89753 | JGI IMG/M metagenome (GOLD analysis project Ga0116183, IMG submission 89753) | Active sludge microbial communities of municipal wastewater-treating anaerobic digesters from USA - AD_UKC078_MetaG | ecosystem: Engineered > Bioreactor > Anaerobic > Digestate | place: USA... | reverse complement strand
TAGTAACACCGCCGCTACTCCACCCACCACCGTGTACATAAATGATGAACGGATGGGGTCCGTCAAATTCGGTTGGAATATCAATTTCCATTGCCAAAGTATGCGAATCATACTCTTTATATATCGTTTTAATGGTCGTACAATATGACAAATCCCTGGCGGTTACAAGATCTTCTTCGTACACATACCGTTCGTACACATCAGCCGGCAAGTTCTCACAATCTACAAGATTGCATATTTGATCGGCATCACGCAAAGAGTATGCACCCTCCATTCCCGACAAAACCATACTGTAACGATTACGTTGGGCATGAATCGTTGACAACCCACTAATGAACAACAACACAAGAAATAGTCTGAAAACAGAATGAGTTCTGAATTTACCTGTAATTATTTTCATAATACATTATAATTTACGATTACTTGATGCCCTTTGACTTTTCAATAAAATCAATCCTACAAGTATGGATTACACAATAACAACCAACAATGAAATTCCGGTGTTTTAAAAAAATATTTTTTTTGTTTCCCTGTGTTTTCCCAAAACAGAGACAATATACAAACCACTTAAATCAAAATTACTTTCAAATCTATTCGATAATGATGTTTCTGAAAAGATCAATTTGCCTGCAAGGTCGCAAATTTCAATTTTACCAATTGCCTCTGTAGATTGAATTATTAATTTTTGATTGTATTGGTATATTTTCACATGATTTGAAATTGTTTCATAAATTGATGTTTCATCATCAATCAAATAATCTGTTGCTCCAATATCCGGCAGCTGCTTTCTGTAAAAACCTCTGATATCTTTCAATGGGATGACTGACTCTCCTTCTTCTGCCGGACTTTCCCCCTTTTCTACCACACTGCTACCTGTAGGCAGAACGTATGGAATGCCATTGTCCGCTTCAAAAACCTGTAACACATCACCTGCCATTTTAAAATTTATTTCAGCAGAGACATAAGTATAACTCTCATTTATTTCATTTATATCCGGCGAAATAAAGTCATCGGAAGAAACCGCATAAATGCGGTTAAAAATATTATTACTTATCAGATAATATATATCTTGCTGCTGACTTGAGTTACTTGTTGTTATATAGGTGTTTGAATACGACAATAAAGGGGAAACCGTCAACAGAAAAATAACTGATATCTTACTCAAACAACTGTTTTTTATATAATATTTTTTTATCCTTTTCATCTGAATATAATTGTTTTTTAGTTGTCAAATATAACTCACAAAACAAAATTTAATAATACCCTTGTAGGTCAAAATAGATTAAGATTTATCATGTTCGTTTCATGTGCTTACATTTTATTTTTCGGGTTGTGTTGCATGCTAAATGAACCAGTCTATACAACCTACAATCAAGGAGTCGGTTTCACGACCAATCGCAACTGTATAGCTGCCGGTTCACCATTACTCCCATTCCCTGAAAGTTTGACCGTATATATACCCGGATCTGCATACATGTGTTTAGATCGAGAATCAAAACTCACAGCCTGTGGAGGAGTACCATCTCCAAAATCAATTTGCAAATTATCAACTCTCAATTTATTTGCAAAAGTCACTACCGTTCCCGGATATATTTCACGTGATGGGTGGTAATAGAAGTGACCCCAAATATTATTTGTTTGCAAATCGCTTGTACTGACGATTACCTGAAGATAATTTTTATCTATGCTTCCATTATCAGCTTCCACAATTAATTCTTCCGAATACAGGCCAGGTTGAGTATAAACAACTGTCGTAATTGAATCATTTACAATGGTACCATCATGAAGTTTCCATTGGTATGATTTTATAGTTCTGCCCGGTCTGGCAACACTCCTGCTTCCATCTAAGGTCATCTCCCTTCCGGGTATTGAATACTGAAATCCCCCTGCAATGGCAAGCACATCATCAGGATATGAATTAAAATATCCTTGTATCAAAGTCGGATAAGTTGAAATAGTGGTGTTGTTCCATTCAAAGCTATAATGAAAATGATGGTCGTGTTTCTGCTGTGTCGGATCCCCTCTGTAAGTTGATCCAGTTTTACCAATATAAGTTCCTTTTGGCACTTCTTGTCCCACTTGTAAATCTGTATTACACGTATATATATTCATATGAGACATCCTGTTATCAACACCCCCTTCGTACATCGTATAAAACGGATTGGAATCTTCCCCATTACCAATAACAGTCATAATTCCATCATAAGATGTAACGACAGATAAGGAGTCCGGAATCGCTCCATAATCATCTCCCCGATGGTAATAATGCGTACTGTATGATACATATTGATTCCAGGTATTATTATAACTTGCTGAATGAAATCTGTAATCCTGAATTGGGAATATATTACCCGAAGGTCCCCAACTTTCACCGGATAAGACAGCTGAAAATCGTACATCCCTGCTCACCTCCGGCATTTTTCCATATTGTGCAATATGTGCCCAGTTTTTGGTCACTTCAACATAAATGTTCACACCATTTACTTCTTTAGGTAATTCATACGGTCTGCACCACAACTCAGCAAGGGTTCCATCTACTTCTACAACCACTTTTACCTGATCATAGATATCTCCACCCGCTTTAGAATAAGGTTGGAAAAACTCCTCAAAAGAAATCAGCTTAACTGGTTTGACTATGTCATCACGCACCAGGGTATATTCTTCTCCTACATTTAATTCAAATACAGTTGGCCAATTAGGATCGTTGCGAATTTCCATGCTTTTATTGGTTTGAACAATATCATCCGGGTCTATATACAAATCCATATCATTTGGGAATCCCTCTCTGATATTATCAACGAACAAATTATTTTTCATAATTAAATCGATGCCATTGTTTGTTTTAGGTACAGATAAATCAACTGCAGAAATAACAGGATGTACGGTAGTAGCTCCTGCTTTATTGGGCAACACCTGATTTCCCACAAAAGTATTGTTTACGATTGTGGCTTTAATTGTCCCGTGTTTCGGATGAAGAGACAATACGGTTCCTTTCTTTAAATCCCGGTCAACTCCAGCACTAAACAAAGGGTCCTTAGTGTTGTTTTTAAAAATACAATTTGTGATGGATATACTTCCTGCTGAAATATAAATTATGGCATCAAAATTTGATTCAGCACCGCCAAAATCAAATGATTTACAATCTTCAAAATAACAATTTTCAAATATGACTTCGCTATCCTTATGCGAGGATTGCAGGATCGCTGCTCTGCATGAAATGTTGTTTTTAAACACACATCTTGAGAATTTTACCTTAACAGGGAAGCTAAGGCTATTCATCATCAATACATTACCAGGATAATTATTGGTATATACACCATAATTCCGAATAGTAACATTTTCAATTGTGAAATCAAGACCTGCATTTAAACTGTTTTGTAGATAAAACAAACGAGTACCACTTGAGCGTTCAATAATCGTATTTGAAGCCGATTCGCCTGAAAGCACAATTTTTATGGGTCGTCCTAAATTTGGCTGAATGATGCCTGAGCCATATACTCCCGGTGACAGTTTAATAAACACCTCATCTTGTGAGGTGTTCGCGAGTAAATCAAACACTTTTTTAATGGTTTGAAAGGGAGAATTAACAGCGACGCCGGTATTGGTCAGATCATCTCCATCCGGAGACACATAATAAACCGATGAGGTTTCTTGCTGAGGGAACTCTACTTCGTCTATATTGAAAACGAAGGATGCCGCCTCGTATGTTTTTATCAGAATATCTTCATATACGTCTGATGAGCCTTTGTTGAAAAAACCATGTACATAATTTTCATAAATATATTGTGTTGCACTACCTCCTTTGTTTTGTATTGCATTCACAAATGCTTCTGCTTGTTTATAAGCAATGGTATAATCTGCAGTGCCATGAAAAACTGTAGTAGCTGGAATATTGGTCGTTGGAATATGATTGACAGCAGAGATATTTTCTCTATCTTCAATTTGTTCATAGAATTGTAAATACTTATTCCCTTCAGCAGGAAAACTACCTTCCAAGTTGTTTGTGAAATCATACAACCCATTATATCCGATTAGAAGTTTACATCCCTCTTGCTGCATAGCTTTTAATGCAGCTAAAGGTGCACCGGCTGAGTTACCTACATACCCAAAACGAGACATATCCAGGTTCCATTCATCAGCATGTGCTGAAATATAATTGAACGCATCATCCAACTCTTGCATGCCCATATCAAAATGCCCCCCGTTATTTACCAGGGTATACGTAATTCTAACCCCTGCAATACCACGGGAAGCCAGATATTGAGATTGATTTTTCAGTGCTACCGGAGACCCACTGTACCAACTTCCGCCATGTACATAAATTAGGAATGGATGTGGTCCTTCAGTTAATACCGGTATATCCACTTCCATATTCAAAGTATATGTACCATAATCCTTGAAAATATGGGTTGATGTTGTACAATAACTATAATCTATTGCTTTAATTGATTCTTCTGAATACACGTAAGGTTGAAATGCATCGTCTGGTAGGTTCGAACAGTCTACGGTACTGCATATTTTTTCTGCATCGTCCAGCACATAAACTGAGCCATCTGCAGAGATATTCATTCCATACCGATTTTTCGCTGCATTTGAGAAGTTGACAACAAGCAAGAATAAAACAATTAATGAGCTGATATTTTTCATACGTATTTTTTTGACTAACAAATAAAAACTGTCATGTAATTTTAGCAGCATGTTTAATATAAATCAAACATGCTGCTAAAAAAACTACTTTATTAGTTTACTATAAACTTTGCACTTTGACTGCCAACTCTTATCATATATACTCCTTTTTCAGAGACATTAAAAGTTAACTCATTTCCATGGCTTATACCACTGTTTATTAACTGACCTATCGCGGAAAACAAAGCATAGTTTTCTCCTGACTTGATGTTTTCTACAACGATAGTATTGTTATTCACAATCATTTTCATCTCTTGTATTGCAGATGTACCAACCTTGGTTGTGAAATCATCTACAACAGTCATGGAACTCCAGGGACTAATTGTGTTATAATTGGTAAGACTACCTACAGGAACATGACATGTGATGTTTTCCAATGGAACCCTATTAAATGTAATGTATTTACCTCCACCACTTGTAAGTACCGCTGACGGAGGAGTCGTTCCTCCAAAATACAAATCGGTCAAACCGGTACAATCCTGAAAAGCTCCATTACTAAGCGTAGTAATTCCTTCCGGAAATTTAATTGAAGTCAGTTGAGAACAACTAGCAAAAGCAAACTGTCCTATCATTTCTACATTTTCTGGTATCTCCGTGATTGATATCCCTGCACAATCCCGGAAAGCTCCATTACCAGCCGAAGCTGTATTATCACCTAAAACTTCTAAATTCTCAGGTAAATTTGAAATTGACAGCAAATAACATTTATTAAATACTGCATCACCAATATATTTTAAATTTGATGGCAGTGTATTTAATTCTAATTTTGCACATGTAGCAAATGCATACGAGTATATTGTTTCAATTGTATTTGGCATTACAACTGTTTGAAGATTTCCACAACCACTAAAAGCTTTCCTGCCAATAACTCTTAGTGTTGGAGGTAACAATACTGTTTTTAAATTCGAATTAGCTTGAAACGCACCATTACTTGTCGTTGCTTGATTCGGTAATGAATCATTCTCAAATAAAGCATTACTTAAATCCAACACTTGCGCAGCGACACCCGATGCTTGTACTTCAAAACAATCTTCCAATGTCAAATAAGCAGTACCGGTTATAACCAATGTATCCACAATTTCAGAAGCTTCTTTCTCTGCTGCTGCAAGAGCTGTTGCAATTTCTGTTCCTAGACTACCTGCCGTAGTATGTTCTACTGTCAAATCTACTGTTTGTGCATTTAAACCACACACAAAAATAATTAATGTACTAAATAAAAATTTTCTCATAATAAATCTGTTTTTAATTTTAACCAATGAATTATTTTGTCATCATGACAAAATGAAAATTCTAATAATATTTTTTATTTCACCACTATTTCTTTGATATTTTCGTTACCATATTATTTACCCTGATGAAATAAACTCCTTTTTGGAGATGACTGATATCAAACATCATCTGGCTGTTTGCCGACATTTCTTTGATTATTTCTCCGGACAAATTAATTATTTGAATTTTCTCTATGCTTTTATCGCTGTTAATAATATAAAATCTGCCGACAGTTGGATTTGGATATACTGCAATCGGGTTTTCTTTTACATTATCAATTGAAGCATAAATAGGATCATATTCAATTATTTCTTTCATACTATTCCACGGCGATGTAACACTATAAGCGGTAGCACTACCAAATGGAACATACACGCTAATCTGGCTAGCATCAATGTTTCCAAAAGGATCTTCTCCAACTGTTGGTGGCATAAATCCTTTGAAAAATAATTTTGTTAACGCTGTATTACCTTGAAACACTCTATTACCCATAGAAGTGAAATTTGCAGGAAATATCATCTGATCCATTGAAATACAACCCCTGAATGTTTCACCACCTAGGGTAGTTATTTGATCAGGTAATTTGTCAATTGTTATACTCCTGCAATGACGAAAAACACCAGTACCAATAAAACCTATACTTTCTGGAATTATTGAGAACTTTACAAGATAGGCACTTTCAAACGCATAATTTCTTAACGTAACTATCGTACTGGGAAGTTCATCAATTTCCAGTACATAATTTTTGTGAAAAGTGTACGTCCCAATGGTTGTTAAACCTTCGGGCAAGTTGATTGTTTGAAGATTCTCACAGCTATGAAAAGCTCTGTCCCCTATTTCCACTACGTTTTCAGGCAACTTTACGGCAGTAATCACCATATTGTAAAAAGCTGCTTCGTCAGGACTTGCTCCTGATGGAATCTTATTATCTGGAAATCTGGTCATGGACAGGTCTAATGTTTCAAGTGATGCGCCAAAAATATTCCTGACTGCAATACAATCAACTGATGTCATCTCTGCACCACCTGTTATTTTTAATGACGTTATGTCATTCACGGTTTTACCTGCCATGTTTAAGGCAATGGTAATCTCTGTCTCAATAAACCCTGCGGCTGCATGGTCTACTACCAGTTCATAAGCATACAGCGAAAGGCTGCTAATGCTTATGAGAATCAATAATGTAATTTTTTTAATCATGATAATGTAATTTTTAAGTATTTAACACCTGTTTTTATTTAGAAGTAATTATTTTTTCACTTTGCTTGAGCCCTTTGCTAGAAACAGTCAGCTCAATACTTCCAGACTCTAATCCAGCTTGAATTACGGCCACAAGTTTCCCGCTAAAAGTGCGCATATAATTGGAGCTAAATGCGGTGAGATCGGTTGGATCTCCATTGCATAATGCTTTCAATGTGCCTTTTCCTTGAACATCGAAAAACAACAAGTTATCGGCACGTGGACATACATTATTGTCTTTGTCGAGTATCTCAACGGTTACAAAACTCAGGTCTTTGCCATCGGCAACAATTTCCTCTCGATCAACAGTAATATTAATGGAGTATGGTTCGCCAGCTGTTTTGATTGCTTTTTCTTCTACAGCATTACCCTGATTGTCGTAGGCTACTACTTTTATTTCTCCCGGTTTATAAATCACATCCTCCCACATGAGTCGGTATCGGGTTTGTATATTGGTGTTGTCTGGTGAAGTATCTTTACTCTTCACCCCCTGACTTACACCATTCACAAATAGTTCAGCTTTGGGATAATTGGTATAACAAAACACAGGAACTTTTTTTCCTTCCCTATCAGGCCAATTCCAGTGAGGTAACAGATGTAACACAGGTTGCTCACTCCATCGACTTTGATACAAATAAAAACGATCTTTTTTCAATCCGGCAAGATCAATAATACCAAAATATGAACTTTTTGCCGGTGTACCCTCATTATAAGGTGTTGGTTCCCCTAAATAATCAAAACCAGTCCAAACAAATTCACCAAAAACAAATTCATTATCATCCTGCGCTGCAAATTCAGTATCGGGTGTGGATGCCCACTTGGGATATTCCAGATCGTATGAGGAAGAATGATAATCCCAATGCCAACCTTCTTTAGCTTCTTTTACCGGGAACTTGTAAACTCCTCTTGAACTTACTGTTGAAGACGTTTCACTTCCATAAATTATATACTCAGGGTTTTCATCATACTTAACTTTGTAATCATATGGTTTATAATTAAACCCAACCAAATCAACATGGTCTGTCAACCCGTTTTTAATAGCAGCTATGTGACCACTAAATCCTGCAGTTACAGGTCTGGTAGGATCTTCATCTTTACAAATATCCACCAAATACCTGGTTATTTCTTCTCCTTTTTTATGCCATTGTTCACGCATCTCATTACCAATGCTCCACATTACGACTGAGGGATGATTTCTGTCACGTCGGATCATTGCTCTTAAATCTTTTTCTGCCCATGCATCATAAAGCGTATGATAACCATGCTTGTTCTTACCCATTTTCCACTCATCAAAAGCTTCCACTTGTACCAGAAACCCCATTTTGTCTGCTAATTCCAACAAATAAGGATCAGGAGGGTTATGTGCTGTACGTATAGCATTGGATCCCATTTCTTTTAGCATTTCTAACTGACGTTCCATTGCCCTATGATTAACTGCAGCACCAATTGGTCCTAAGTCATGATGCATACATACACCTTTCATCTTTACAACTTCCCCATTGAGTAAAAATCCTTGTGTCCTGTTGTATTCAATTGATCGTATACCGAAATTGGTGTCATAAACATCCAGCACAACAGATCCTGAAGAGAGAATAGATTGTGCTTTATATAAATTTGTTTCTTCTAAAGACCATAACTTTGGATTCCGAACTGTCAACTTCTGTTCGACAATTCTATCTTCTGTTGACAAAGACTTACGCTGTCGTGCAACTTCTTTTCCCTCGTTATCAAACAACACCGTTGTCAATGTTAACGGACCAACAAAGTTTTCCCTATTAATCTCAGTTTTAATATTAACTTCAGCATTCCTTTTTGATATTTTAGGCGTGGTAATATAGGTCCCCCAATGAGCAACATGTACCGGATGCACTTTAATCAATCGAACATGACGATAAATACCAGCACCTGAATACCATCGTGAAGATTCCGGCTTATTTTCCAATCGTACTGCGAGAATGTTTTTCCCTCCAACAATTAGATTTTCAGTAATATCAAAACTAAATGATGAGTATCCATATGGCCATTCTCCGACATAAGTGCCATTAACATATATTTTTGCCAAACTCATGGCGCCATCAAACTCAGCATAAACCCGTTTACCTGCATCTTCCTGATTAATTGTTAGTTCTTTTCTGTACCAACCAACTCCAAAAATTGGCAAAGCACCTGTTCTTCCCGTACGCAATCGGGCTTCTGACTCCCCATCTTCAATAACCTGTACCCATTGTTTATCATGATTCATATCAAACGGTTTGTCAATAGCCCAATCATGTGGAACATCTACAACTTCCCAACAACTATCATCAAAATTCAGCAATTCAGCATCCCGGATCTCTTTATTGATAAATTTCCATCCCGTATCCAATACAGTCACATTTCGTTCTGCGAGTACTCCAACAGAGATGAAAAATAGGGACAATATAATCAGGCTATGTTTTTTAAAGCTCATACATTTTTCTTTAATTAATAGATATGGTAATCGAATCATATATCATCCTGCTTATTTGTTAATTATGGGTGACACCATAAATGTAAAAGTATAATTATCGTACGGTAGTCGATAAGCAGGTAATGGCCATGCACCCCAACTGTTCAAACATCCGAGTCCCATGTGAGCAAGGTCAATTGACACAGTCGTAAGGTCTTCAGGTTTAACATCAATTGCATGTTGCTGACCCAGCTCATCTCCATCGTCAAGTGATTCTTGTGCATAATGTAAGGCGGTTGCCGAAAAGGCATTGTTTGATGTAAACATCAACCCCCTGCCGTCTACATCCACTACTTTCCACCACCTCACATCACTCTTATTGCCTGTTTCTTGTGGGCGTATGTAAGGAAAGTACTGTTCAGCAACAGTTTGTTTATAGATACCTAATACAGCTGCACTTTTTCTGTCAACATAATTTTCAAAAGGACCTCTGCCATAATACTCTATTGAATTAAAAATTGCCGGCATGGTCATCTGCATACCATAGCGTAACATATGCGCAGTTTCCTTATGTGATTTATCAACTGTCAACGATTGCTCAATGGCTATTTGTCCTGATGCATTGAATTGATAAACAATATTTAAAACAGCATGTAACGCCTTTAGATCATGTTTCACATTGACCAGCACCAAATTTCCTTGCTTCTCTATCTTTATTTCATTTAATTCCATTTCAGGATTTCTCCAAATCTTGAATCTTTTTTGGAAAGAAGCACCGTAATCATTGTCGGTTGGAGCACGCCAGAAATTTGGCTTTAAGGAATATCCAGCCTTCATCATGTCAACACCATTTACGATGATATTATCAACCCAACCGGTTTCTTTACTAATCATAACAATAGTATGATCTGTCTCTATTTCATAATGTACCAAATCTTCGCGATAGGAGATTTTGTTCTCAGGGGAGGGAAGAATCGCGTTAAAATTATACGGACGAATCTCCAACTGATCATAAGCCACTTGATAACCAGCTGACAACAACTGATGATAATGTTTTAATTTGTAACTGACATTCAATAAAATTTCTCCTTCTGCTGGAATCATATCCTTGCTATATCCAAGCGTTATGACTTTCTTCTGTTGAGGGTCAACATCTAAATCGTAAATTATTCCTTTACGAATAGGGGTACCATCACAAAGCAACTCCCACTCCATATAGTAATCTTGAAGATTTTTAAAGAAATGCTCATTATATACTTCAACCCTCCCTTTTTGCAAATCATGACCGGATGTCCAAATGTTTTGATACTGTTTTTTTACTTCAAAAGCATGCGGATTAGGTTTCCTGTGTGGATTAAATAACCCATTGCAATTAAAGTTTTTTCTGGATGGCAAGTATTTGCCATAATCACCTCCATAAGCATACCACATCTCACCGGATTCATTGTATTCACGAAGGGCTGTATCTGCAAAATCCCAAATAAAACCACCTTGTAAAGATTCGTGTTTACGAATCAGGTTCCAATAATCGATAAATCCGCCTAATGAATTACCCATGGCATGTGCATATTCACACAATATCAAGGGTCTGAGGTCATCACCCATCGCATATTTATACATTCCATCTGGTGATCGGTACATCGGGCAAACAATATCTGTATTATATTCCTCTTTTGAACCTTCATACTGAACCGGACGACTCGGGTCACGCTCTTTCATCCACTTATATACCACTTCAAAGTTAATCCCATTCCCGGCCTCATTGCCCATTGACCAAAATATTATGGAAGGATGGTTTTTAAATGCTTCAAGCATTCTTTGATTACGTTCAAGATGCGCCTGTTGATAATCAAGTGATTTAGCAAGACTTTCTTCTTTAAAGTCCATACCATGCGATTCAACATTAGCTTCACATACCACATAAAGTCCATATTTGTCACATAACTGATAAAATAAAGGATCAGTAGGATAATGACTGGTTCTGACTGCATTCATATTGAATTCCTTCATAACCTTGATATCCTCTATCATACTCTCGCGGGATACAACCGGGCCGGATAACGCAGTCATCTCATGCCGGTTTACTCCTTTAAACAATACAGGCTGACCGTTAACCAATACCTGACGGTTTTTAATTTCAATTTTTCTAAACCCGACTGGCTGAGTAAAAACCTCGGAAACAAGGCCTTTACTGTCGAACAAGGTTGTTACAAGCGTGTACAAGTTCGGCTCTTCAGCACTCCACTTTAATGGACTTTGAATCAAAACACTTTCTGAATAAGTGTCTTTATTTTGATTAGCTAATGAAAATTGTTTTACCAGCGTCCCATTTGAATCAAGTAATTCACAATTAATATTTTGTTTGCTGTTCTTATTCAAACGAGCTGTTACATGCAAGTGTGCATGTTCATAAGCAGCATCAAGCTCTTGAAGAATTTCAATGTCATCCACAAAAACTGTTGGACGGGCGGTTATATACACATCCCTGCTAATACCAGCCATGCGCCACATGTCCTGATCTTCCAGGTAAGTACCATCACACCAACGCAGCACCTGCATTGCAACTAAATTCTCCCCTGGACGAACGTGTTTAGTAATATTAAAATCGGCAGCCATCTTACTGTCCTCACTATAACCAACAAACTTACCGTTCACCCATACATAGACACAGGATGTAGCAGCTCCAATAGTCAGAAAGATTTCTTTTTGTTTCCAGTCATCTTTCACAACAAAAGTACGTCGGTAAGATCCTACTGCATTGTTTCTTTCTTCAACATAAGGAGGATTATTTACAAATTGATTTTTCCATGCATATCCTATACTTAAATATACAGGATCCCCATACCCATTTCTTTCCCACATACCGGGGACCGGAAAATCTACCCAGTATGTATCATTGTAATCAGGTTTATAAAAATCAATGGGACGTTCATGATAATGTTGCACCCAATTAAATTTCCATTTACCGTTTAGCGACAAATAGTCTACACTTTCTTCCCTATTATTTTTTAACGCACTTTCTTTATCTGCATATGCAATAAATGAAGCTGTAGTTTCAACCCTGTTAACTTGATTAACCAAGGGATCTTGCCACTCTTTAAATGTTTGTGCTACAAGAATCAATGGAAAGCAAACCACTAATATTACTATATTCTTTCTCATTATATGTCAATAATTTATTTGTAATCAAACCAACAGGTGGCAGTAGTACTTTGATTGGCTTTCACCCT
>Ga0116183_1004936_pt1 | contig 12868 bp, 11 predicted proteins | sample AD_UKC078_MetaG_FD_89753 | JGI IMG/M metagenome (GOLD analysis project Ga0116183, IMG submission 89753) | Active sludge microbial communities of municipal wastewater-treating anaerobic digesters from USA - AD_UKC078_MetaG | ecosystem: Engineered > Bioreactor > Anaerobic > Digestate | place: USA... | reverse complement strand
TATCCTTAATCTTTTACAGGAATATTCTATAGACATTGTCTGTCTTGCACGCTACATGCAGATTTTATCGCCCGAGTTTACCCGCAAATGGGAGAACAGGATTATAAATATTCATCACGGATTCCTTCCAGCCTTTAAAGGGGCAAAGCCCTATCATCAGGCATGGCACAAGGGTGTAAAAATCATTGGAGCTACCGCTCATTTTGCAAATGAGGATCTTGATCAGGGACCAATAATTTATCAGGATGTTGTACGTATAAATGATACAAAGTCAATTGAAGAATTTGTTCTTATGGGTAAGGATGTAGAAAGAAAGGTTTTGGTCGAAGGATTAAAACGATACTTGAATCACAATATCTTCCTGCATGAAGGAAGAACATTTATTATAGAATAATATGAGAAAAACACTGTTTGATTATCACAGTGTTTTTCATCATTATCGTTTCAAGTTTGCGCTGCAGACTTTAGATTATTACTACGGCAGGAATATTATGAACGCGAGAAAAATTACAGACTGGGTATATGCCCTCCATGCAGATATTACAAAGGCTCCCTATTTTGAAGGCTTCTGGCCCATTCCTCAAGGAGTCTCTCTTAATTCCTATATAGTACGCGGAAATAAAACAGCACTTATAGATTTGTACCGCGACTGGGAGGATGCACCCTCTCAAATGGACAGCCAGCTTAAATCTCTTGGAATTAAAAATACCGATATTGACTACATCATTCTTAATCACCTGGAAAGCGATCATACCGGTTTTTTACGCGACTTTAGAAAGACCTGTCCTAATGCTCAAATTATTACAACCGTAAAGGGCGCCGCCCTGGTACGGAATTTCTGCAAAGCCTTCCCGGAAGGGGAAGTTCAAGATGCTCTCCGCCCGGTAAAAACGGGAGACACGCTTGATCTTGGAGATGGTGTCATCCTCTCGTTCACCGAAACCCCCAATGTTCACTGGCCCGAGACAATGATGACTTTTGAGCAAAAATCCGGCGTGCTTTTTTCATGCGATGCCTTCGGCTCTTACGGGGCTGTCGGTACCGATGAAAATCCCGGACGAATCTTCGACGATGAGTGCACCAGAGAAGAACACGAGCATTTTGAAGCTGAATCATTACGCTACTATGCAAATATTGTTGCAAGCTTCAGTCCCTTTGTAAAAAGTGCTGTCGAAAAATTTGCACAGACTCCTATAAAGGTAATTGCACCCAGTCACGGACTTATTTGGAGAAAGAATCCCGGTGAGATTATCAATCGTTATTTAAAATATGCTTCCTATAATGCAGGCGGCTCATGTGAAAAAGAGGTCTGTGTTATTTGGGGTTCTATGTACGGAAACACGAAAATCGGCGTCGATGCTGTTGTAGAGGGAATAAAATCACAAGGGCTTCCCGTGAAGGTTCTTGAAATTCCTTCGACCGATGCATCTGTTGTTTTAGCTCACGCATTCAGTGCTGCAGCTCTCGTTATTGCAATGCCGACCTATGAATATAAGATGTTTCCTCCTATGGCCTATATACTTAATCTTTTTAACCGCAAACATTTTACCGGCAAAAAAGCTCTCCGGATCGGCAGCTGGGGCTGGGTAGGGGGAGCAAAAAAAGAATATGATGAGGCTGTTACCCCATTAAAGTGGGATGAGGTTGAAAGTTATGAATGGCAGGGACTGCCGTCGGATGAAGACTGTAAAAATCTTCGTGAACGGGGAATTACTCTTGCTCAAAAGGTTCTTGCTTAAGGAGATAACATGCACAGAAAACTGATATCTGTTTGGTTTATACTTTTTATTGTACTCATTTCTGTGCATGCAGATTATTCCCGCTGGCTCACTGGTCAGGTATCGCTCGGGACATCTGCTGTTATTTACGGCGATAAGGATTTTAGGACTTTTAATAGGGCTCTGCTTGCCGATGATTTTAAGCGATTTATGTTTACTGTCGATGCCTCAGGAGGTATTGTCCTTGATGAGCATGTCCGCTTTTCCTTTGGTTCCCTGTTGAATTACGATTCATTTTTACAATCCCGCTTTAATGCAGTATACCTAGATTATAATTTTTATACCGGAATAAGAATTTATCCGGAACTCAAAGGTTTCAATTTCGGTATAGATTATGTTGTCGGGCGAAGATCGAATGTTTTTAAACTCCCTCTTTCCTATACTGATCCATCTTTGGCAGATGAAGATTCAGATTTGCCTGCTGCTCTTAATCTTTCAGATATTGAAGCTCATACTCCATGGGGCAATGGTTTCCGTTTTTCCGCTGAATATGATTTTATGTATGATTCAACGGGACTTGCACCAATGGTCGGTGTAAGCTGGAGATGGATGCCCCGGGGAACTTTTTACGATAATATTTTTTCTGTATTCTTTAAAATGCTTTTCCGTTAGGCCGGTATGAGAAGTCCTGTTTTTGCTGCTGTTAATACAAGATACAATCACACAAATTTGGCGGTTCGTTCTCTTGCCTCCTACATTCATGCGCAGACCGGCATGCAGTCAATAATCATAGAAAAAACCACTGCAGAACCCTTTCCTGTACTTTTGCGTTCAATCATTGAGACCCTGGGTCCCGATAATACAGATAAAAGTGCGCTTGTTCTTTTTTCTATCTATATTTGGAATGCTCCAATTATGTTTGACCTTGCAAAGGAAGTAAAAAAAGTCTTCTCTCATAGTATTTTAGGCTGCGGAGGTCCGGAAGTTTCTTACAATGCTGCAGAAGTTTTTGCACGGGAACCCTCATTTGATTTTATTATAAGGGGAGAAGGTGAGGAAACCCTTTGTGATTGTGTAAAACTGTATACATCGTTGTATAATGTACAAAGTTCCGCGATGCTTAATAATGAGTTTTTTCAGGGTCTGGAAAATATTCCGGGGCTCTATATACAATGTAATGGAGAAAAGAAAGAAGGTTTTATTTTTACCGGCGAAAGAAAACCCCTCTGTTCTCTAGATGAACTTGTTTTCCCGTATCCTTCACTCTGCCGGTTTTCAAACGGGAATAATCAAATAGAGGCAGCCGGTTTACCTAAAACACTTCCCTTCACCGACCATGTTGATGGAAATAATCATATTTTTTATTATGAATCCTCCAGGGGCTGTCCGTTCCGCTGTTCATATTGTCTCTCTTCAATTGATAAAAATGTGCGTTTTTTAAGTCTTGAGAGAGTCTACAATGATTTACAGATATTTTTAGATGCAGAGGTGTCTTTAGTCAAATTTGTCGACCGTACATTTAATCTTAATGAAGAGCGCTACTTGTCAATTTGGAAATACATTTTAGCCCATCATAATAAGATAACGATGTTTCACTTTGAAATTGCGGCCGAACAGTGTACAGACTCTGTTCTTAATTTTCTGCAGGGTGTTCCCGAAGGGGTTATGCAGTTTGAAGTCGGCGTCCAGACAATGAACCCCCAAACACTTTCACAAATTAGACGGCCCTTTAATAAGGCTCATCTTGAATCGGTAATACGCAGAATACCAAAAACTATTCATCTTCATCTCGATCTTATTGCAGGCTTGCCCCATGAGGATCTTAGATCTTTCCGCAATTCTTTTGATCAGACAATTGTACTTAAGCCGGATATGCTCCAGCTTGGTTTTTTAAAAATACTCCATGGAACAGAGATGGAAAGCTATGCAGCAGAACATCCGCAGTATAAGAGGCTTTCCATCCCCCCTTATGAGGTTCTTCAGTCTCCGGATATGTCATGTAAGGATCTTCTTTTTTTAAAAGATATTGAGCAGCTTTGCGATGTATACTATAACAGCGGCAGTTTTTTATCGGTCTTTTCATATTTTATAGAGACTGCTTTTTCCTTATTTGATGTTTTTGAAAGTATGGTACATTTTTTTAAGGAGCAAAACCTTTTTGAAAACAAACATACAGTGAAGTCCTATGCCGGCTTTTTATATAGTTTTTTAGAAAGTTCCTTTTTTAAGCCCTTAACAGCATCAGATATATTTATACTCAAGGAGCTTTTACGCTTAGACTTTTTGCGTATTGCAAAACCCGGCTCTTTCCCGCCATGGTTTTCGAGGCATTACTCAAAGGAACTGCATCATAAGGCCCTCCTCGAGAATACCCAGATGAAAAGCACAAGAGAAGCATACTCCTACTCGGAATACGAGGAATTTGAAGTTAATCCTAATACCTATGAAATACAGAAAACACCTGTTCTTTTTTTATACCCTAAACCTCAGCAAGGTATTAAGGGATCGACACGTATAGTTCTTTTAGAAAAAAATCTGTGATTATGAGTCTTTAGCTTTCATTATGTCTGCAATTCTGCATAGACCTTTTAAGGTCAGCTGCTTATCAACCTCTTCAAATACACTGGTAATAGGACGGAGTACGCTGTTTAAGCCTCCTGTCGCAATAACGCGGATTTTACCGGCAGGAAATCCTGTCTGTATTGAAAGATCTTTTTTTATTTGCAGAATTAATGCTTCAACTAAACCCTTGTAGCCCAAAATAATACCCGACTGGATTGAGTGAATGGTATTTGTTCCAAGAGAATTAGGAGGGGCTTCAAGCGGTACAGAGGGAAGCTGTGCTGTATTTGTAAAAAGAGAATTAACCGCGGTTTTTAACCCGGGCGTAATTGCTACACCCTGAATATTTCCCTTTTCATCAATTGCGGTAAAGGTGAGCGCCGTGCCGAAGTCTGCAACTATGCATGCTGTATTAAAATGGCTGTATGCTTCAACTGCGTTGCAGACAATATCGGTACCAATTTCGTGCTTTGCAGACTCGGGAATAGTAATGGGAAGTTTGGGGTAAATAGAAGGTCCAATAATGACGGGCTTTTTACCGATCATTCTTTCTACCAGGGTAATAAAGGGACCTATGAGAAGGGGTACAACGGAGCTTAAAATAGCTGAATCTACCGAAGATTGAGAAACGCCTGCGTCTCTCATAAGTGAAAGTAAAATAGAGCTGTATTCATCGGCGGTACGTTTTGTATCGCTGTACATCCGCCATTCCTGTACAAGCTCCCCTTCATGAAAAAGGGCAGAGACTATGTTTGTGTTTCCTATATCTATAACTAAAAGCAATTGTATAATTCTCCTCTTTTTTATATTATACAAATATGGATACACTCATACAACCCAGAATACTAAAAGGTTTTCGCGATTATTTACCAGAGGCTGAGATACAAAGAGCCTTATTGGTTGAAAAATTAACACAGGTATTCCGTTCATACGGTTTTGTACCTATAGATACCCCGGTATTAGAATACTCAGAAATTCTTTTGCGAAAAAGCGACGGCGAAACAGAAAAACAGGTTTTCCGGTTTGAAGATAACGGAAAGCGCGATGTTGCCATGCGTTTTGATCTTACGGTTCCCTTTGCCCGTTTTGTTGCAGAACATAAGGACGAGCTTTATCTTCCCTTTAAACGCTATCACATTGCAAAGGTTTGGCGGGGTGAAAAGCCTCAGGCAGGGCGTTACCGCGAGTTTATGCAGTGCGACTTCGATATGGTAGGATCAGATACAGCCTCATCAGATTTTGAAATTTTATCGCTTATGAAAAGTGCTTTAGATCGTTTGGATGTTACTGATATAACCATAAGGATGAGCCACCGCGGTATGTTTAATGCTTTTTTAACAAAACTTGGTTTAAAAGAAAAAAGCGAAGATATATTACGTACTGTAGACAAACTTTCCAAGATTGGAAAAGAAGAGGTATCTGTTTTACTTTCTGAGGTATCTGATCAATCTAAAGCATCTGATATTTTACGATTTATAGAAGGCGCTTCTACTTTTGAAGAAACTTTAGCTATCATGGAAGAACTTTCAGGGGCTCATGAAGAGGCAAGGAGACTCAGGACAATACGTTCGATGATGTGCGCATCCGGAATAGAAAAAACATTTGTTCTTGATCCTTCGATTACTAGAGGACTGGATTATTATACCGGTATTGTGTATGAGACATTTTTAAATGAACTGCCGTCTATCGGATCCGTATGTTCAGGCGGACGCTATGACAACCTTGCCGGTCTTTATATGAAGGAAACAATAAGCGGCGTTGGTTCATCGATCGGGCTTGATCGTCTTATTGCAGGTCTTGAGCAGCTTGGAAAGATTAAAACTAAGGGAAGCTTTGTTGATGTGGAGATTTTTTGTCTGGATGAGGAACTTTCTGTGGAGTATCAGGCTCTTGCAGAAAGTTTAAGAGCAAAAGGACTTTCTGCAGAAGTATTTCCGGAAGCAAAAAAAATGAATCAGCAGTATGTTGTTGCAGAAAAAAAAGGTATTTCGTTCGGCATACTTATGAAAAAGGAAGATGCAGAAAAAAAGGTGTTTACTTTAAAAAATCTTGCAACAAGGGAAGTTTTTGAAGGAATTACTGTTGAAAAAGCAGCCTCAATTATTTTTGCATCAAAAAAAGAATAAACTACTGAAGCGCCTTTAGCGAGGCGTTTTCAGCCTGAATTCTATTTGAAAAAACCATTACAGAATTTGATTCCAGCCAGCCCTTATCAAACTCATACCATAGTACGTGATTTTCAGGGTCTGTTATGATCCGTTTTCCCTTAAGTTCAAGAATATCTGCCTTTCTTCCATGAGACTTTACCGGAGATGTTTTTGAAGGTTCTGTATAGAAGGCTGCATACGGCTCTGTAATTATTGCCCATTCCTTTCCAGCTGCAATTTCATTAAATATAGAAAGATTGACAGGCTCCTGCTGTTTTTTTAGAAAGCATGAGGAACATAGTAAAAGGCATGCGCTGATTAGCAGAAAAAAAAGTTTTTTCATATTACTGTAATTTTTTTTTCAATTGATCCAATAACAAAAGGTCGGAATCAACAAAATCAAGACTTGGAATTTCATCGAGTTTTACCCATTTCACTGCAGTATGTTCACTTAACACCCACAAAATGTCATCACTCTTAAGATAGACACGGAAGGCAAAAAGATCAACCGGCTCATTTTTGTGCATAAACTGTGCATGTGCAATCTGTTCACCTACATCGATATCTGTTTCAAATTCTTCTCTAAATTCTCTGATTAAGGCTTGTTCGCACGTTTCGCCTTTTTCGACCTTGCCTCCGGGAAATTCCCATTTACCGCCCATACTTCCCTGAGGAAGACGGAGTCCTATAAAAATGAGAGAATCATATACAAGAATGCCTGCGACAGATTTTTTTTCTAAGGATTCCATTGTTTATAAAAATAATACTTTTGGGAGTAAAAAGTGCAGAACAGCTGCACCTATACAGGCGTATCCAATAAAAACACGGCCTTTTGTAAAGAAGGTTTGTATAACCGGAGGCAGTTGAAGGTCCACAGAGGACTTTTCTTTATAATAGTCAAGCAGAAGCGTAACTCCTCCTGCAAGTCCTGCAAGAACAGGAAGTAAGTCTCCTGCAACAGGAACATCACCAGGCAGAACACTCAGAAGCTTCATAACTGCAGTAAAACTTGTTAAAATACCTGCAATAAGTTTAAAATTACTGCTTTCAAAAAGTTCCTGTGTTTTATCAGTTTCAGAGTTTACTCCCTTTTTCATATATACGAGAGAAATACCTGTAAGAGTGTTCAGAATTACTGAAAGAAAATAAAACTGAAGCATGCATCCTCCTTTAAAAAAATTATTTTTCTTCAACCTTGCATACTATAGTTTCGGATTGTAATCCGACCGTCAGCGTGCACTGCACTAGCAGTATATCATAATCTGTGACTGTTGTCCGTATAAAATCCGATATTTTACTGTATGGTTGAATAAATTCCTGTTTTTGTACTTCTATACCGTCTTTATCCTTGAACGAAAAATAAAGATATATTTGTTCTCCTTCGACGGCTTCTGCATTGCCCTCTGTTTTCACACTGATATAGATGCTTTCGTTAAATGAAAAAGCAGACATGGTAAACTTAATGCCGGCTAAGTTTGTAATATGGTCTTGAGGTCCCAGTATAATGATTCCTGCAGTAAGGACGAGTGTAAAGGCAAGTGCAATGAGCATAAATCTTGAGCCCTTGGTATGCACAAGGGCTTTAAACAGTCCGTTTGGGGGTTGAGGAAGTTCACCTGAATATGCTTTTTTTACAATTGAAGGCGCATCCAATAGACGCTCTTCACGGCTGTAATGAAAGGTAAGATTTTCTTTCCCGTCGTTAGTTTCCATTTTCTGCATCCTAATTGAGAAGAGATTCAATAAGCTGATCAGTTCTCCACCAGACAACCCTGGCCTTATCTTTTTCTGCAAGCAGTGCAGAAATAATTCCATTTTGCGAAAGAGTGAAACTGTGATACAGAATGCTGCTTTGATCAATATTAAAGTGCCGTTTTAATATTTTTTGTCCGTTAGGCTGAACCATCTGAACCATAAATCCTGTTTTGTCGGGAATTATAAAGAAAAACCAGCCCGATTCTGTAGTACCAAGAAAATTAAACGGTACAGAAAACGTTAATTTTGTGTACCCTTCGCTTACAATATCCTCGAAAGGCGGGATGATTAAGGGTTCTCCATAAAGACCAGTGTCAATATCGAGGGGATAGAGCATGCTTCCATAAAATTCAACCCCTGCCAGAACGTTTGAGTCCGGGTCTACAAAGTTTCTATGGTAATCAATTTTAAGATAGAGCTTTTGACTGGAGTAATCGGGAATAATTTCATCGAGTGAGGAAAAAAAGGTTTCCTGTGCAGAAGGAACAGGAAGGTTCGCCGCATCGATCGGGATCGTATATTTCAAGTATCCTTCTGGGGTAAACCAGTACACTATGTATCCTGAATTGCGTAAACATATAACAACAAGTTCGTTATTTTTAGTTGTAAAAATATTTTTTATGAATGGAAAGGGTGTCCCGCCGGGGCCTTGTTGCCCAAGATAATCAATGAAGGTTCCGTCATTGGTAAAACGGAGTACTGCGTGATTTAAAAGAAGTTTATTATCTATGTCCTGTTCCTGTCTTTCAAAGGGCAAAATATCAACAGCGTACACAGTTTTATTGTAATCGACAGCGATTTTACCCAGCCTGTTAAAGGAATAAGCAAGAGCCTGCTGGGTTGAAGAATGGTTGATGCTGTCTATATTTGTTCCTTCAGGGTTGAGTTTATTGATAAACGAGGGTACCGGATTCATATCGGGGTTATAAAAGATGCCTAAAAGATCTCCATAGGAATTCATCTGAATGAGCTTATTGGTTTCTCCATTTGATATAAAAAAGAAACCATCCTTCATTTGAATAAAAGTGGATATTTGGCCCGGGCTGCTTAAGGAAAAAAGATCTATTTCGTCTTCAAAACTTCCGTAAGGAAGCGTAAAAAGTTCTTCATGTTCTATATTTGAAACAATTTGAGATCCGCCGCATGAAAAGAGGATGCAGAAACTAAAGAAGGACGCTGCAATTATACAGGCTTTTTTAAAGTAAGTCATACGAACTAAGATAACTGCTCTGCCCTTTAGTTGTCAATACAGACCAGGTTCTAAATAGTTCTTGCAATTTCTAAGGTTTATAGGTACATTTATTGAATGTTAAATTCACTATTAAAGTTTATTTTCGGTTCAAAACACGAGCGCGATGTTAAGGCTCTAAAACCAATAGTCGCAAAAATTAATGAAGAGGAGACTTGGGCAAAGTCTCTCTCCCGCGAAGAATTTCCCCTTGCTACAGAGCAATTAAAAAAACAACTTGCATCCGGAAGTACCTTGGATACTGTTCTTCCCAAGGCTTACGCCCTAGCCCGTGAGGCTGCGTCCCGGGTTTTAGGAGAACGTGCCTATGACGTACAGCTCATGGGTTCTCTTGTACTAAACGCAGGAAAAATCGTTGAAATGAAAACCGGTGAAGGCAAGACGCTTATGTGTGTTGCCGCTGCGTATTTAAACAGCTTAACAGGAAAAGGCGTTCATGTTGTTACGGTAAACGATTATCTTGCAGAGCGCGATGCTGCTTGGATGCGTCCTGTTTATGCCTATTTAGGTGTTAGTGTCGGAGTCATAGTTTCCAACATGGATAATGAGGCGCGAAAGCAGGCTTATAACTGCGACATAACATACGGTACAAATAATGAATTCGGATTTGACTACCTGCGCGATAACATGCAGATTTCGATCGATCAAAAAGTTCAGCGCGGTTTTTCATTCTGTATTGTTGACGAAATAGACTCAATACTTATTGATGAAGCCCGCACCCCGCTTATAATTTCCGGCCAGGGAGAGGACGACACTGCAAAGTACTTTGAAGTAGATAAATATGTAAACCTGCTTACCGAAGTTGAGAAAAACCCTGACACAGGCGATTATCCTGATGAAGCACAGGGGCAGACTGTTGTCGGTGACTATAAGCTTGATGAAAAAAGCCGCCGTGTTTCCTTTACTGATGAAGGAATGATGCATATAGAGGAAATCCTGCAAAAACACAATCTTATATCAGGCAGTTTATTTGAAGAGTCCAATTTTGAGTTTATTCACTATTTTACACAGGCAGTTCGGGCTCATACTCTCTATAAACATGATGTTGACTATGTTGTTAAAGACAGGGCTGTTCAGATTGTTGATGAATTTACAGGACGTATTCTTGAAGGAAGACGCTACGGCGATGGACTGCATCAGGCAATAGAAGCAAAAGAACATATTCGTATAGCTCAAAGAAACAGAACTCTTGCAACAATAACCTTTCAGAATTTTTTCCGCATGTACGACAAACTTTCGGGTATGACCGGTACGGCAGATACAGAAGCAACCGAGTTCAATAAAATTTATAATCTTGATGTCGTTGTTATTCCAACAAATAAGCCTGTAGCCCGTGCAGATGAAAATGATGAAGTATATTTAAATGAGTCCGATAAATGGGAAGCAATTTGTAAGGAAATACAGGAATGTCACTCAAAAGGTCAGCCCATCCTTGTTGGTACGGTATCTATTGAAAAATCAGAGCTTTTATCATCTTTGCTGACAAAAAAAGGCATCAGACATGAGGTTTTGAATGCAAAAAATCATGCCCGTGAAGCCTTAATTATTGCAGAAGCCGGAGCAAGAGGTTCTGTAACTATAGCTACTAATATGGCAGGACGCGGTACCGATATTAAACTCGGAGGAAATCCTGAATTCCGTGCAAGACGCAGGGCAGGAACCGAGGCTGATCAGGAGCAATTCGAAAAAGCTCTTGCGGTAGAAAAAGAGTCCTGGAAGACTGATTACGAAGAGGTTAAAAATGCAGGCGGTTTGTATGTTATTGGTACAGAACGCCATGAGAGCCGCCGTATAGATAATCAGCTTCGCGGACGTTCAGGAAGGCAGGGCGACCCGGGCCGGAGTAAATTCTATATTTCAATGGATGATGACCTGATGAGGCTTTTCGGCGGTGAGAAGATGAAGGGTATTATGTCCCGCATCGGTATGACCGGAGGCGAACCTATTTATCACCCCTGGCTCAGCAAGGGAATAGAAAAGGCGCAAACTAAGGTAGAAGAACGCAACTTTGAAATTAGAAAGCATCTTCTTGACTACGATGATGTCTTAAATGAACAGCGCAATTTTATTTATAATCAGCGTGATGCTATTTTAACTGATGAAAATCTGAGCGAACGCATAATGACTACTGCAAAAGATACTGTTGCAGAGCTTTTAGAGGATTATAAAAACTCATCTAAAAAATCTGAAGATACAGCGTTTACTTCTTTGCAGAACAGTTTGAAAAATAACTTTGCTATACAGCTGCCGGTCAATGCTGATAAAAAAGATTTGTTTTCATCTATCATGAATCTGCTCGAGGCGGATATCCAAACTAAGAAACTGCTTGCCGGAAACGAAAATCTTAATATGTTTATACGGTATCAGTATGTACAGGCAATTGACCGTAAATGGCTCGATCACCTGGAACAGCTCGAAGGTTTGCGTGAGGCTGTATATCTTAGATCCTATGGTTCCAAAAATCCGCTTACCGAGTATAAGATTGACGGATTTAATATTTTTTACGACATGCTCGATGCTATCCGTATAGAAATTGCATCCCGTGTGTTCCGTGTCAAAATACAGACCGAATCAAATCCTGTACACAGACAGGGACGGCCGGTTCAAATGAATGCTCAGCATAATGCTATGCATTCGTTTGACGGTTCAGCTGCACGGCAAGCAGCCGCAGCATCTCCAATGGCTTCAAAAAGGCAGGGCGACAATGTTACTGTTGTCCGCAGTACTCCAAAGGTCGGCAGAAACGATCCTTGTCCCTGCGGCAGCGGAAAAAAATATAAGCAATGCTGCGGCCGGTAATTTAGAGCTGGTAAGATATTGTGACAAAAAAAGCACCGCTTGATTATTCAAGGGTGCTTTTTTTATCTTCAGTGTGTTTATACAATCAGATTTGCTATGAAATATACGAATGCTGCAGCAAGCCATGCTGTAATGGTTTGAAAAAGGGCTGCTGCAATAGCGTGCCGTGTACCAATCTCCCTTTTAGTAACCGCCAGGGCTGCAAAACAGGGCATGTATAAGAGAATAAAAACAAGAAATGCCAAGGCAGAGGGCGCGGTGAGCACGGCACTCAATGCAAGTTCGAGATTTCCCTCTCCTGCAAAAAGAACTGCCAGTGTGCTGACAACTGCTTCTTTTGCGGTAAGACCTGTTATAAGGGCTGTAGAAAGCCTCCAGTCTGTAAATCCAAGCGGTCTGAAAACCGGTGCTATAGCAGAACCGATTATAGATAAAATACTGTCAGATGCGTCGGCTACTAGATTAAGCCGCGTGTCGAAATTTTGGAAAAACCAGATTCCGATCGTTGCTACAAAGATGACAGTAAAAGCTTTTTGTAAAAAATCGCGCGCCTTCTCCCAAATATGAAGAGCCATGCTCTTGAGTGCCGGAAGACGGTAGGCGGGCAGCTCCATAACGAAGGGAACAGGCTTACCCTT
>Ga0116183_1004931_pt1 | contig 12876 bp, 9 predicted proteins | sample AD_UKC078_MetaG_FD_89753 | JGI IMG/M metagenome (GOLD analysis project Ga0116183, IMG submission 89753) | Active sludge microbial communities of municipal wastewater-treating anaerobic digesters from USA - AD_UKC078_MetaG | ecosystem: Engineered > Bioreactor > Anaerobic > Digestate | place: USA... | reverse complement strand
GACTCAGCGCGACCGTGGGGTCCGTATCGGAGCGTTCACAACCCGACGTGCAGGTTTGCCATGCCGCGCAGCGTGACGTGCGGTTTGTACACCGGTTCGGTGGCGAGCCGCGCCTCGGGAAATCTCCGGGTCATCGCCGTCAGCGCCACCGCAGCTTCCAACCGGGCCAGGGGGGCGCCCAGACAGAAGTGCGGACCGAGGCCGAAGGCCAGGTGGCGAACCGCAGATCGGCCGGGGTCGAACACGTTGGGCCGTTCCGTGACGGCGGGATCGCGATGGGCCGCCGCCAGTAGCAGCATCATGGTGTCGCCCTGGGCGACGTCGACCCCACCGATGGTCATGTCGGCCCCGGCCACCCGGCCGACGAGTTGCACCGGTGGGTCGTACCGCAGGGTCTCTTCGGTGATCGCTCCGGCCAGAGAAGGATCGGCGCTCAGCGCGGTCCAGTGCTGCGGGTGACGCAGCATCGCCAGCGTCGCGTTGGCGATCAGGTTGACCGTCGTCTCGTGCCCGGCGATCAACAAGAGGTTGCAGGTCGCCACGATCTCGTCCTCGGTCAGCTGATCCCCGGATTCCTCGACGGCGATCAGGCCCGACATCAGGTCGTCACCCGGCTCGGCCCGGCGCCGTTCCAGCAGTCCGCGCAGGTACTGCCGCAACCAGAGACCGGCCTCGAGGCGATCTTCGAATCCGGGTGCCGCCCCGGTGAATGCGATGAAGGGGTCCAAACCCTGGGCCAGAAGTGCCGAAGCCCGGCTGAACTGCGGCTCGTCCGCCAGTGGTACGCCGAGCAGCCGGCAGATCACCGCGACCGGCAGCGGATAGGCCAGGTCGGCGATCACCTCGAAGCGTCCCGACTGTTCGACGGCGTCGAGCAGATCGCCGACCAGGGTTGCAATCTCGGGCTCGAGCGACTTGACCACCCGGGGTGAGAATGCATTGCTGACCAGACGGCGCAACCGTGTGTGGTCCGGCGGATCAAGAAAGAGGAAGCCCGGCGTCCCGAACGGTCGGGCGGGTTGCCCCTTGGCAATCGCCTGCTGGGCGATGGTCGACTTGAGCCGGTCGCTGCACGACGACGGATGCCGCAACACCTCATCGCAGTCCGAGAACGAGGAGAACACCACCAGATGCGAGTCCGGCAGCTGTAGTGGACCGTACGACCGGATCTGCTCAAAGACGGGGTAGGGATCGGCGCGATGGTCGGTGTCGAGCAGCTTGAGCAGCAGCCCCTGGGGATCGTCGGTCACCGGTCCAGTCTGCCCTGCGATCAGGGCACCTGTCCCCGCCCACACCCGGGTGGCACGACGGGACCGGTGGCGAGCGCGTCGCGCAGCGACACCGGATTCGTGTCCGCGCGCAGTGCGGCGACCGTCGGCAGCGACAGTCGGACCTCGTAGACCAGGGGCTCGCTACCGCCGCTGTCCCGGCAGCTCAACGTCACCCGCTGGCCGGCACCTGCGCCGAATCCAGCGTCGAACGCGTCGCGCACAGCGCGTGCGGAGATCTGCCGACCGGAGGCACGGCTGAACAACGGGTCGAGGACGGTACTGGCCTGGTCCGTCAGGGCCGCGGCGATCCGAAAGTACTCGGGCGCGGTGACCCCGGAGCAGGTGCCGTGGGCGTACCACTCATGCGTTGCCATCACCGCCGCGTCAGACATCTTCGCCTGCAGCGTCGCGCGCAGGTCATCCGGCAGCGTCACCGGCGGCTTGGTGCCACCCGATCTGCGCGGCACATCGCAGTACTGCTCCGTGGCGGGTTGTGGCCACAGGCCGTGCAACACGAAGACCTGCCCCAGTTGGCCGACATGACCGGATCGGCAGCCCGCGTTGGACCGTTCGACGGTGCACAGGCTCGGACCCCAGGTCAGGGTGAGAAGGCTCGACGTGCTCATGCCCGGCTGGGCCGACTGGCGGCGGGGCTCCCGGTCGAGGACGAGCACGCTGAACGCGACGCCGGCCACGGCTACCGCCGCGAGCATGACCGATACCCAGATCACGGTCGCGTCGCCTCGCCTCATGGTGAGCTTCACGGAACCTCCCAACGATGGATTCAGCCTTCAACGATGGATTCAACCCCCACCGATGGCCTGATAGCACCGGGTTGGCCCGGTCCGACCCAATACCCGGTCTGACCCAATACAGTGAGCCCCCGGGGGCCAAGGCCACAGTGGGAGAGACGCCGGTGAACGACGTCGACCGCTGGTTCGGCCGGGTGGGCCGTCGGCAGACATCCCCGGTGTCGTTGTACGCCTGCTTTCTCACCGGTCGGCTCAACGGCTACTTCCGCTATCGGCTGCGCTTTCCGTTCCTGATCGCGGCCGTGCGGTTCGCCGTCCACGTCGCGGAGTTCTTCCTCGTACTGTCCAGTCTCGGTGGGGTCGCGGCCTTCATCGTGATGGTGCTGCGGGCGGGGAGTCTGGTGGTGGCCGGCGGCTGGTGGGGACTGCTCGAAATCATGCGGGACCGGTTGCGGACGTTCGCCCGACTCGGGGAGCGCGAGGCCGGCGAGTACGAGATCGGCCGTTGGCTGGTGCTGGCGGGGCTTGTCGGCGCTCTGGTGGCCATCGGCGGTGGCCTTGCGTTGGCAGTGGTGCAGCCCGCGGGTGACGACGCGGTAACGCACCTGTACGCATTCCTGATCATCGTCGAGGTAGCGATCGGATTCGTTGTCCGGGTCCTGCACTCTGGGATCTACGCGACCCGCCGGGTCTACAAGCCGGTCTGGTCGATGTTCGCCCCGACCGTCGTTCAGTTGGCGATCATCGGACTGGGGTTCTCCCTCTATCCGGCGGTGACGATCGTCGTCGCGATCATTGCCTCGAACGCCCTCAGCATCGCGATCACCGTGCACTTCTCCCTGGAGGCCTACCGACTGACCGGGCTGCGCCCGAGGTGGAACTCATCGGGGCGCGGAGTCCGCCAGCACCTTCCCAGCATCCCGGGATGGCTCGGTCTGAGGACCACGATGTCGGGACTCAGCCTACGGCTGGACGCGCTGCTCGTCCTCGCGCTGATCGGCTTCTACGGGACCGATACCCGGACTTTCGATCTGACAGCGGCGATGACGAGTTGGCAGAACATCGACGCGTTCCAGTTCTTCTACCTGATACTGCCGCTGTTCAGGGGCAGTTACGAGAGTGCCGGCATCTTCTATTTCGACTTCGTCCGCCTCCGCACCGAACCCGCACTGCGGGAACTGCAATGGGTGTTCTTCCGGAGACTGCTCCGGGTGGCGCCGGTGATCGGACTGTTCTTCTGGACTTTGGCCGCGGCGCTGGGGATCCTCGTCCTGCGCGATGTCCCGGTCGGGTTCCTGCTCGCGCTGCTGCCGATGTTCGTCCTGCGCAGTTTCATCGGCATCTACCAGATCCGCCTGTTCGCCGAGGGCCGGTTCCGGACGCATCTGGGCACATTGGCACTGCTGATCGTGTTGCTGTGGCTGGTGTGGCTCAATCCCAACCCCGCCGGCGACCTGGTCCAGATCACCGCAGCGATGATCGTCCAACTCATCGCCCTGATGAACATCCAGCACCTCCGTGATCGGCGGCATCCTCCGGTGCCGACTTTGGTCTCCCTGCCGGAGTGGCTGAGAATCCTCGCCGCCGAACCGGGGCCGGTGCTGGTGGCGGTGGTGCGAATTCCGCCGTCGCTCAACGACAGGCAGCGCTCGGCCGCCTTGAGGCTGGTCATTCAGAGGCTGACGGGCCGCGGGCATCTCAGCTTCCGTTCGCCGTCAACGCTCGTCTACTTCGAACGTCGCCCAGGCGAAACACCGGGCGCGCACGACTACGCGGACATGCAGGCGGCGACCGGCTTCGCCATCGGGCGCGGCAGAGTCGTCGGCGACCAGATCGATGGCCGGCAAGCCCTCGGACGACTCGCCGGCGGGAAGTGGATCGTGCCGCCCGAAGGCGGTGACCGGGTGGCCATCAGTGTTCAGTTCCGTGCGTTGTTCCCCGACGGAATCACCTTCCGCGTCGCGACCCAGTCCGGCGCGAAAGAGATGCGCACAGTGGACCCGGCGTTCCTGGCGCAGGCGGTGGCGATGGCGGTCGCGAGCCAGGAAGCGGGCACCGATCTGGTTGTGGTCGGTGGCCGGTTGTTCACCCCGGTATTCCGCCGCGGAACCCTGCGTCGACTCCTCGTGCTGCCGGCGAATGCCGCCCCGGCGGATGTTCGCGAGTGGCGGCGCCTGGTGAGGATCTGGAATGCCGGCCCCGCAGCGGTGGTGAGTGATGCTTGAGCCGATCGACCTCGACCGCAGACTGGCCGACCCGAAGACCTACGAGACCGTGATCCTGGGCATCTTCGTCAAGCGTCGGCAGCGGGGTTTGGCTTTCGCCGAGGCTGCGCGCGGCGTGACCTACTTCGACACCGCCGCCAAGCGCCGAGCACTGTCCCGGGCCATCGCCCGCAGTGTCGCCGCGGGTGACTACCGGCCCCAGCCCGTCGATCTGTGGACGCTGGAAACCCGCGGTAAGCAGCGCGATGCGCACATGTCCGGCTTCACCGACCAGGTGCTGGGATCCGCTCTGTACCAAGTAATTTCGCACAATGCCAGATGCTATGGCCTGCCCGGTGTGTACTCCTACCTGCCGGGTCTGACGAATGTCACGGCGATGCGGGCGTTCGGGGATTTCGTCCGGCAGCATCGTTCGCAGACCGCACCGAACTGCCCCCCGTTGTACGTCCTGCAATCCGACTTCGACCACTACGGGGACGATCTGCCACTGGGTCCCGATGCCCCGCTGTGGCCGATCCTGCGGGAGGTGGTCTCGCTGGGCAGCCCCGGCGGGAACATCAGTTCGGCGACCTGGGAGCTCATCACGGCGCTGGCCAGGCCCACGGTCCGCGACTCCGAAGGCGCCGAATTCACCCGACGGCACGGTGTTGCGATGGGAACGCCACTGGTGCCGGTGCTGTCGAATCTCGCTGTGACGCCGATGGATCGGGCCATCCTGCAGACCGAGGGAATCTTCTACGCGCGCTACAACGACGACTTCGTCCTCGCCCATCCCGACCTGACCGTGCTGCGCGACACCGATCACCGACTGGACTCGGTGATCGGCGGACTGGGAGTGCGCCGCAAACTGGGGAAGGAGGTGCGCACTGTCCTCAGCGGAAGGGGGCTGCCCTGTCCGCGGGACCCCGCCTATCGGGGCGGCAATCGGATCGACTTCCTCGGCTTGTCCCTCAGCCACACCGGCGCCATCGCCGTTGGCCCGCATCGGCAACGGAGATTCGTCAGCAGGGTGGCGCGGCGGATCGACGCCGCGGCGGTGTCGCTGCCGTCGATGCCGATCGCGGACCGGGCACGCCACCTCGTCGCGGGCGTCAACGTGATGCTCGATGTCTCGAGTCCGTTTGCGGTTCCAGGTTTGTCGGCTCTGCTGGACACGACCACCGATCGCGGCGTGCTCAAGGACCTCGACGCCCGTATCGCCCGCAAGGTGGTCCAGGCCGCAACCGGTCGCGCCGGGGTGCGGGGCTTTCGCCTGCTGCCACCCGCCGTGTTGTACGGCGAGATCGGGTTGGTGTCGCTGGTGCGGTTGCGCAACGCGCGCTGAGCGCGGTTCAATTCCGGTGAGGGCGCGGATCCCGCCTGAGCGCGGCTGCACCGACCGGCCACAGAGGCTGCGGCTTTCGGCCAGTCAATTTTTCGGTTTTTGCCCGCGCCCTCGCATGCCTCGCGGTCCGGATCAGCCTGTGGGTGGCTTCATGTCGCGTAGTAGCGACCCAGCACCTCGTCGCGCAGCGCGTCGAACTCCCCGGTGCCGATGGCCTCCCTGATCCGGTCCACCAACCTGATGATGAAGCGTTCATTGTGGATCGTGCACAGCGTCGCGGACAGGATCTCCTTGGCCTTGAACAGGTGGTGGATGTACGCGCGGGTGTAGTTCCCGCAGGTGTAGCAGTCACACTCCGAGTCGATGGGGGAGAAGTCGCGCCGGTAGCGCGCGCCGGTGATGTTGAAACGGCCGTCCGGGGTGTAGACCGCAGCGTTGCGGGCCACCCGCGACGGGGATACGCAGTCGAAGGTGTCCGCCCCCGCACCGATCGCGGCGAAGAGGTCATCGGGTTCGCTGATGCCCAGCAGGTGCCGGGGCTTGGAGTCGGGAAGTTCGTCGGTGCACCAGCCGATGATGGTGGCCAGGTTCTGCTTCTCCAACGCGCCGCCGATGCCGTAACCGTCGAATCCGCGCCCCTCGTCGTCGACGATGGTCTCCAGCCCCCGGCAGGCCTGCCGGCGCAGGTCCTCGTAGTTCGCGCCCTGAACCACACCGAACAGGGCCTGGGGTGGGCTCGAGGGTTGCTTCAGCCCGCTCAGTCTCCGGTGCTCGACCAGGCAGCGCCGGGCCCAGGCGTGGGTGCGCTCGACCGACTCCTCCTGATAGGCACGGGTGTTCACCAGGGTGGTCAGTTCGTCGAAGGCGAAGATGATGTCCGCGCCGAGTTGATGCTGAATTCCGATGGACACCTCCGGGGTGAACCGGTGGGCCGATCCGTCCAGGTGGCTGATGAAAGTCACCCCGTCGTCGTCGACGTGGGCGAGTTTCTGTTTCCCGTGCGCCACCGCGGCGTCGGACTGGGCTCGGTTGGGGTCCTCCATCAGCACCTTGCGGAAGCCCGCCCCCAGAGACATGATCTGGAATCCGCCGCTGTCGGTGAAGGTCGGGCCGGGCCAGTTCATGAACGCCCCCAGGCCGCCGGCGGCGGCGACGATGTCCGGCCCGGGTTGCAGGTAGAGGTGATAGGCGTTGGCCAGCACCGCCTGGGCGCCGAGGGCGGACATGGTTTCGGGCAGGACGGCCTTCACCGTCGCCTTGGTGCCGACCGCGATGAACGCCGGGGTGTTGATGTCGCCGTGCGGGGTGTGGATGACGCCGGCACGGCCGCGACCGTCGGGAAGTTCCGCTTCGACGGTGAAATACGACACGGCTGACATCTAACCAGCGGGGCGCAGCACCCGAATGCGCGCTTTCATTCCCTGGGGCCGGAAAGCGGCGAATACTACTCAGACGAGTGGTCCAATCAAGCGGGCCGCATCGACAAAGGAGAGAAATCGTGATTCGTGCTGTTGTAGTGGCCGCAGGTAGCGCTGCGATCGTGGTGGCCGGGGTGGCCGGTTGCTCGAGTGAGAAGAAGTCCGAGACCAAGGCCGAGTCGTCGGCGGCTTCTGTGGAGGCGACGCACGGTGACACGACGGCCTCGGCCGGGGCCGGGACCGCCAAGGTCACCATCGACGGTCAGCCCAAGGAGATCGAGGGGCAGGTGGTATGCGCTACGACTGCCGGCACATTCAGCATCGGCGTTGGTGCCGGGACCAGCGGGGTCGCGGTGGTGATGCCCGAGGACGCTTCGAGCGTCACCTCGGTGAGCCTGGGCAATATCGACGGCATCGCTCTCGGTTATTCGCAGGGTGTCCCCGGCGGCGAGGCCAAGGCGACCAAGGACGGCAAGAAATACACGATCACCGGCACAGCTACCGGCGTGGACACGGCTAATCCCATGCAGCCGATGACCAAGCCGTTTGAGGTCGAGGTCAGCTGTCCCTAGTGCGGATCGGTGCGGCGGCGCGGTTCACGCGCCGCCGTCTTCCGCGCCCCGCGGGGTGTGCCGGGTGTGCCGGGTGTGCCGGTAGCCTGCTCCAGCCCGGCCAGCGAGTCCTCCAGGTGGCCGAGCAGTCGCTGCAGGCTCGGCACGCTGCGACGGCAGCCCACCAGGCCGAAGTCCATATAGCCGGCCCTGGTCGACACCGTGATGTTGAGGGCTTGCCCCTCCAGCGCGATCGACAGCGGATAGTTGCCGTCCAGCCGCGCGCCATTCCAGTACAGCGGCTCCCGCGCACCCGGGACGTTGGAGATCACCAGGTTGAACGGCGGCGGTGCGGCGGTGCCCAGAGCCGGCGAAACCATACTGAGCAACAACGGCGAGACGTTGAACGCCGACAGGGCCAGCCGCTGCAACTGCGGCAGCGCCGAGAAGACATCCTTGTTACCGCGCATCGACTCACTCACGGCCCGTAGCCGTTGCGCCGGGTCTGCGGTGTCCGTGGCGAGGTTGCCCAACAGCGCACCGACCTGATTTCCGCTGATCGAGTCGTCCTCGCGCAGGCTCACCGGCACCATCGCAATCAAGGGGCGGTCCGGTAGCGCGTTCAGTTCCAGCAGGTAGGAGCGCAGTGCGCCGCCGCACATCGCCAGCACCACGTCGTTGACCGTCACACCGGCGGCCTGCTTGACCGCCATGATGCGCGACATCGACCAGGACTGCGCGGCGCACCGCCGGGCTCCACCGATCGGCACGTTCAGCATGGTCTTGGGTGCCTCGAAGGGCAGCGTCAACTGCTGCTCGATGATGCCTTTGCGGGCCAGTCGTACAGCTGACGGGCCCAGTGCCGCAACGGCTTCCGCGATGGATTCGGTTGTCTGCATCAGTCCGGCGAGCGGGGAGAAGCCGAGGCTGCCAGGCCCTCGCGACGGACGCCGCCCGTTGCGGCCCCAGGGCACTCGCACCTGGTGATCGTCGGGGTCGGTCGCCAGCGCCAGGCGCATCCGGCGCATCGCGCTGACCCCGTCGACCAGGGCGTGATGGATCTTGGTGTACACCGCGAACCGCCCGTCGTTGAGACCTTCGACCAGGTGTGATTCCCACAGCGGCCGGTGCCGGTCCAGGAGCGTTCCGTGCAGTCGCGACGTCAGTTCGAGCAGTTCGCGCACCCGCCCCGGCGAGGGCAGTGCAGACCGGCGGATGTGGTATTCGACGTCGAGGTCACGGTCGACCGACCAGGCCAGGTTGGCGATTCCGCCGAAGATCTCCGCCGGGTGCCTGCGGAACGTGTCACTGATGTCTTCGTGGGCGATGAGCTGGGCGTACAGCTCTCGGATGAATTCCGGGCCGGCGCCCTCGGGCGGCTGGAACAGTTGCAGTCCGGCGACGTGCATGGGGTGTTCGCGGGTCTCGCCCAGCAGAAACAGCGAATCCAGCGGTGATATCAGTTCCATGGCCGACCTCGTGTCCTGATGTCCCCCGAATGACTCATTACAGCATTGCGGCCGTCTCGCGTCGGGGTCGGCGGTGTGATTGGCGCGATCGGGGCAAAGGGCCCTGTCCAGCGGGACGAAGGTTCGGGCAGTCTGGTCCGATGGGGGTCCCCGGGTTCGGACCGCGGCTCGTCGCCGTCCTGCTGACCATCCTGCTGGGCGGGTGCGCGGCGGGTACCCCGGTGACCGGCAGTGGAACCCGGGCCACCGCGCCGGTCGGGCCCGCGCCCACAACCTTCCAGCGAACTCCTCCGCCGACGAACCCGGCCCCGACCCCGTCGCTGGCCGCGGCGATTCGTGAGTGGGAAGCGGTTGCCGGTGACCACTTCACGCAGTCCGCCCGTGCGCTCGAGAAGGTCTCGGCGGCCGCCGGGGCCGGCGACGATTCCGCTGTCCGTGCCGCGTGCGCAGACCTGCATGACACCAATGCTGTTGGCCTGCAGGGCCATCTTCCCACTCCGGACCCGGCGCTGACCGCGGAGTTACAGCGCATGATCGACGATGTGAACGTTGCGACGCACGCCTGTCTGCGCTTCGCCGACGGGCGTGAACCATCCGACGCCGACAATTACCAGGACTACCTGGCCCGCGCGGTCGAGCACCTGCACCGTGCCAAGAGAATCCTGGAGGCCGATCTGCAGGGGCGCTGACCCTCAGCGGCGGGCACCGCCACCGGCGCCACCGGGGACGGCGTTCCAGCCCGGTTGGGCCACTTCGGCCTCGGTGAGTTGGTCGCTCATATCGGGGATGACTGTCGGAGAGCAGTTCATCGAGAAACTGTCCGTGGTGTCGATGGTCTCGTCGCAGTCCGCGAGTAGCCGCGGCGTGGCGGGAGCGACGGCGACAACCGCGATTGCCGGGGCCGCCAGTGCTGTCAGGACTACCGCGGACAGGGCGGCACGCTGCAGAAAACTCATGTCGGCTCTCCCGGATTGTTGAGCGGAGAATTTAGGTTACGCCAACAGACCAGATGCCCGTTGTGACGCGGATTACACGATCAATTAACGGCTCCCCTAATATCCATAACCTACGGGTTAAGGAGCTTCGGTCATGTCACGTATCGCACTAGTCCCCCTCGATCGCCTCGTCGCACAGTTGACCAACTCCGCATGGGCCGTTGGTCGTGTCGGGGCCCTCGCCGCGGTGCTGGGTATCGGCGGCGTCTTCGGCGGCACCGCCGTTGCCACCGCTGAACCGGATCAGGCCAACGACGCCGCCTCGGGTTCCAGTGCGCAGACCGACGCGCGGGCCGGCGCCGACAACCGGCGCACCGCCTCGGGCAGGACGGCGTCCCAGCCGGCCGAGGCGGCGGACGGTACGTCGCGGGCGCCGGCAGGAGCGCTGGAGCGCCCCGGCCCCGATATCGCCCGCAGCCATGCCTCGCCGGCACTGCCGGCCGCGGCGACCTCTGCCGACCGCCCGGAGGGCGCCGTCACCCCCGTCGTGCCGAGTGCCGCTGCCGCCGTCTCGGCGCCGGTGATCTCCGCGCCGGTGTTGTCGGTGGCGCGTAACCAGGTCGACGCCCGCATCGCGCGACGGAGCGCGGTCAGCGCGGCACCGGTCCAGGTGCCGGTCGTCGTTCCCCCGGCAGTTCAGGACATCCCCCCGGTCGCGGCACCCGCGGCTGCGCTGCCGGTTCAGATTCCATCGGCCGCCCGCAACCTGCTCGACGCGCTGAGTCCGCTGTTGGGCGGCGGCACCGGCGCGCCGATGGAATCGCCGATGGCATGGGCGGGGCTGGCCGTTGCGCGCCGACTCGGCCGGCAGCCGGCTGCCCAGGCGGTGGTGGTCCCGGCGAGCGCCGCTGCGGTGCCGCCTGGTGCGGCCACCGCGGTCACGCCGACCATCACCAAGATCACCTGGGCGTGGGGCACCAACACCGCCATCCCGTTCAACCCCGCCACCGACAAGCTGGACTTCAGCTGGATGGGCGCCGGCAACTTCGACGTGACCGAACAGTCCGGATCGACGCGCATCGCGATCGTGGGCAACAACCAGACCTACACACTGACCAACGTCGCCGTGCGGCAGTTGCAGATGAGCAACATCATCGCCTTGGACGCCGGGGCGCAGACCAAGTGGCAGAACCTGATCACCGCCGCCCAGAACACCGTCAGCACGCCGACGGTGTCGATTGCGAATGCCTCAGTGGCGGAGGGTAATTCGGGTAGCGCCGACCTGTCCTTCACCGTGTCGCTGTCCAAGGCCTCCGACAAGACCGTGACGGTGAACTATGCGACGGGTAACGGCACCGCGACGGCCGGGCAGGACTACACGGCGAAGTCGGGCACCGTCACCTTCGCCCCGGGGGTGGTCTCGCAGCAGGTGAAGGTCGCCGTGACCGGCGACGCTGCGGTGGAGTCCGACGAGACGCTGACCGTGGCACTGTCCGCCCCGACCAATGCGACGCTGGCGACCGCCAGTGCCACCGGCACGATCGTCAATGACGACACCCCACCGGTGGTCGTCACTCCGCCGACGGTGTCGATCGCCAATGCCTCTGTGGCGGAGGGCAATTCCGGCAACTCGGATCTGGCGTTCACCGTCACGCTCTCCAAGGCCTATGACAAGACCGTCACGGTGAACTATGCGACCGGCAACGGGACGGCGGTCGCCGGGCAGGACTACACGGCCAAGACGGGCACCGTCACCTTCGCACCCGGGGTGGTGTCTCAGCAGGTGACGGTTTCCGTCACCGGCGACACCGTCGTGGAGCCCAGCGAGACGCTTACCGTCGCGCTGTCCAGCCCGACGAACGCCACCCTGGCCACCGCCAGCGCGACTGGAACCATCCTCAACGATGACGCCGCCCCCGGTTCGGGCGGGAACCAGGCGCAATGGGGGAACGCCTTCTTCGCCCCGTACGTCGACATGGGCGGCTGGCCGGTGCCGGATCTGCTGAAGATCTCCCAGGCCACCGGGGCATCCCTGGTGACCGCGGCATTCTTGCAGGCCACTCCGGAGGGCAAGCTGGGCTGGGCGGGCCTGTCGTCGCTCACTCCCGGCGCCGCCAATGAGCAGGCCCAGGCCATCGACAAGTCCATCAGGGACTTCCAGGCTGCTGGCGGCGACGTGATGGTCTCGCTGGGCGGCGCGGCCGGGACCAGCCTGGCCCAGTCGTACGTGGCCCGGGGTCGCAGCGCCCAGGAACTGGCCAACGCCTACGCCGAGGTGATCGACACCTACGGTCTGAGCCACATCGACTTCGATATCGAAGGCTATGCGGTCGCCGATCCCGCCTCGATCGCGCTGAACAGCCAGGCGCTCGCGCTGCTGCAGCAGACCAAGCCCGAGGTGAAGATCTGGTACACGCTGCCGGTGTTGCCGACCGGCCTGACCGCCGACGGTCTCAACGTGGTGGAGTCTGCGCTCAAGGCGGGCGTGAACCTGGCCGGCGTCAATGTGATGGCCATGGACTACGGCGAATCCGCCGCGCCCACCAGCGGACCCAATGCCCAGACCATGGGCACCTACGCGATTCGGGCCGCCGAGGGCACCTACGCCCAGCTCAGCTCGCTGTACGGCAAGTACGGCAAGACCTACGGCTACAGCCAACTGGGCGTCACCCCGATGATCGGGGTCAACGACGTGCTCACCGAGGTGTTCACCGCCGCCGACGCCCAGGCCCTGGAGGACTACTCCCGCGCCAAGGGTCTGGGAATGCTGTCGTTCTGGTCGGTCACCCGTGACAACCCGGGCTCTCTGGGCCAGGCCACCCCGACCGCGTCCGGCTTGAACCTGCCGGCGGGCAGCTTCAGCAACATCTTCAACGACTACGGCACCATCAACGTCGTCAACTACGGGTCCTCCGGCGGGGGAACCGGCGG
>Ga0116183_1004929_pt1 | contig 12877 bp, 16 predicted proteins | sample AD_UKC078_MetaG_FD_89753 | JGI IMG/M metagenome (GOLD analysis project Ga0116183, IMG submission 89753) | Active sludge microbial communities of municipal wastewater-treating anaerobic digesters from USA - AD_UKC078_MetaG | ecosystem: Engineered > Bioreactor > Anaerobic > Digestate | place: USA... | reverse complement strand
TCTTTCCTTTAAAAATTGTATTAGATGAATTAGATGGTAATTATAATATGTCTATATGTCTAGCAATGGGTTGGATGGATAGAATAAATGATAAAGAACAAGATTGGTTAGATGAGTTAATAAAAGATATGCAGAATCAATTTTCAGAATATAATAACATATACATTGGGTATTTGGGAGATACTTTTTCAAGAAAAAGAATAGTTTTTCAAAAAGAAAATGATGCTTTCCCTAAAAAGTCAGATGATTATATGGACTTTCCAAAACCACCTAATCCTGGTAGAGGTGATCAATACTAAAATAAAAATCCACTTTTCAGTGGATTTTTTTATCTATTTACATTTACTTTAACACCAACATTTCTTGTTACAGGTGCTTTTTGAGCAGCTTTAGTTTCATTTAAGTTAACTGTTACTTTCTTAGAAACTTTAACTTTGAATGTATCTTCCCACGGAATAAATAAGTTACCTTCTGCAACTACTTCAAGTTTAATATTACCAACTTCACCTTCTTTTAAGATTCCTAATTTTTTAATAGGAACAATACATTTACCATTTCTGATTGTACCTGGAAATACTAAAGACCATTCTTCTGATTCAACAATAATTCTTGCATAAGTATCTTCTGGTGAAGAACCTTCAATTGCAATATCACAAGAGAACTCTTCATTTATATCTTTATAAAGTTTGTAGAAATTGTCATTATCAGTACTTTCAACAAATGCAGAGTTATCATCTTCATCAATTACAAAGTCTTCAACTTCAACTGGCATTACTTTTTCAGTTTCAACAGGTTTTTCTTCTTTCTTTTTAGGTTCTGAAAGTTCTTTATCTTTAACTGGTTCAGTAACATCAGTTACTTTATCATCAACTTTTTCTTCTTCTTTTTTAGACTCTTTAACTGGTTTTGTACCATTACTCATAAAGTCTTCAAAGCTAAATACATCACTTTTTTCCATAATTTGACTATTTTTATTATTTCTATATATTAATTTTAAAAATTAACTTTTATACTTATACTTTCTCTTATTGAGTTTTTAACAAATATCTCAAATTCAGAAGCAGTTACTTTAATACTTTCATTAATTCCTTTAGATTCTTCATACTCAACACCTTTGTGTTTACAATAAAGTTTTATAACTCTTTTGGTTTTTTCTTCACCTAAATCTTTTCTAAGTTGTTCCCATGGATTTCCTTTTACATAAGCAGCATAATCTCCACCACCTCTATTAACTAAGTCATTTATTTCAATAAATATGACAACATCTTCCCATAGGTAGTTTGTATCATCCCAAATACTATCAACCTCTTCCCATTTAAGATATTTTTTTTCTTGCATTAACTATATATTTTTAAAATTACAGGGCCTTTGTAATTATATATAAGTATATGAGTAATAATTTAACGGGGCTTACTGTCTCAAATACATATGGTAGATTAGTTCAAGTTGTAGGTGGTTTATATTATGATGGATTTGGTAATTTATTAGACTTAGGTGGTGTGTCAACAGGACCAACTGGTAGTCAAGGTGTTACAGGACCAACTGGAAGTCAAGGTGCTACAGGACCAACTGGAAGTCAAGGTGCTACAGGTCCAACTGGAAGTCAAGGTGTTACAGGTCCAACTGGAAGTCAAGGTGTTACAGGTTCAACTGGAAGTCAAGGTGTTACAGGTCCAACTGGAAGTCAAGGTGTTACTGGTGCAACAGGACCTCAGGGTATCCAAGGACCAGTTGGAGCAACTGGACCAAGAGGAACAACAGGTTCAACTGGACCTCAAGGTATTCAAGGTATTCAAGGTGTTACAGGACCTACGGGACCTGGTAATCCTATTGTAAGTGGTTATTTTACTCCAAGTGATAATACTTTAACTTTAGTTGATAGTTTAGGTGGTGAAGTTGTAATACCGGATGAAATAAACATTATATATACAAACTTAGGTAATATATTAACACTAATTGCTGATAGAAGATTAATAAGAGGTGTTACATATAAAATTGTTGATGTAGATAGATTATTATATGGTTATGGTAATGAAGGTAAGGGTTCAACTATATACTTATTAGCATTAGAAAATAATAAATTAGATACATTTGGTACAGGTATATTCTATACACCTAAATATAGAGATTTTGGTATATGGCAATTTACTGGTTCATATAATATAGATGATAGAGTTATATGGGGTGGTTATGTTTGGAAAAACAAAAATGGAAATGTAGGTTCTGCAAATAGTGACTATGAGTTAAATGAAGAGTGGGAATTAATACTATATGATAATGAAAATTATAATATATCTTATGATAAAATAAAATATGATATAGATAATAATAAAATTGTTTATAGAAACGAGAAGAATATAAACGAGGTTTCATTTAACTATGATGAATTAAAGAAGATACAAAATGAAACTGGTGATTATTGTCCTATAAAAGCTTTTCAATGGGGTAAAGGATTTACATATAACTTAGATAAGCAAAGATTTGAGGGAATTGGAAATCAAAGAATTACAAATTCATATAACAACAATATAAACTTTGATGGTATATCTCAAGATAATGTTATATTAAATAACCAGTCTTATATGTATAGGATTAGTGTTAATAGTAAAACTATTATGACTAATATAACATTAGATAATGGTTCTAAAATAAATGATATAGTTGCTTATGGTGATTTAATGTTTAAGTATGTAACACTAAATAACACATCACTTATAAACAAAACAGACTTTTATGAAAGTTGTGAGCTATCTTATTTTGATTTAGATAATAACTCAGAATTTTCTACATTAAGTATAACAAAATCAACATTAACAAAATATAAATTAGATAATGGTTCTGCTATTGGTTCTTGTACTATAACTAATTCGTATAACTATAATATGTTATATGATAATAATGCATCACAAGGAGGAACAGATAACTATGATGGTGGTTCAAGTTATTTCTACCAAGCAAATACAACTGTAAAGAATACTCAAATAAGTGTTGTTGATAGAGACCAAGATGGTTGGTTCTTTTTAGGTGATTTACCAGATGAATTAACAACTCAAGATGTAATTGGTAGAGTAAATGGTAATCAATTAGTTGATACATCATTATCTGCTGGACCACAAGGTGCTACAGGTGCAGATGGTTTAATTGGTCCAACTGGTCCAACTGGTCCAACAGGTCCTGCTGGTGCAACTGGTTCTACACCTCAGATAGAAAGAAGTTTTGGTATTACTATTGATGGTGCTGGTTCGATTATAACAACAGGTGTTCAAGGAGACATTGTTATTCCTTATTCAATGACTATAAGTTCTTGGACTTTGATTGCAGACCAGGTTGGCTCAATTGTAATAGATGTTTGGAAAGATACTTATGCTAATTATCCTGCAACACAATCAGATACTATAACAGGTTCTGCTAAACCAACATTATCATCAGTTATAAAAAATCAAAGTTCAACTTTAACAGGTTGGACAACAACTATCAATTCTGGTGATATAATACGTTTTAATGTTGACTCAGTTTCAACAATAACAAAAGCAACTTTGGTAATACAAGGTACACAAAATTAATCTGGATAATGGCAATACTACAATCAATACAATCTGGTAATTTCTTAGATGCTTCTACTTGGGGGCTAGTTGAAGCTACTTCTTATTTAGATAATAGAACTAGTGAACAAGCTCTGACTACAACCCAAACCAATGCTTCTGTAGCACTTACTCCTGGTGCTATAACTGTAGCAGGTGTTGCATTACAATTAGGATCAAGAATAGCAGTTCCTTCTGGAACTATGACTGTAAGGCTATGGAATAATACAGTAGGTGCTGTTGTAAAGGATGTTGTAGTAAATATTTCAGATTTACCCAATACTGGTGGTACTTTAAATGGAGGTTTTATTGGTTGGACATATTTTAAATTTGATAGCAGTGTTACACTAATTGCAGGAAATCAATATTCAGTTAGAGCATTTTCTTCAGTAAATAGTACAGTAACTGTTTATCGAAGTGCTGTTACAAATAACTGGAGTCGAGCTCTTGTTACTACAACTACACAAGCACCTGTAGCAACCGATACAGTGATAACTTCTGGTGAATATACTGCAGCAGGAGTTAATACTATTGTAACAGTTACTATGAATAGTACTTCTCTTGCAACACAATATGGAAATTGTTATGTGGGTAGTAATGGAACCTTTAATTATGGAATAGCACCATCAACAAATTATGGATTGAGATTAAATGGTGATTTAATAATTGGTAGAGGAGCTACATTTACAATTGGGACTTTTGCTAATCCAATACCTGCAACATCTACTGCAGTTCTAGAAATAAATTGTGCCTCAGCTTTACAATTTGGAATTTTAAATTATGGTACATTAGAAACAAAGCATGCAACTACTATATTACACAGAGCTCTTTTAGCAGCAGATATTGCTGTTGGTGCAACAACCATAACAAGTAATGTTGCTACTGGATGGAGACAAAACGATACTATCATTATTCCAAGCACAACAAGAACAACTACTCAAATTGATCGAAGAGTTTTAAGCTCAAATGCATCTGGAACTACATTGACTATTCCTGCAACAACATTTGCTCATGATGGTAATGCTGCAATCTTTATGCAAGCGGACTTAGTAAATCTTACTCGAAACATAAAAATACGTAGTGTAAATGCAACATTCAAAACTCGTTTCCGTCAAGGATTACAAGGGATAACTACATTTTTTGATGTAGAATTTTTTGAATTAGGTGCAAATTCTCATGCCAGTGGAACATCAACTTATACTGGAACGTTTAATGTACAACAATGCACGTTTTGGCAAATTAACAATCCAGGTACAAGTACATTATTTGCTAGTTTATTTACTACTACATACACTTTATCTAATAACATTTTCTTTAGTTACTCTGAAATTTCCGGAACAATTAATGATAATAATTTGATAATTGGTTTTGCCGGTTTTGCTACACATTTTGGAGGAAGCATTGGTAGTAATAATGTTATATCATCCTGTAGTAATGCTGGCTCACAAAGTAATCCCTTAACAGGAACTTCTGGTAATAAATTTTATGCAAATGGTGGAAATGGTGCGCTTTATCTTACTTCCAATTCTACTGGATATTCGGTGAGTAATTACATATTTTTTAATAATTCAATTGCTATTAGATTGATAACAGGTAACTCAACTACAAGCATAGATAGATCAGTATTTGAAAAATTTGAAAATTGCTATTTTTACGGAAATGTAACAAATTTAAATGTAATTGCTTCTTCTTCTGGTGGTACTTTTAGAAAACTTTGGTTTAATAATTGCTTCTTTTGGGCAGGTAAAACAGGACTTCTAACTGCTATTGGATATTCAGCAATGTTTAATGATTACACACATTTTTCAGATTGTACATTTGGGAAAAATCCTAATGGTGTAGATAGCCTTTTTTCAACTTCATGTATAAGAGGTGGTCAAGTTGGAACTACATTAACAAATTGTTTATTTTTTGGAATAACTGCATCTTATGCTTCTACGGCTGCATTTACTTCTGTGAATGGATTTAATGGAGTAACATCATTAAAACATGGTGGAGTAAATAATGAATATCGACAATTTCAAAGTAATGGTTTTATTCAGAATGATAATGTAATCACTTATAATGGTCTTCCAACTATAAGAATAAAACCTGAGGTTACAACAAATAAAACATTTTCAAATCCTTTTCGAATAGCTGTTAGTTCAGGGCAAACCTGTAATGTTACTATTGCTATTAGAAAATCAGTTGTTGGTGACGGTGCTGCATATAATGGAAATCAACCAAGATTGATGTATGCATTTAACCCTTTAGCGGGAAATTTAGCAGAGACAATGGCAGTTAGTGCCACAAATGCAGCAAATGGTACTTGGCAAATATTAACTTATACAACACCTGTGATAAATCACGATAGTGTATTAGAGTTTTATGTTGATTGTGATGGAACAGCAGGATGGATAAATATTGATGATTTTAAAACAACAACATCTAATGATACAAGAGGATTGAATTATTGGTCAACTGTTGGAGTTTACTCTGAACCTGACTGGAGAAGACCTGGTGGTGCTGTAACATTCACTACTTAATACCCAATTCTAATAATTTTATATCTCTTAATTGTTCTTTTTTACAAGTTAGTTTAAAGAATTCATTTATCTTACCAAAGATTTCTTCCTTAGCAATCTCTGGTAAAGCACCTACTTTTTTCAATGAATACATATCAATGTAAGGTATATCAGGAGTTTGTAACCAATAATCATATTTGTTTTCTTTTTCACAAACATCCATTTGTATTTTCATACATTTTCTTTTAGTCTCCCAACCACCTGCAAATGTGTACATTGAAATATCAAATACTTTCATATCTTTATCAAAGTATTGTAATACCATATCAATATCAGTATTGGTTATTGAAAATTCAGAGGTGATAAGACCATCACCTCTTCTCTTATAGTGATTTACTTCAAAATATATTTCAATAAATTCTATTATTTCATCAACTGTGTATGTATAATTTCTACTAATCATTTATTATCTTTTCTTCAAGTATATTAATAAAGTATTCATCAGCTTCTTCAATCTCATTTATAAGAAATTCTTTTTGTTTGTCATTAAACTTTGTATTATCAATAACAGACTTTTTAAGTAATTTTTTCTTATCTAAGTCAGATGAAATATTGTAAATAAAGTCTAAAGTTTCTGTAATTATTCTTATTTTACTCATAGAATCATTTATCTTTTTATATTCCATTTCAACAACTTTCTCAGGTGCTCTACTTGTAAATTCTTTATTACTTAATTTAATAGAAATTTTTTCAACAAAACCAATAAGGTATTCCAACTCTTCAATCATTTTTGAAGTGTCAATACTTTTACCAGGATTTTCAATATCAAAATATTTTTTAGGTGGAATAACAACAATCTCATTCTTACCTACATTAAAAGTAAGACCTGCTGCTCTATATAAATTTTTTTCTTTATCAGTCATTTAGTAATTCTTTTAGTTTTGTATCTCTGTTATAAACAGTATAGTGTCCATTTATTATTTTGTTTATATCATCAGGTTCTACCAATCTACATTTGCTTTTCTTTATCAATTTATCTAATTTATAGTATCTATACCAATAAAGAAGTGCTGGTGAATCAGTAATATTAATTTTATACTCTTTAAAATCATTATCAATTTTTTTATATGTTGATAAAGTATAACCAATCTGATATGAACTCTTAGTTATTAAAAGTACATTATCTACATCAATTATTTTCATATAATATGAAATAGAATTTAGTATATAACCACCATTCATTCTTGTATGAATTTCAAATGAATCATCAAAATTTTTAATATTAATAAGTTTAATTACTTTATAAAAATTAATAAAACTTTGTTTAAAGTTCATATTGTTTTTGAATTTTGTAATTTCTTTACCATTTTGTCTACCAAATTCAAAAATAGATACAGTCTCTAATATAATGTACATAAGTATTAACCCACCTATTACCATTGGTACTATAATAGATAATATATTTATCATATCTCATTTCTTTTTCTTGATTTTGATGATACATATGGATATAATTTCTTGTGAATTTCTAAACAATTAAAAATATCATCACCATCATAGTCAGTTATTTGTACATGATAACCATTATATACTGAATAACCAATTTTTGGTCTTTCATCAGATTCTATAATTTCACCATTAACTTTATATAGATACTTTTCTGTTTTTGAATCATAATATGTTTGTAAATTGGGAAAATAAAGGTATCTTGATTCACAATTTGTGATTGAATCAAATGGTTCTTTTTTTCCTTCTTGAGAAAAGGAATAAAATGTAAGTAGTAATAGTAATAGTGTTTTTTTCATTTTACAAAGATAATATAATTTTTTAAATTAATATATAAGTTATGAAATATTTAAAAAAATTTAATGAGGTAAATGAAGATCATATAAATGAAGGTCTTAAAAATATGTTCTTAGTACCTTTATTGGTAACTATGGGTTATATAAATTCACAGAATGTAACTCCTGAAAAAGTAGAAGAAGTTCTACACAAAAAAGCAAAGAATATTGTATTTGATAAAACTGAATTACAAAGTAAAGACTTAAATACTATAGTTGATGAAAAAGCACATTTAGTTTATGACTTCTTAACATCTGCAGGTGCTGATGTTAGAAAAGAGGATTTTGAAAATTTCTGTGATGTTAATAATATAGATAAGAATTTCTTTGATAAATTTTTATATACTACTAAAGGTTCATTCATAACAAATGTAAATGCATTTGGTAATATATTCCAAGCCAATTTGAACTTAACTAAAAACATTTCAGTATTTGCTTCTAAGGATCCATATAATAAAAACTTAGGTTTGAAAATAAACTTCTAAATAGAAAAAGACTCAATTTGAGTCTTTTTTATTTATCTAAGATTCCAAGGTATATCATCTACACCATCATCTGTTAAATATCTACCTTTTTTAAGTTTTCTTAATTCCCATTTATTATCTAAATATCTATTTTTAAGGAATTTTTCAATTTCATCTACACTATTAAATCTTAATTCATTTGGTGTATAGTGTGGCCACATAGTATCAATAACATCTAACCATTTAATAACTATTTGATTATTTTCATTGTCTATAGATACCTTTTCATAATGGTGATGTGGTTTAAAGTTTATACCTATTTGATCTGTATATATTGCACCAGAATGATACTCAAATATAATTGGATTCTCACTTATAATTTTCATTGGACAAATACCTTTTTTAAGTTGTTTTTGTATATCCTCTAAAATTATTAGGACTTCAATAATGGTATCATTACTAAATTCTTCATTTATAAATTGGTTATAATTTTTAATCATAATTATATTCTGTTAGGTAATCCACCCATATCCCATTTTTCTCTACCATCTTCTGTTTCACCAGTTTTGGTCATTTTTAATAAGTTCATCATATCTAATGCACCATCAATTTCATCTTCTGAAAGATTACCTGCAATTGCATCTATATCTGCTTCTGAGAATCCATTTAACATTTCAACTGCTTGAACAATTTGCATTACACCATCATAATCTTCTTGAGTTAATAAACTTTCACCACATTTAGGACAAGGTTTACCAATACTTTTTTCATAGTCTTCTAATTTAACTGATGGATCTGAGTAATCACAATTATCACATTTAAGACCAGATATATTCATATCTATATTATTCATTTCATTAAACTTTTTTAAGTGTTTCATTTATTATAATTATTTTTTACCAATCACAAGCAAATCTTATTGTATCTAAATTGTAATCTACTAACAATTTAAGAATTGCTGGATAATATTCTTTTTTTCTTTCCCAATATTCTCCTGTATTACCATCAATTACTTTTTGACACCAATCTTTAGAATATCTACTTGATAATGTACCTTCTTCCCACATATCCATACCATCAAAGAATTCATTACCATCAAAGTCAAAATCATTTTCATCAATAAATTCAAGAAAGTCTGATGCACTTGCAACAGGTTCTATAAATACTTTCTTACTAACTGATTCATTTATTCTATCTGTGAACTTTTCCATAAATTATATATTAAAATTTAATTCTATATTTCTTTTACACTCTTCAAATCTTTCTTTCCAATCTCCACCAACTTCTATGAAATTACAACCTCTTAATACTAATTCTTCTCTAATAGTTTCATAATGTTCTTGTCTTATTTCAAGAAAACTTCTTGTACCATCTTGTACTCCTTCAAAATCTGGTTTCAATAAGATATACAAATCATATGGTTTCTTCTCTGAGAGTGTTTTTAAGAACCACTGGTCTTCTTCTTTAGTCCAATCATCACAATACATCTTTAAGAAAAGATATGTTGTTATATCCTCTGTATCACAGAATAATAATTTATTTGATTTTTTAAGATTCCAATCTTCTAATGATTGTCTACCAACTGAAATTGTTATAAAATCTTCATGAGTTACTTTATTACCATTAGCTTCATAAACTGTTCTACCATATTCATCAACAAAATTAGTTTGATACCAATTTGCCAGTTCTCTGGTCATTGTAGATTTACCAACAGATTCTGGACCCATTATGGCAATTCTTTTCACAAAGTATGGTTTTATTTGTTGAGGTATATAGTCCCATTTATCAAAAGTATTGGTTCTAATGGCAGTTCCTGATACAGGGTATGTAGTTCTTTCCTTATCAACTAAAAAGTGTTCTACACCAAGATATTTAGCAAAATCATCACCATAACTTTCAGATGTAAATACTGCATCTAATCCATCAACTAATTTATAGATTTCTGGAACCCAATAAGAGTAGAATTCATCAAGAGTTTTACATTCATAATCATATTGAGGAAGTCCTGTATCATCAAAGTTATATACAGTTACATTAGGATTATCTTTATAGATTTCTTTTAAACAATTAAATCTGATTTCACCAGGTATTGTCTGAGATTTATTATGTGAGATAACTACATGAGTATGCTCACTATTTTCTATAGCAGTATCAATTAGGTATAAGTGACCTAAGTGAGGTGGGTATGCCTTCATTAAGGCAAGTGAATTTTTATATTTTTTCATTTTCAATTAGTTTATCAATGTCTGAAAAGTTGTTGTCCATTATTAAATAAAAATCATATATTTTTGAAGCGGTTTCTTTTTTTATGATATTTATTTCTTTGTTTTTTTCCCAATAATACCAAGATTTTATTTCAAATATTATATTTGTGTTTTTTATTTTAAAATCACTGAAATACATATGTTCTTTACCATTCATATCAAAGTAAGGAATTGTTGGTCCTTTTTCAATAATATCTAATTTACCTTTAGATTCCAAATATTGTATAAACTTTAGTTCATATTTACTTTGATAGTCCAATCCTTTATATTCTTTTGTATGTATTCTTGCCCAACCACTACCAGGACTTCTACGACCTTCTTTAAAAGCAAGAATTGCAGACTCACTCATTTTAGTTTTAACCTCTTCACTTCTTTTACTTCCAGTATTTGCACTATGTGCTTTTTCCCAAGGTTTTGCCTCTCTTATTTTTATTTTACTACTTTCCCAGGTAAATGGATTACCATTTAACTCCATAAATTTTTTTGTACCCTCTTTAGATTTTTCTGAACAAGGTTTGCCAAAGTTACCATTTCTTTTACCTTTATTAAAACATTTATTACAATAATGTATATTACTTTCTACATCTAAATCTCTTATACGTCTTTTATGAATTATATTACAATCATCACATATTAAATTTATAGATATGGTTCTAAATGTTGATCCTTTTAGAAGAGTCCAGTGTACTTCAATCTCATTTCCTTCAATTTTTTTACCTATTTTTTTCTCCCACTTTGTTTTACTTATATCAGATATTGTAATTTTAACAATTTCACTTTCTTTTATATACATTTTAATAATTTCTTTTTATGTATATATTACAATTATTACCTCTTCTTTAAGGACATATTCCATGTTTTTAATCCTGATATTGCAAGTAACAAAAATACAAAATATATTCCAGTTGACCAATAAAGTCCCTGAGAATAAAATAAATAAATGTAAAGTACATCTGCTGCTATCCAATAATACCAATTATCTATTTTTTTGAATGCTAATAATAAAGTTCCAACTATACTTAATCCTGTTGTTATACCATCAAGATAAGGTTGTTTATCACCAGTCATTAAAAGTACAAATGATATAAAGAAACATAGTAAACCAGTTGTTATTGCAAATAGGTTTACATCATGTTTGTCTAATTTCTCAATAGGTAGAATTACTTTATCTTTCTTCCAATTATACCAACCATATAATGATTGAGCTATAAAGAGAAATTGTAGGAACATATTTCCCCAAGTTTTTGTTTGATAAAACAAAATCCCATAGAATATGACACCTACAATACCTACTGGCCATGTAAGAAAGTTGTTTTTAACTGCAAGGATTACAGATAATAAACTAAAGACTACTGCTATTATTTCTACTTGGTTCATTTAATTTGTGAATTAATAATTCAATTACTCTTGTTAAATCTTCTTTATTTTTAGTTAGTGATGATGATAATTTTATTGACTCACTCACTAATAGTCCTTTTCTAATTGTTAAGTCAAACATTGCAATTCCTTTGTCATAGATTAATCTAAAATAATCATCTTCTGCAATTAGATAGATTGAGTTATCTGCAATACCTGGAACTTTTTTCTTAACATAGTTTGGGTATTTGAATGAGCCCATATTTACTGTGATTGTATTTTCATATTTTTCAAATTTACTTTCTAATAAATGGTGAAATTTTTCAATATCACCATATTTATCAAATATATCAAAACTATTAACAATCTTATTCTTGTCCATTAGAACTTATAGTTTAGTGTTAAGTAAGTATTAGTTCCTGCAGTGTAGTAAAATTGTCTATAAGGATCTCCTGCACTACTACCATCAGGATTTGTAGGATATCCTACACTACCACCAGTTGTCCAATTTTTATTCAATAAATTATTTACAAATAGGTTTAACAATATACCAGATTTGAATTTATAACCAATATGTGCATCTACCAAGTGATATTCTGGACAGATGAATGTATTACTATTATCTAAAAATGATTGTGTAACATATTTATAATTTGTTCCAATGCTTAGCTTACCAATATTATAGTCTATAAATAAGTTAGATATGAAGTTAGGTGTCAATACTGGTTCTGATTTTACATCATCTAACCAAACTTTATTTTTGGAAAAATTAAATGTTGTTCCTACTTCTATTTTTTTCAATTTTAATGTTAAATCACCTTCAAATCCTACTCTATAACTTTTATCAGCATTAGTTCCTAATGCTAT
>Ga0116183_1004924_pt1 | contig 12884 bp, 10 predicted proteins | sample AD_UKC078_MetaG_FD_89753 | JGI IMG/M metagenome (GOLD analysis project Ga0116183, IMG submission 89753) | Active sludge microbial communities of municipal wastewater-treating anaerobic digesters from USA - AD_UKC078_MetaG | ecosystem: Engineered > Bioreactor > Anaerobic > Digestate | place: USA... | reverse complement strand
TATCAGAATTAGTTTAGGATGTTCGTTTCATAATAATAAACACTTTATTTTGATATAATTTCTTAGCAAAAGTATAAAAAAAATCATTGCAGTTTGAAAAAAAGAATTTTTTATTCGTGAATTTTAGGTAATCGGTAAATTTAAAGGTTTTTTGTAAGATTGAACTAATTCTTAATCTGATAAGGAATAGCTATGCAATATTAATAAAACATCGGAAATTTTTTTCTACAAATAGTAAAAAAAAAGGATTTTCATAATAAAAAATGAGTAATTTTGCGAAATAACTTTAGATTATTAATAATATGGAAACATGGTGGTCATCAATGGATATTATGCAGCAAATTGCATGGGCGATAGCTATTTCAACAAGTTTGATATTTATAGTACAAATGATTATGACTTTTGTTGGAATGGATTCTAATGTTGATTTTTCCGCAGAAGTAGGCGATTCGTCTGTAACAGAATTAACGTCAACTCCTTTTCAGTTGTTTACGTTTCGTAATTTCATTAATTTCTTTTTAGGTTTTAGTTGGTCTTACATTGTTTTTGACGGATTAATAGATAGTAAATTTTGGGTAATTCTTATTTCCGTATTTGTCGGTATTTTTTTGGTACTTGGGGTTATGTTTATTTTTTATGGATTAAGCAAAATGGTTGAAAGTGGGAATATTAGTATCCATCAATCTGTTGGATTGACAGCTACTGTTTATATTCCTATTCAGGGAAATATGGAAGGCAAAGGTAAAGTTCAGGTAAGCATTCAAAATAGTGTAAGAGAATACGATGCCATTACAAAAGGCGAAGCGTTAAAAACGGGAACCATTGTTAAAATCAAAGAAGTAGTAGAGGGAAATATATTGTGTGTAGAAAAATTATAAAAATCATTAAATAAAAATATTATGTTAGTTTTTTTAGTTATCGTTGTTGTAGCGGTTTTTTTCATAACGTTTGCTGCTATTTTAAGCAGATACAAACGTTGCCCTTCGGATAAAATATTGGTTGTTTATGGGAAAATAGGGAAAGATGCTAACGGAGCACATAGTTCCGGAAAATGTATTCATGGCGGTGCGGCATTTATATGGCCCGTATTTCAAAACTATGCTTTTTTGGATTTAACACCCATTTCTATTGAGTGTAATTTAACCAATGCATTGAGTCGTCAGAACATTCGTGTTGATGTTCCTTGTAGTTTTACGGTAGGTATTTCTACTGAACCCGATAATATGAACAATGCGGCAGAACGTTTATTAGGTATGAGGTCGGAACAAATACAAGAATTGGCAAAAGACATTCTGTTTGGACAGTTGCGTTTAGTGATTGCTACCATGGACATAGAAGAAATCAATGCCGATAGGGATAAGTTTCTTATTAATATCAGTCAAAATGTGGAGCAAGAAATGCGAAAAATAGGCTTAAAGCTTATCAATGTTAACGTTACAGACATTCGAGACGAGTCGGGATATATCGAAGCATTGGGAAAAGAAGCAGCAGCAAAAGCGATTAACGAAGCTAAAAAGAGTGTTGCCGAACAAGAACGTTTCGGTGAAATCGGAAAAGCGGAGGCTGATAGAGATAAAGACATTCGGATTGCAGAAACGGAGAGAGACACACGTATTCGTACTGCCGATGCGAATGCAACGGCGGTTTCAGGTGAAAATCAAGCAAAAATAGTCATTGCTAATTCGGATGCCGACCGTCGCGAGCGAGAAGCCGAAGCGATGAAAAAAGCCGTAGCAGCCGAAAAAGTACAACAAGCAAAGGCTTTGAAAGAAGCTTATGAAGCTGAAAAACAAGCTGAAATGGCACGTGCAGAGAGAGAAAAAGCAACTCAAAAAGCCAATATTGTTGTTACGGCAGAAATAGAAAAAGAAAAAGCAATTATCGATGCCGAAGCTGAAGCGGAAACGTATCGCCGCAAAGCAAGAGGTGAAGCGGATGCGATTTTTGCAAAAATGGAAGCAGAAGGAAAGGGTATTTACGAAATTCTTTCAAAACAAGCTGAAGGTTATAAGCAATTAGTGCAAGCTGCCGGTGGAGACACTAAAAATGCAGTTACTTATTTGATTGCCGAAAAACTTCCTGAATTAGTTAAAACACAAGTCGAAGCAATACGTAATCTCAAGATAGACAAGATAATGGTATGGGATGGCAACAATGCCAAAGGAGAAAAAACCACCACAGCCAATTTTGTGTCGGGATTAATGAATTCGGTTCCGCCTCTCAATGATTTATTCAATATGGCAGGGATGAAATTACCTGATTATCTTGGAAAAGAAAATAATAAAGAGGGAACAAAAGATGAAGCTGATACGCTAAAAAAGGAAACTAAAAAGCTTGACGAAAAAGCAAATAAAAATCAAGAGAAATAATTTTTATGGGGCTTAAATTATTTGTTATTGGGTGTGGTTCGGCTACTCCCATGGAAAGTCGTATTTCCAGTGCCTTTGCTTTAAAAAGAGAAACCGATTTTTTCTTAATTGATTGCAGCGAAGGAACTCAAATGCGATTAAAAAATATGGGAATTCGCATGCAAAAAATCAGTCGCATTTTCATTTCCCATTTGCATGGCGATCACTATTTTGGATTAGTATGTTTGCTCTCAACATTTCATTTGTTCGGCAGAAAAACCCCCGTTCATATTTATGCCCATAAAATGTTAAAAGAAATTATTGATATTCAAATGAAAGCGGGTAATACAACTTTGTGTTATCCCTTAGTTTTTCATGAAATAAAAGAAAATGAGCATAGTATTATTTATGAAGACGACACAATGTATGTAGAGACGTTTCCATTATTGCATAGTATTCCAACCAACGGTTTTATTTTTAAAGAAAAAACTAGACCTAATAATATATGCAAGGACTTTGTCAACCAATACAATCTTTCTTCCGAAACAATAATGCGTATCAAAGCAGGGGAAGATTATGTTGATACGGAAAAGAACATTGTATTCAAAAATGCGGATATCACGCGACCTTCTTCTTATAAACCGAAAAAATTTGCTTATTGTTCCGATACAGCTTATAGTGAAGCGATAGTGCCATTTATTGAAAACGTAGATTTGCTATATCACGAAGCTACTTTTATGAGCAATATGAAACACGCTGCAGAAGAAAAATCACATGCTACGGCAGCTCAGGCAGCTCAAATAGCAAAAATGGCAAAGGTAAAACGTTTGTTAATAGGACATTATTCCTCTCGATATACTAATATTGATGGATTGGTCGAAGAAGCATGCGCCATTTTTCCTGAAACAGTGGGAGCAGAAGAAGGAATGATAATAGAAATATAAAACAGCATTATTGTTTAAATATACATTCTATACGGATGTCCTTTTTTAAGTTTGCTTTTTTGGCAACAAGATTAATCGAATTAGTGGGCGATATTTTGAAAATACGATAATAAAAAGTCAAAGTTAAAAAGACACTTTCCTTAGGTAATACTATATTTTTTTCTAATTGAGTGCTAAAATAGTTAGACGGATGTGTTTTGTTTTCAAGAATAATCGTATCCTTACTCCAGTTTTTTATTTCAATGTATTTGATGTAAGTTGTAATATCATCGGATAAAGGGGAAAAAGTAAGTATGGAATCGGGAACGGAAAGAGAGAAATCTTTTTGAAGACTTATAATTGTATCTTCGTCGTAGCCGAATATTTGTATTCTTCTTTCCAATGCTGCCGCCATACTATAGATAGAGTTGCGTTTGTCGTTAGGATTGTCGCTCACATACTCTTTTGCCATTGTTTTTCCTTTAGGGGCATTAATAATTTTCAACTGATTTTCTTTTGTCCCGTCCATATAAGGAATGAAAATTCCGTTTTCATATATTTTTAAGTAATTTCTTAAACTTTCAATTCGTCGTAAAGAAAGATTAATATTGTAATCGTCGGAAAAAAGAGGACTGGCAAAACCGCTCACCGTAATATTAATCGATTTTCCTCTTTGTAAATCCCTTAACAGCAAGGAGGTAAGTTGTTCGAGTAAATCATATCCTTTTAGAACATAATCGTTGAAAAAATTGTCGATTTGTAATACGGCTTCTTCTTTTTCTTTACTTTCTAATCCCTTCGAATATTCTTCTTGATAGAGATTATGCAAGGCAATGTATTCGTCTAAGGTTTGTTTATAATCTTTATCCGTAGTGATGGCTAAGGTTTTAGGGTCGGGTTCATCGTTGTGAAAATAAAGATTAATGGGCAGAATTTTTGTTAAAAGTTGTTCCGTACCGATAGAGTCTTTTGTCCATAAGGTATCACTATGAGATTTTTCTTTAATAGGCGACCACTCGAACTGAAAAATGTCGTTACAGCAAGTGGCATTTTCTATGCCGTAAGCAGATGCACGATTGGAAGAGAAGTACCCATCGCTATCGACTTCGTTGATAGTGAAATAAATATCGTTGGCGGGAGAGTTAAGAGGAAATCCTATATTTTCAGGATTTTCCCATGCACTCATAGCTCCTTTTGCTTTGAAAATATCATATCCTCCTAATCCTTCATGCCAATCCGAACTAAAATACAATGTTTGCCGATTAGAATAGTAAAAAGGAGTAATTTCATTGCCGGGCGTATTGATGTTACTGCCAAGATTAATGGCTTCGCCAAACTGATTGTTGTTTATAATGACATACCATATATCCATTTCGCCTATTCCTCCGGGACGATCGGAAACAAAATATAAAACGTCGGTTTCTTCATCTAACTGAATAATAGACGGTTGGGTGTTATTGAATCCGCTATAGTTAACGGAAGAAGGCAGAGGTTTCGGATTTTTCCAATTCTTTTTTCCCCATTCGGCAACCCAAATGCCGGTTTTTTTTCCATTGGGTGTTCGACTGAAATAAATTTTGCTTTTATCGTGATTGAAGCAAAAATTAGCATTATGGTATTTGGGATTGTTAATCTTTTTTGAAATAAGTTTAGGGGTAGAAAATCCATTGACTTCGAATCGTGTTGAATAAATAGCGGAAATATAAAAGTCTTCGATAATGCTTATATTTTCACTTTTCGTAAATGGAAGTAAAGCAGAGAAATACAAAGCCGTATCTTTGAGTTGTATAGCGTTGAATTCCGAATAAGGCGTATTAATACTTTGGGGCAGTCGTTCAATTAAAACGGGAAGTGTATCGTTGAATACAATGGGTGCTTGCCGACAAGCCTTTAATTCAATAGCAAGACGTTTTGATAGAAGAGAAGTATCTGTTTTATTGATAAGTTGATATTTTTCAAGCAATTGCAATGCTTCGGTATATTTTGCATTATTTTTTTTAACCAATGCCGACAAGAAAAGTCCTTCAGGATATTGATGGTTGCTGTCAAGCAGCAGTCCTTTTTCAAACATATATTCGGCTTCATTGTAGAGATAGGAAAGCCGTAAGGCATCGGCATATAAGAAATAAATACGAGCATCGGTGGGGTTTTCTTTTGTAATATATTTTTGATAGAAATAGCAAGCAGCTTGATAATCTTTTTCCTTTGTTGCCATATCAGCCCAATTCAACAGCTCGTTACTCTCTTGAGCAACAAGTATTAGTGGAAAAATAAGCAGACAAGATAAGATGTATCTTTTTATCATTTGTTTTTATTTTTTAAAAAATCGGACATGGTATACTTTCTCGTTTAAATACTTTTTTCTTTTTTAAAATATAGTATAAGCTAATTTCTATTCCTCCTCTTGCATCGCTTGCAGGCAATAGCTTTGAAACATTAAAATCGTAACTTATATTAATGCGGATGCGTTTAAACTCACTTCCCATAACAATATAAATAGCGTCATTCCAGCGATAATCTAATCCGATTTCAAATTTACTTAATACTCCTTCCAAATCACGGCTAATAATATAAGTATAAAGGCAACCCAATAATAATTCGCGATATTGTCCTTGTTGTGAATAGAAAACACTTGGTGTAATAATCATAGTGGTATTAATGCCGAATCCCGCAGTGAGTTGTATATTTCCTTTTATGGGCATGTAAATACTTTTGTCTTTTAACAAGGATTGACGAGGGCGATTAAGATGAAAAGCACTCACACCCAACTGATAGTAAAAAGCATTCGAAGGTTGATAAAACCATTGCAAGCCAATGCCGCAATCGCCGAAAAGGAAAGATGACGTAGGAAAAGTTTCCGTAATAGGATTGCTGTTGTTATAGATATCGGCTTTAAATTGTTCGTCAAAAGAGAGTGAAGCATAGTTAATTGTACGCTGGGCAATTCCTCCCGAAATTCCTATCATAAGAAAATGATTGTTTTTCCGATTCAGCGCACGTATATAAGAAAGCATAAGATTCGATTGCAGAGAAGTAAATTTTGAATCGCCTGCTTGATCAAAATCGAATGTCATTCCCAATCCGAAAATATCTTGATGTGATGAACGTTTTGCTAAGGGAACGTCGAACCATAATCCGTTAGTTTGGTATGCTTTAGTTATAGAAAACCATTGAGAACGATTGTAAGCTCCTATGCGGAAGTTCCCATCATAAAAACCGACAGCAGCCGGATTAACAGCAATGGGATTCATCCAAAATTGGGAAAAATGAATATCTTGTGCTAATAAAAAGTTATTCAAAAAGAAAAACAATAACACAAAAATAGTTTGTTTAAAAAAACAACTAATAATATTCATCGTTGTATGTCAGTAATAAAATTTTAACAAAAATACTAAAATATATTATAGAAATAAAAATTAATTTGTAAATATCTTGAATAAATATAAATATATTTAGTTTATATTGGCAGTTATTTATAAATATTGTATTTTTGTAAATTAAAATACCTAATCTATGATCTTTAATACAAAGCAAGAAAAAGCGAAAAAATTCAATTATATTCCTCGTTTTTATGACAAAAAAAAGGAAGATGTAAGGCATGAGAAAATGAAACAAGGAGAGGAGCCGAACGTTGAGTTTCGTGATTATTTACGTATTAATTTACAAGAAAAACGTAAAATGCGGCAAAAATCTACTCGTAGGGTTTTTGTTTGGCTTGGACTTTTAATCATTTTGTTATATATTATGCTTTCATAATTATGTCTGATATTATTCATATACTTCCCGATTCGGTAGCCAATCAGATAGCGGCAGGCGAGGTTATTCAACGCCCGGCATCTGTCGTAAAAGAGTTGTTGGAAAATGCAGTAGATGCTAAAGCTACGTCTATTGATTTGATTATTAAAGATTCAGGTAAAACGTTGATTAAAGTCAACGATAATGGAATCGGCATGAGCGATACCGATGCACGCCTGTGTTTTGAGCGGCATGCAACTTCTAAAATAGCATCAGCCGATGATATTTTCAGTTTAAAGACAAAAGGTTTTAGAGGTGAAGCGCTGGCTTCTATTGCTGCCATTGCTCATGTAGAGTTGAAAACAAGGAATGAAAGTGCTGCTATTGGGACTCATATTATACTGCAAGGCTCTCAATGTCAAGAGCAAAGTCCTTGTCAGTGTGAAAAAGGAACTTCTTTTGCGGTTAAAAACTTATTTTATAATGTTCCGGCAAGGCGTAATTTTCTTAAATCGGATGCGGTAGAATATAATCACATACGTGAAGAATTTGTACGGCTTGCATTGGTGCATCCGGAAATTGCTTTTTCTTTGCATCACAATGATAAAAACGAATATAAATTACCGAAATCTGCTTTAAAACAGCGGATTATTAATGTTTTTGGGAATACTTACAATGAGCGTTTACTTCCTCTTAATCAAGAAAGTGAATTGGTAAACATCAGCGGTTTTATCGGAAAGCCTGAAGCAGCGAGAAAAACAAGAGGTGAACAATATTTGTTTGTTAATCAACGATATATAAAGCATCCTTATTTTAATCATGCTATCGGTAATGCAATGGAAGAATTAATTCCCGCCAATCATTTTCCAACTTATTTTGTTTATTTAGAAGTAGACCCGGCGCAAATAGATATAAATATTCATCCTACAAAGACCGAAGTGAAATTTAAAGAAGAAAAATTCATTTATTCCATATTGCGAGCTTCGGTCAAACAAAGTTTGGGGAACTTTAATTTAGGTTCACAACAAATTGATTTTGACAATGTTTCTCCAATAGATTTTAGTTATATTGCTTCAGGGGGAACTCCCAAAGAGCCTAAAATATTTGTTGACCCTAATTATAATCCGTTTTCATCATCCAAGCCGACGTCGGCACCCATTATTCCGTCGTCTCCTTTTAAAAATAAAAAACAAAACAATGAGGCTTGGACAAAAATTTACGAAAGCATAAAAGAAAATATTCCGGAAGAAGCCATTGCACACGCACAACAATCGCAATTGCCTTTAGAAGAAGAAAATAAGGGAAACGACAATAATAATTTACCGATGTTTCAAACATTAAATACTTATATTATTGTTCATGTAAAGTCGGGATTTATAATTATCAATCAAGAAGCGGCTTCGGAAAGGATTCTTTACGATAAGTTTATGCGTCAAATGGAAAGTAAGCAAGCTGCTGATGTTCAGAAGTTGCTTTTTCCCGAAACCTTAAATTTTTCGCCTCAAGATGCAGATATTATTGCCAACATACAGCATGATTTTATTTTGCTTGGTTTTGATATAGAGATTTTTGGGAAAAATACATTTATTTTAAACGGAATACCTGTCGGGATGAAAGAAACCAATGTGCAACATCTTATGGAACAGCTGCTTGAGTCGTATAAAAATAATTTAATTTCTATACGATTAAGTCGGAAGAGCAATGTTGCGTATTCTATGGCTAAAACACTGAGTGTTAAAAAAGGACAAGCCTTGCTCGCTGAAGAAATAAATGAAATTGTAAAACAGCTGTTTATGAGTGAATCGCCGGAAATATCTCCGTGCGGGGAAAAAATATGCAAAATATTGAATGAAAAAGAAATTGCTAATTTATTTTAATAATAATGAGTAAAGGAAAAATTATCAATGATCCTGTTTATGGATTTATATCAATATCAAACGATTTGATATTTAGTCTTATACAGCATCCTTATTTTCAACGCTTACGCAATATTAAGCAGTTGGGCTTAACCAATTTGGTATATCCCGGTGCTTCGCATACACGTTTTCAACACTCTTTGGGTGCTATGCACTTAATGCAAGAGGCATTGGATGTGCTTAAAAATAAAGGGATTGCTATTACAAAAGAAGAAGAGGAAGCAGCGCTTGTTGCGATTTTATTACACGATATAGGACATGGTCCTTTTTCGCATACTCTTGAAAATACGCTGATAGAAAATGTGAATCATGAACACATTACCGATTTGTTTATGGAAGAATTAAACAAAGAATACGAAGGGCGATTGACTTTAGCCATACGAATTTATAAAAATACTTACTCCAAACATTTTCTACATCAGCTTGTTTCGGGACAATTGGATGTCGATCGTCTCGACTATCTCACACGCGATAGTTTTTTTACCGGGGTATCGGAAGGAATTATTGGGACAGAGCGTATTATAAAAATGCTCAATGTGGTAAACAATGAATTGGTAGCCGATATCAAGGCATTGTATTCTATTGAAAAATTTATTATTTCTCGTCGCTTGATGTATTGGCAAGTTTATTTGCATAAGACGGTGCATGTTATTGAAATAATGGTCATTAATATTTTGAAAAGAGCCAAAGAAATCATACGGAAAAACCAAGCGATAGAGATGCCGGCGGCTATTGCCGTTTTTTTGAAAAAAGACATACGGCTTTCCGATTTTCAACAAGACCCTACTATTCTGCAAACTTATGCGGATATAGACGACCGTGATATTTGGTATTGCATTAAACTTTGGCGTTCTCATCCCGATTATATTTTATCCGAGCTATGTAAACGCGTGTATTATCGAAATCTATTTAAAATAGAAGTTTATGATAATGAAATAGATGAATTTTATATTCGAAAGAAACAATCGGAATTTATTTTATCAATGCATCTTTCGCAAAGCGAAGTAGATTATTTTGTGTCTCACGGAAAAATGGAAAACAGAGCCTATAACAAGGCATTGCCTTCTATTCATATTCTCGATAAAAACAATAACTTACATACATTAGAAACACTTTCCGATCATTTGAATCATCGTACATTGTCCGAAAGTGTGAGTAAATATTTTTTATGTTATCCGAAAGATAAATCGTAAAAAACATTATAGTTGAGGTCCGGCTGCTTCGATTCGTTTTCCTTCTTCGTTATCCGTGAAATTTTTGAAATTATTGATAAAAGTTTGTGCTAATTCTTTGGCTTGCTGCTCATAGGCTTCTTTGTCGTCCCAAGCATTGCGGGGATTTAATATAAGCGGATTTACATTATTCAATGCTTTTGGTATCCATAGTCCAAAAGGTTTTATTTGAACAAATTCACAATTATTAATTTCGCCGCTATGAATGGCATTAATAAGCGTACGAGTAGTTGATATTTTAATTCTGCTTCCTACGCCATAGGCTCCGCCTGTCCAGCCGGTATTTAGTAAATAAACAGAGCTTTTGTGTTGTTTTATTTTCTTTAATAATTCATTTGCATATTTAGTAGGGTGTAATAATAAGAAAGGACCGCCAAAAGCAGAAGAGAAAGTAGGAATAGGCTCTTTAACCTCCCGTTCCGTTCCTGCTAATTTAGCAGTATATCCGCTTAAAAAATAATACATTATCTGGTCATCGCTTAGTTTTGCAATAGGGGGAAGAACCCCAAAAGCATCGGCGGATAAAAATATAATATTTTTCGGATGACGACCTTTTGATATGGGTTTTACAATATTCTTGATATGATAAATAGGATAGGAAACGCGTGTGTTTTCCGTTTTAGATTCGTCGAAAAAATCAACCTCGCCGTTTTCTTTAACGACAACATTTTCCAATAATGCATCGCGATGGATGGCTGCGTAAATTTCGGGTTCTTCTTCTTGGCTCAGGCGAATACATTTTGCATAGCATCCTCCTTCAAAATTAAAAATTCCTTCGTCGTCCCAGCCGTGTTCGTCATCGCCGATAAGCAGACGCTTAGGGTCGGTTGAAAGAGTAGTTTTTCCTGTTCCCGATAATCCGAAAAACAGCGTTGTATTCCCATCACTTCCTTGATTAGCAGAACAGTGCATAGATGCTATTCCTTCTAATGGAAGATAGTAATTCATAATAGAGAAAAATCCTTTTTTAATTTCGCCTCCGTACCAAGTGCCGCCTACGACAGCTATTTTATCGGTAATATTAAAAGCTATGTATACTTCGCTGTTTAATCCATGCTCTTTCCATTTGTGATTTACTGTTTTAGAAGCCATTAGCATTACAAAGTCAGGCTCAAAGTCGAGTAATTCTTCTTCGGAAGGACGGATAAACATGTTTTTAACAAAATGTGATTGCCATGCTACTTCACTGATAACTCTTATTTTGATTCGTGTGTTTGGATTGGCACCGCAATAAGCGTCGGTAACGTATAAGTCTTTATTGCTTAATTGTTTTTGGCTTATTGTTAATAAATCATTCCACACTTCTTTAGAAATGGGTTTATTGTCGGAACCTTTTCTATTGGGGGCTGCCCACCATACATTAGACTCTGTTTCTGCGTCTTTTACAATGTATTTGTCTTTAGGGGAACGTCCCGTAAAAATACCGGTATCTACGCTTAAAGCTCCCAAGGAAGTTGTACGAGCTTTTTCATAACCCTTAAGGGAAGGATTGGTTTCGTGTTGGTATAATTCGTCGTAAGAAATGTTATAAAAAATTTTTTTCTGACCGGTAATTCCATGTTTTGTTAGATTTATCTTTCTGTTTATCATGCCAATATACTTTATATATCTTATTAAATTAATAAATGCAAAAATAATAAATTTAAATTGATAATGCCAAAGAACAATGAGAATTATTATTTTAAAAATCATTATTGTTCTTATCTTTTCCTCTCTAAGAGAAGGATGGTTTGATTTACAGCGTGTTGTATTGGGGGACGCTGAGGCTTGCTTACTGAGCCTGTTGAAGTACTCGAAGCGTCGGTTCGTAATTCGTAAATTGTTTATTCTAATTTTTTAACCGCAAAGAACGCAAAGAATTCCGTTTGAAAATTTTCCACTAATTAATATTAATGTATAATAGTGTGTTAAATTTTTCTGAACACGACCACCCCACTCTTACCCTCATTACCCCACCCCAGCCCTCCCCAAGTGGGGAGGGAGTTTAAAATTGTTTGATTTTCAGCTGATTATTGTTTTATTACGTTATAGTAACTTCGGACGCTGAGGCTCTCGAAGTATCAGTTCGTAATTCGTAATTTTTAATTGTCAATTCGTAATTGTTCATTCTTTTTTACCGCAAAGAACGCAAAGAAACTCTGCGGTAAAAAAATAAAAGAGAGGTAAATATTTATTTTTTATTGATTGAAACAAATAAAAGTATATTTTTGCAATGTTAAAAAAATAAAAATATTTACAAAAAACTGTCCTAATAGAGGGGGACACTTTATTAATCTATTCTATCTATTAATAAATGAAAAAGATGAATAAAACTATTTTATTAGGATTTCTTTTATTGTCAAGTGTGAGTGTAGTTTATTCACAAGTTAAAGACCTAGGTTATAGATATGATTGTTTCGAATATTATTATCCAACAATTATTTTTAAGGAATTATTGAAAATAATTGATACAAACGATATAAATACACTCATCAAAAATGAAAACATTGAAATTTCTGTAACAATGACTTTAAATACGAATACAGGATATCCTAAAAAAATTATTATAAATGATGCTACAAATTTCCTTTCTCATGTTGAAAAAGCAATGTTTAGATATAGATTATTTAAAATACAGTTTGAGTTATGTCATGAAGACTGTTTTAAGAAAAATAAATCCTCAAAAGAAGTATATCCTAATTTTAGATTTAAAACACCTACTTTTCAAGTATGGTGGTATTTGACCGAAGT
>Ga0116183_1004920_pt1 | contig 12888 bp, 10 predicted proteins | sample AD_UKC078_MetaG_FD_89753 | JGI IMG/M metagenome (GOLD analysis project Ga0116183, IMG submission 89753) | Active sludge microbial communities of municipal wastewater-treating anaerobic digesters from USA - AD_UKC078_MetaG | ecosystem: Engineered > Bioreactor > Anaerobic > Digestate | place: USA... | reverse complement strand
GAACGAGGCGGACGAGAACAAGACGTTTGCGGCGATCGACCATGCCACCAAGCGCATTCAGTCGCTGCTGGGGGCGGCCCTGGAAAGCAAGTTCTGCCCGGTGTTGCGTTTTCACCGAGACGAGCATTTTCACAAGACACTGGAAACGATGCGACTGATTGACCAGGTGGCGAACGAGCGTCGCCGCCGAGAGGTCGAATCGGGCCCGTCGGACGCTCCGGATGTCTGATGCACGGTGTGAGGAAATGGGTGTCTGTGCTCTGTCACGCGGCGTTTTGGAGTGCGGCTCGCTGGCCGCAGGATCATCTGGAAAGGCCATGAAGAACAGCAAGGAATACGCACAACGGTTGCAGAAGCTCTATCGCGCGCTCAAACGCGTTCATCCGAAGGTGGAGAAGGTCAGCTATGACGATCCGATCGAGGCTTTGATTCACGGCATCGTCAGCGAGCGGCTGAGCGAGGTCGCCACGCAGCGGGCGATGAAGGGCTTCCGGGAGATTTTTGTGGATTGGAACGATCTGCGCGTCTCGCGGGTGGAGGAGATCGTGGAGGTGTTGCACGAGGATACGGCGGCCAGTCGGGCGACGGCCTTTGCCCTGACGACGGCCCTGCGGGCGGTCTTCGACGAGTACCATGTGCTGAGCCTGCAGACTCTCAAGAAGGTCGGCAAGCGTCCGGCCAAGCAGGCCCTCGAACACCTCGACGGGATGGACGCCTACGTGGTCGGCTATTGCATGCTCACGTCTTTGCAGGGTCACGCCATCCCGCTGACCGGTCAGATGGCGGACTATCTCAAGCAGCATGAGGTGGTCGACCCGGTGGCAGACGAGTCGGACATCGAGGGATTCCTGACCCGCCAGATTGCCGCCAAGAATGCCTACGAGTTCTACGAGTTGCTTCGGCGGGAGAGCGAGTCGCCCAAGGTCGCCAAGAAGAAGGCTCCACGCAAGAAAGCGAAGACCGCCAACGTGGTGAAGGCCAAGAAATGACACGTGCGATCGCGGGGTGCAGGTCCGGCACAGCGCGCGAGCACGGGGTACGGATGGATCAGATGAGTTCAGAGAGAGTCTTGAAACTGGGTATTCCCGCCGGGAGTCTGCAAAAGGCGACGGTGGAGCTGTTCGCCAAGGCAGGGTTCGATATTTCCGATTCGAGGCGGAGTTACCAGCCGTCGATCGACGACGAGGAGATCGCCCCGGTCTATCTGCGTGCGCAGGAGATGGGCCGTTACGTGGGAGACGGTGTGCTCGACGCCGGCATCACCGGATTCGACTGGATCACGGAGAACAACTGTGAGGTCGTCGAGGTGTGCGAGCTGCCCTACAGCAAGGCGACGAGCAACCCGGCGCGGTGGGTCCTGGCGGTTCCCGGCGAATCGAAGGCGACCCGGCCGGAGGACCTTCAGGGGGGGATCGTAGCCACCGAGTTGGTCGGCGTGACGCGGCGGTATTTTGCCGACCGGGGCATCGACGTCCGGGTCGAGTTCAGTTGGGGCGCGACCGAGGTGAAGGCCCGCCTCGTCGATGCCATCGTGGAGCTGACGGAGACGGGGACTTCGCTGCGCGCCAACAATCTGCGGATCATCGATACGGTTATCGTCTCGACGACGCGGCTGATCGCCAATCGACAGGCTTGGCAGGATGATTTCAAACGAGAGAAGATCGAGAATATCGCTATTCTGCTCCAGGCGGCGATCGAGGCGCGCACCAAGGTGGGGCTGAAGATGAACGTTCGCAAGGAGGATCTGGACGCTGTCCTCAAAGTGTTGCCGGCGGAAAAGAGTCCGACGGTGTCCAGCCTGGCGGACTCGGGCTATGTGGCGATCGAGGTGATCGTGGACGACAAAGTGGAACGGGCCCTGGTTCCCGCGTTGAAGCGCGCCGGAGCGTCGGGCATCATCACGTATCCGCTGAATAAGGTGATCCATTGAAGAGTTCGGCGCCGAGGGGGGCCGACGCACGAGAATCGCTGGCGATGAGCTTGCGTTTCTGTGTGACAAGCACGGGGATGAACCATTGGGAAGAAAGGGTATGATGACAGAGCACAGATTGCGTATCCTTTTGTTCGGTGCTGTCGTGGTGCTCGCGGCTGTTTTCCTGGCGGGTTGTCGGCCGTCGAAGGTCGAGCCCGGGGACGGCGGCCCTTCCGCCGACCCATCGTTGATTGTGGCCACGATTGGTGACTATTCCATCACCAGGGGCGAGTTGACACAGCGGCTGTCGCAGAGTGTTCGGCCGCAGCGCGACGGTTCCGCCGGGCCACAGGAGCCTGTCACTGCCGAATCCGTGTTGCAGGAGATGCTCCTGGAGAAGGCGATGGTTCTTGAAGGACGCGCGCTGGGGTATGCGGAGGATGAATCGGTCTCCACGTCTGTGGACCGGTACAGGCAGCGCAAGCTCATTCAGGCGTTCCTCAGCGATTATGTCCAGGAGAATGTTCCGGTCAGTCAGGCGGAGATCGATGGGAAGATCGCGGCGGATCCGAACCTCAGTCCGGAACAGGCCAAGGGGCAGGTGCTGTCGGCCAAGTGGCCGCCGGTCCGCCAGACGCTGTACGCCGAACTGGTCAAGAAATTCGAGGTCAAGAAGGTCGAGAAGAACTTCGCGCGGGCCGCTCAGATTCATCAGCGCCTCTTGACGCAGCCGGTCGAGCCGCGAGGCCGCACCGTGTTCTGGATCACGAATCATCAGATTCAGACCGAGTTGAGCAGGGACGAAAGAGACATCGCTCTGGCGACCTACACCGGCGGGCAGTTCACGCTGTACGACTGGTTCAAGACGTTGAACGAGATTGCGCCGCCCGGACGGTCGAAGGACCTGGGCACGCCGGCCGGGGTGGAGAAGCTGCTGAATCGCGGACTGGAGCCGACGATCGTGGAGGCCGAGGCCGTGGCGCGCGGCTATGACAAGAAGGAAGAGTTGGTTCGCGACATCCGGGCCCGCGAGGACATGACCATTCTCGGCAAGATCCGCACGGACAAGTACAAAGAGGTCCCGGCGCCGACGGACGAGGAGATCAAGGCCCATTTCGACCAGAACCCGGAGAGGTTCGCGATCGAGCCCTCGCTGAAGATCGATCAGATCTGGTGCAAGGACCTTCCGACCGCCGAGCAGGCCAAGAAGGCGGTCGAAAGCGGATCGGCGTTTGCCACCGTCAAGGCCGAGCAGTCTCTGCGGGCCGAAGAACCCGAGCACAACGTGTATCCGTCGAGCGAGGGGGCGTTCTGGAACGAACTGTGGAAAGGGGAACCGAACGATGTCGTGGGGCCTGTGAAGGGGTTCTTCGACGACCGGATCCAATGGCGCGTGGTGAAGGTCATCGAGAAGACGCCGGCACAGATGCGGCCGTACTCCGAGTCGCTGAAGAATCAGGTCCAGTCGGCCCTGACGACGCAGCGGTTCAAGGACCACATGGAACGCTATGGAGCGTCGCTTCTGGCGAAGTATCCCCACAAGGTCTATGCAGAGAGGATTCGAGATATCGATCCGCTTGAGGTGACGGAAACCGACGTCAAACCGCAGCAGTGAGGTCGCTTACCTGATGGGCGCCGCGCATCGTGGAGCCGTAGCCATGAACGGAGTGATGGAAGAGCGGTCCTGATTATGGTTTTCACGCTGCAACGATACGTGTTCCGCGAGCTGTTCCGGGTCTTCCTGCTGGCGACCATCGGCCTGACGCTGATTCTCAGTCTGGGCGGCGTGCTGGGGCCGGTTCAGGAATACGGGGTGGGCCCTCGACAGGTCCTTCATATCCTGCTGTACTTCATGCCGATCACGCTGACGTTCGTGCTTCCGATGTCGGCCCTGTTCGCCTCGGCCCTGACCTACGGCCGCTTCGCCAGCGACAACGAACTGGACGCGTGCCGGGCCAGCGGCGTCAGTCTGTTCACGATGGTCTATCCCGGCCTGGTGTTGGCGATTCTCGTGGCCATCGCCAACCTTCTGCTGAGCTTTCACGTGATGCCGTATTTCGTGCATCTGGCGGAGAAATCCCTCAAGGCCGACGCCAAGCAGATTCTCTTTCGCAACATCCAGCGGCGCGGGTTCTACAAGATGCCGCCCGACGGGCGGTTTCTGATCTACGCGGACAACGTCGATCCAAAAGGGGACACGCTGTCCGGGATCGTCGTCGTTCAGTCCGAGCGCGGTGCGATCCGGGACATCCGTACTGCCGACGCCGCCCGGGTCCGTTTCGATTCGCAGGAGAACTCCAACCAGGTTACGCTGGAGGTGTACGGGTTGCAGCAGATGGCCCAGGCCGGCGGCACGGGAGGCACGATGGAGTTTGGATCGTTCCAGGCCGATTTTGGCTCTCTGCTGGGCGATGACATCAAGTTCAAGAAGGTCCATGAGATCAAGCAGATTCGCGCCAACCTGATGCGGTTCGATCCTGTCGGCAGAGTGGCCCGGTCGGCCTTCACGCAGTTGGCGACGGAAGCCTTGGCAAAGGATCTCAGTGAGAAGCTGGGGACATCCACCGAAAGGCCCTATGAGTTGCGCGGGCGGGACCGAGCCGTGCGGTTCACGGCGTCCCGTTGCGCGTTGCGCGACGAAGGCAACATCGATCTTCTGGGGCCGATTCGTGTGGAGGAGTATGACAGCCTCTCGGGCAGGCACCTCCGGACTCTGCGCTGCGACAAGGCCATGATTCATGTCGATGAGGACCTCGCCGGCCCCGGTTTGAGTCTGGATTTGCACAGCCCGAGAGTCGAAGTCACCGGGCAGCTTGTCGTTCGGCACATCGTTTCCAGACTGGCGCTGCCGGCGCCGTTGCAGCAAAGCCTCCATCGCGCCGGCGTGCTCGAGACGGTCGTTCCGCAAGGGGCGGCGGCGATTCTGCAAGGTCCGCCGACGTCGATGCTGGCGGCGCTGCAAAAGCAGCTCGACCGGGAGATCCGCCGCACGCTGGTGGACATCGAAGCCGAGATGAACTCGCGCCTGGTGTTCGGCATCGGCTGCGTTCCGATGATCCTGATCGGCATCGGACTGGGAATCATCAATCGAGGCGGTCACCTGCTCAGCGCCTTCGGCGCCAGTTGCGTGCCTGCGGCGGTGCTGGTCGTGACGATCATCAGCGGCAAGCGCCTCACGGGGAACCTGGGCTCCGAGGGTCTCTCCGGCACGGCCATCATGTGGGCGGGACTGGCCGCCCTGACGGTGCTGGCGGCCTTCATCTACCGGCGGCTGGCGAGAACCTGAGGCCAATCGAAAGTCCCGGACGACAGAGAGGATATAAGAGTTGCAGCGATGAAGATTCTGGATCGCTACACCGCAAAGAACTTCATGGTCGGCTACGTGATCGCGTTCTGCGTGCTCATCGGGCTGCGGATCATCATCGAACTGTTCGTCAACATCGACGAATTCGCCGAGCATGCCTCGCGCGGCACGTGGGCGATGACCTGCCACATTGTCCTGTTCTACGCCATGCGGACGACGCTCTACTTCCGTGACACCGCCGGGGTGATCACGGTCGTGGCGGCGGCGTTCGCGCTGGGCCGGATGGTCCGGTCCAATGAACTGGTGGCGATGATCGCCTCAGGCGTCAGCGCCAAGCGCATCGTCGGGCCGATCCTCGTCCTGGCCATCCTGTTCACGGGCCTGTCTGTGGCCAACCAGGAAGTGCTGATCCCGACGATCAGCGACAAGCTGGTTCGCGACGAGGACGACCTGCCCGGGCAGGAGTCGTTCGCGGTGTGGTTCCTCGCGGACGGCAAGGGTTCGCTGATCTGCTCCCGTCAGTTTTCGATGGAAACGCTGACCCTGGACGCGCCGACCATCCTCACGCGGCAGAGCGATCCGAATCGCCCGGGGGTCTGGAAGGTGACCGGACGCATCTCGGCAGACGCGGCGGTCTACAATGACAAGACGCGAAGCTGGGACCTGGTCAATGGGCTCTACATCGGAACCGAAGCGGCTGACGCGGCCGACGCCAGGCCCGTCGCCTCGTATCAGGCGCCGGATCTGCTGCCAAAGGATATCGCGGTCCGCCAGATGTCAGGGTACAACGCCTTGCTCAGCTCCCGGCAGTTGGCGGCGCTGGCAGCACAGAAGACCAAGATCAAGGACGTGGCGCAACTGACCAGCCAACGGCACTTCCGGATCACGGATCCGCTGATCAACCTGACCATGCTCATGGTCAGCCTGCCGGTCTTGATCTGCCGCGATCCGCGGGCCATGAAGTCGGCCATCCTGGTGAGCTTCGCGCTGACGGTGGCCTGTTACATCACCACGTTCGTCTGCAAGATGCTGGCGACGGAGGTGGTGTTCGCCCGGATCATGCCGGAGTTCTGGCCCTGGGTGCCCCTGTTCATCTTCCTGCCGATTGCGATCATCGAGCTGGACTCGATGCGGACGTGATGCCGATCACGCATGGCGCGGCGTCTCACGGGGCTGCTGGCGGATCGCCTCCCGCACCTGCCGATTGATTCGCACGCTGCACCAGTGTTGGCCGCACATCGAGCAGAAGTCTGCCGAATCGACCCGGCCTCCTTCGATCTGGCCGCGAGCTTCGCGGTGCATGCGATCGGCGGTCGCCGGATCGAGTGATTCGCTGATGTGCGCCTTCCAGTTCAGATTGGCGCGGGCCACGCTCAGCCGGCGGTCCCGCTCGGCGGCGCCCGGCAAACCTCGCGCCACGTCGGCGCCATGAGCGGCGATCTTGGTGGCCACCACGCCCGCTCGAACGTCGTCGGCGTCGGGCAGTCCCAAGTGCTCGCGGGGCGTCACATAGCACAGGTAGGACGCACCGTAGAACGCGGCGGCGCAGCCTCCGATGGCGCTGGTGATGTGATCGTATCCCGGGGCGATGTCCGTCACGAGTGGACCGAGAACGTAGAACGGCGCCCCGTGGCAGATCTTCTGCTGAATTTCCATGTTGTACTGGATCTGATCGAAGGGGACGTGGCCCGGTCCCTCGACCATAACCTGGCAGCCCTTTTCCTGGGCCCGCTGCGTCAATTCGCCGAGTGTCCGCAGCTCGGCAATCTGGGCTTCATCGGTGGCGTCAGCGATGGCCCCCGGGCGCAACCCGTCGCCGAGGGAGAAGCACACGTCGTATTCGACCATGATGTCGCACAATTCGTCGAACAGCTCGTAGAGTGGGTTCTGCTTGTCGTGATGAAGCATCCATTTCGCCAGAAGGCGCCGCCGCGGCTTACAATCCCGGCCACACGGCTCTTGAGCAGCGGCAGGTGCTCGCGGAGCAGTCCGGCGTGAATCGTGAAGAAATCGACCCCCTGGCGGGCCTGCTTCTCGATCGTCTTCAGGAGGATGTCGTTATCGATCTCTTCGACCTCCCGGCCCTCGATGACCTGATAGATCGGCACCGTGCCGAAGGCTACGGGGCAGTGGGCCAGCAGCTCGCAGCGGACGGCGTCAAGGTCGCCGCCGGTGCTGAGGTCCATGATCGTATCGGCGCCAACGGCCAGGGCCGCGTTCATCTTCTCGATTTCCGCCTGGACGGAGCATCGGGCACTGCTGGTGCCGATGTTGGCGTTGACCTTGGTGGTCAGGACCCGCCCGATTCCCATCGGTTTGAGGTTGGTCTTCAAATGGAGCGTATTGGCGGGGATAACCAATCGTCCCGCTGCGGTTTCCGTCCGGATCGTCTCGGGACTGACGCCTTCGACCTCGGCGATGTACTTCATGGCCTCGGTGATCTTCCCGGCTCGGGCCTGCTGTAATTGCGTTGCCATGTGTCTATACTCCTGGTGCCAACAAAAAAATCGCTCCCGCAGGAAGCGATTCATTGCACTTCAGTGATAGCGTCTTGTCTATCGCTTTCCTACGCAGGCATGTTCCCCCGGTTCATTCGACCGGGCGGCTGTCCTGATCAGGTTCGGAGGGTTTTTTCTCAGACCGGCGTTTCCGGCCGGTCACCCCTAGCGACCGCCGCCATTATACTGTACGTGCCGCGGCGCTCAAGGGGTTCTTTCCATTCCCCGAGTTTCGCAAGGCAGACACCTGCCGCCTTCCCCATCCCGTTTCCACAGAGGAGCTTCTGTGGGGCAGGGCCATACGGCGGTTTCTTTGAGGGATCGGAGGTGGTATACTGGCCGCACCTTCGGTATGCATCGGCGGATGCCGGCTCGTCATCCACAAGCCGGAGCGATTGGAAAGGGGCGATCGTGAAAGGACAGAGCAGAAGAGAGTTTCTCAAGACCCTGGGCGTGCTGGCCGGTTCAGCCGGGACGCTGTCGATCTGGCCGGGTTGCGCGGCAGGCGACGGAACGGCGCGCGGGACGGCCAGGCGGCCCAACATCATCTTCATCATGACCGACGATCACGCCTCCCATGCCATGAGCTGTTACGGCAGCCGGATCAACCAGACCCCGAACCTGGATCGCATCGCCAAAGACGGAATGCGCTTCGACAACGCGTTCTGCACGAACTCCATCTGCGCGCCCTGTCGTGCCGTCATCCTGACGGGCAAGTACAGCCACCTTAACGGCGTCACCGACAACCGCCAGGAGTTCGACGGCGCTCAGCAAACCTTCCCCAAGCTGCTGCAACAGGCCGGCTATGAGACCGCCATGGTGGGCAAATGGCATCTCAAGACCGACCCGATGGGATTCGACTACTGGAACATCCTCCCCGGGCAGGGGGTATACTACAACCCTGAGATGATCGAGATGGGCCAGAGGAAGAAGTATGCCGGCTACGTGACCGATATCATCACGGATCGCTGTCTCGACTGGCTCAAGGCGCGCAGCGGGCAGAAGCCGTTCTGCTTGATGTTTCACCATAAGGCGCCGCACCGGCGCTGGGAGCCGGGCCCGGACCATCTGACGATGTACGACGACCGGACAATCCCCGAGCCGGACACGCTGTTCGACGACTACTCCGGTCGGGGACGTGCGGCGAAAGAGTCGGACATGAGCATCGACAAGACGCTGACCGACCACGATCTGAAGCTGACGCCGATGAAGAATCTTGCGGACGAGCAGAAGGCCCGATGGGATGCTGCCTACGGACCCAAGAACGAGGCCTTCGAAAAGGCCAATCTCCAGGGCCGAGACCTTGTGCGGTGGAAGTATCAGCGGTACATCAAGGACTATCTGCGGTGCATCGCCTCGGTGGACGACAACGTCGGCCGGCTCCTGGACTATCTGGACCGGTCCGGCGCGACGAACGACACCGTTGTCATCTACACCTCTGACCAGGGATTCTATCTGGGCGACCACGGCTGGTTCGACAAGCGCTTCATGTACGAGGAATCGCTGCACATGCCGCTGGTGGTACGCTATCCGAGGGAGATTCGGCCGGGCTCGGTCAATAAGGACATCGTGCTGAATCTCGATTTCGCCGAGACGTTTCTCGACTACGCGGGCGTTCCAGCGCCCGCGGATATGCAGGGCCGCTCGCTGCGTCCCATTCTCGCCGGTCGGACGCCTGAGGATTGGCGCCGCTCGATGTACTATCACTACTATGAATACCCGGCCGAGCACAGCGTCAAGCGTCACTATGGCGTTCGGACTCGGCGATACAAGCTCATCCATTTCTACCACGACATCGATGAATGGGAACTCTACGACTTGGAGAAGGACCCGCAGGAGATGCGCAACGTCCACGGCGATCCGGCATATGCGTCTACCGTTGTCGAGCTGAAGACGGAACTGTCGCGGCTCCGTGCCGCGTATCAGGACACGACCGGCTGAGGGCCATGGAAGGAGAGGCGAGATGTCCAGGGCAGCTTGCATCGGTGTGCCGGTGGTGGCGGCGGTTGCGATTTGGGGGTCGGTCGTGATCGGGGATTCACTGCAAGACACAGGGGAGACGGAAACCATGAAACAAGGCCATCGGGACGCCGAGACGCCGGCCCTGAAAAGCCTGACCGTGAGAATCGTTCACGACAACAATCCCTTCGACGACCGGCTCCAGACCGCCTGGGGGTTTGCGGTGACAGTGACCGGGCCTGACAACAAGACGATTCTGTTCGACACCGGAAGCGATGGGACGCTGCTTCTGGACAACATGGCGCTGATGGACATCGACGCCAATGGCATCGACACCGTGTTCCTCTCACACGCCCACGATGACCATACAGGCGGACTCGTGGGTCTTCTGACGGTGCATCCGAAGGTGGACGTCTTCCTGTTGGAGTCTTTCCCGAAGCGCTTCAAGGAGACCGTGCGAGGCTATGGCGCCGCAGTTGTCGAGGTGGAATCCCCGAGAGAGATGTGCGCTCATGTGTATTCCACCGGACGCATGGGCCGGCAGGTTCACGAACAGGCCCTGGTCGTCCGCACCGTGAAGGGGCTGATCGTCCTGACCGGCTGCGCCCATCCCGGGATCGAGAAGATGGTCGAGCAGGTACGGGCTCTGCATGAGGAAGACATCCTGTTGGTGATGGGAGGTTTCCATCTGGGATGGGCCACGGAGGGTCAGATCGAACAGGTCATCCGCACCCTGAAAGGGTTCGGTGTTCGGTATGTGGCGCCCACCCACTGCACGGGCGAGAAGGCGCAAGACCTCTTCCTGAAGTATTTTGGGAATCGCTGTCTTCGTGCCGGAGTGGGTAGCGCCATCACTCTCGCCGACCTGAAGTGACGCCGGGTCCGACGTCGCTCCAGGTCGACGAGATTGCTGTACGGACTGACTGTTTACGGCTGCATCTGCTGTTGCTGCATCTGCATCACGATGGCCATGATCTCCTGGACGTGCTGCTTCGGAACGGCCAGGTCGACGGTCATCTTGCCGCCGCTGGCATTGCCGGCGACCGCGATGCTGCTCTGGCTCGGGATGTCCGTCTGGGGCATGGGCATCGGCGCGAACGCGCTGGCGATCTTCATCAGATGCAGCACGTTGAGTGACATGAAGAAGTCGGATCTGTCAGCGCCCGGGATCATTGCCAGGGCGGTCTTCGCCTCGCCGCTGACCGCCTTCGGACCGCCGGCCTTGACCTGATCGATCAGCTTCTCGACGGCGGTTTGTGCGTCCGGGCCCAGAGCGTAGACGAGTTGGTTGTTGACCGTCGCCATCTGGATGTCGAGCCCGTCACCGTAGATGGCATTGATCGCCTGGGCTTCCGGCGCGTCAGCCTTCGTCGCCTTCATGGCGAAGGTGACCGCGTCGATGGGCACGCCCGCATGTGTCGACGCGTTTTTCTTGAGTTCGAACGTGCACTGCATGCCCATCTGTTCGTAGAGTTTGCCCACCGATCCGGTGGTCATCAACTGGGCGGCCTGGTCCATGAGCTGAGAGTATTTCGCGGGGTCCTTCAGGTCCGCCACCCAGGTTACCCGGAAGGGCGGCTTGCTGTTCATGTCGACGGAAAGCGACCCGGCCATGGCCCCTCCGAACGCGTCCATCGTATCGGCGACCATCTTCTTGAGACTGGCAATGTCGTCCGCGCCAGCGCCCTCTCCCCCCGCCTTGGACATCATGTCGATAGAGGCTTCGTTGAGCTTTTTCCACAGCGGACTGTCCATCGATGCGGCGAAGTTGACGGCGGCCCCGTCCTGCATGTAGCCGAGCAGCTTGCCGGCGCCGCTGGAAGAACCGCCCTGGAACATCTGCGCCATGCCTGAGCCGGGCACGCCCGCCAGCACGAAGCTGGCGCCGATCCTGTCGACGCTGGGACTGAGCGAGATGCTGAGATACTTGGCTTCTTTCATCAGGGTGTCGAGCATGGCGGCGGACGCCTCGATGTTGGCGGTGGCCTGTTTGGCCATTCCCCCCTGGCCTTGGGCCTCCATCGCCTGCATTCCCTGCTTGGCTTCTTCGATCTTGGCCTGGAGCATGGGACCGAAGAGCTGGCCGGCCAGTTCGACGTTGGCGTAGATCCAGACCGGCGCGCTGCCCGATTGCTTCAGTTCCGCTGCATCCAAGGCGCTCGCCAGAGTCGAGGACCCGGCGCCGGAGGCCTTCAGTGTGGTCAGGGCCTCTTCGTTTCCGATCGTGCTGACCAGGGCATATCCGCCGACCTCGACGGCTGCCAGCATGGGCGCGCCCTCGGGACCGATCTGCGAGATTCCCTGGGCGTTGGGCTGGCCTACGTTGGGGTTGCCCGAGACGAACTGCTGATAACTGCTGACCGGAACGAGCAGTCCGATGCGGCTGGGATCGGGATCACCGCCGGGAAGCGGGCCGAACAGGACGAAGCCGCCCGCCATGTTGACGCCCTGCGGTTGGGTGCTACCGAGGAACTGGCCCAACTGCGCCTTGACAGGCATCGAAACCCCGAACGGCAGCAGGCCCGTCAGGAACATGTCGATCTGGCCCAGTGCCCCGTCCAGGTTGTTGATCCGGACGCAGAACAGGCTTCCGGATGGGACCATCGTCATCGGATCCGCTGCCGGGCTCGCCATCGCAAGGCCGAGCACGCAGAGCGCCGACAAGACCAATGTCTTCTTGAGTCTACGTGACTGTGTCATCGTTTCTTTCCTCCCGAAGCAATTAGGTGATTTCGCGTTTCGTCCGTATGTCACAGAGTCGCATCAGTATACGAACGGGCCACGCGCATGGGTACAAAAAAAGCTCTCGGCGAGATGGCACATTGATTCCATCGCCCGCTGCCGGAGGAAGAGGACGTCGCTTGGCTTATGTAACAGATCTTCTGTAACTGTTTGTTTTAGAATAGGTTACGCAATTGGCGGTGCCATGCGGTGATACGATTCGAGAAGATCAGCGACGGATCACGATGTCCAGCGTCTGGCCTTCGGAAAGCCGCACAGGTTCGGCCAGTTCGATGCGAAGCTCTCCGGCGTCCAGCGAATGTGTGCTGCGTAGTGTTCTGCCTTCGTGGCCGATGTCAACCTCCACGCTTTTCCAGTCCGACGGGACACAGAAAGCGAGGGTCTTGAGGTTCAACCGCCCCCAGCGCAGCGCGATCCGCTCCCGTTGCGTGTCGTTCGACCGGTTCTGCGCGAACAGGCCCCAACCCTCTGCG
>Ga0116183_1004916_pt1 | contig 12904 bp, 2 predicted proteins | sample AD_UKC078_MetaG_FD_89753 | JGI IMG/M metagenome (GOLD analysis project Ga0116183, IMG submission 89753) | Active sludge microbial communities of municipal wastewater-treating anaerobic digesters from USA - AD_UKC078_MetaG | ecosystem: Engineered > Bioreactor > Anaerobic > Digestate | place: USA... | reverse complement strand
ATTGTTCCAGCATTTTCATGACCCATAATTACAGGGGGATTCATCAATGCCATCCAACCCTCATCTCTTAGAGTCCCAACATCTGAATGACAAATACCACAAGCACCAGTTCTAATAACTACATATCCTGGTTTAGCCTTAGGTATTTCCTTTTCCACTAATTTTAATGGCTCATTAGTTCTAGTAAATTGCCATCCTTTCATCATAGTTCAAATACCTCCTTAACTACAAGAAAATTATATCATAAAAACTAATTTTCTTCAACAATCTTTTTAAAAACACAACAAACAAAGAAAAGAGTAACCCGAAGGTTACTCTTTTTTTATTTACTCTTTCTTTGAAAGATTTGATTTTATTTCTATGGAGTAAATACCAATTTATCTAAGAAATCAGATTCAGCTAAAGTTTTAGTATCAACAGAAGCAGGAGCGCCTCCATTTATTGATAAAGTATTATTCGCATCAGGCGCTGTATTTCCAATTCCTAATGATAGGATCCATTGCGCTGCAATTGGAGCAGACATCACATTATTTTCTAATGTAACTTCTGAAGCCCTAGTGATATTAGTAATCTTAATATATTCTTTATCTACTGGAATAAACGCTGCATCATATAAAGGAGCTTCAAATACGTTATTACTAATTATGATAGGAATAGCACCAGCATTAGTTAAACTAACTCTAATAGCTCTTCCACCTTCAGTAGTATCCATGTCACTATCCCAGTTTTTAATTGTATTGTTGTCAATTAATAAACTAGTTAGTGAGTTACAAGAATATACGTTAATTGCGTTATGAGTTACACCATCAATATAAGAGTTTCTAATAATTACATCAGTAGCACCTTCACGGATTCTAATACCCATACCGAATTCTGATCCTGTATCAGAAATATTAGTAATCTTAACACCGTCAATAAGAACTGTTCCAGCACTCCAAGTTTCTATACCTATTGCTTCACCAGTTGAGTGAGCATTGTCTACTCCATCAATAATAGTGTTTTGAATTGTTACATTACCAGTACCTTTAGCATGAACTCCACTACCTTCAATTTTAACACCGTCAATAGTTAAGTCTCCAGCACCAGTAGTAATAATACCACCACTCATTACTGCTTCTTCAACTCTATCTGGATCATTATAAGCTTTTCCTTTGTTTGGTCCAGAAATATTTGTATTATTTCCTGCAGGAGGAGCGATTGGAGCAGAATACTCAACGCCACCTGCTAAGATAACTTCTTCAACTTCTGGGTCAGCAAGTAATGCAGCTAATTCAGCATCATCTGCGGCACTAGAAACTTTTAATACTAAGTCTTCTTGAGCAAGAGCAATAGCATGTGTAGCATCAAAAATTTCTTTGCCATTATTAGTGGCATCCACTTCATTAGCATTAACTACTATTTGATAAGCAGCCCAAGATGCTGGAGTATAATCTAGTTCATTAACTTGTCCTAAAACTGCATTATATACAGCTAACTCTGCATCCGGTAAATATCCAACAAATTCTAAAGCTCCTAAGAAATCAAGTTCATCAAACGCATCAGTTCTTACAAATGAATAAGAATCATCTGGATTTTTTAAATAAGCATAAGCTTTATTAGGACCTGCTTCTGGAGCCAATCCTAAGATATATAGTCCAGCAACCGGTTCAGAAATTGTATTGTTTTCAAACAAAACTGAAGTAAGTTTAGCAGTACCATTAATCTTAATGAATTCTTCATCAGTTATATGAGCGCCTGCAGCTTCATAATCTGGTGCTGTCATAGTGTTACCTTGAACCTTTAATACAAATGGTGGTTGTAAAGTACTTTGAACTGAAAGTCTTAACGCTCTTCCGCCTTCTTTGCTATCACCAACATCTGCATCCATATCAGAATTCCAATTAATTAATTTGTTGTTAATAATTTCTATTTTACTAATAGATGTTGAAGTAGAAACTGTGATTGAATTATGACTAACATTTTCAATATGGCAGTTTTGAATAACTATGTCAGTAGCAGCCCCCGGATTATAAGAACCAAGTGTAATACCATTATTGGCTCTATGATGATTTATGTTAGTAATCTTAACAGCATCAATTGTAACTCTTCCTTGGTTTCTTAAATATATACCAGAAATAGTCGCATAATGTTCATCAGCGTGAGCAGTTGTTACATCATTGATAATAGTATTTCTAATTTCTACATCACCAACTCCTTGTAATTTTGCGTAAATTCCATAAGTTTCAAGTTTAACACCATCAACTACTAGTCCACCACCATATGTTCCAATACCACCTAATAGAAGTGCTTCAGGTTTTCTTTCAGTAGATAAACCACTTGTACCTTGGTTTGGACCATAAACAGCAAATTTACGATCAACATCTATTGCAGTATTATAAGTTTGACCTTCAGCTAAAATTACCCCTTCAACTTCTGGGTTAGCAAGCAATACTACTAATTCTGCATCATTTGCAGCAGGTGAGATTTTCTTAATTAACTTAGCTTGCTCTGTAGGTAATGCTAAAGTAGCAGCGTAAATTTCTTCACCTGTAGATTCGGCATCAATACCATTAACAAACGCTTCGTATGCATCAGCAGTTGATTGTGTATATTGACTTAAAGGATATACTTCTTCTGCTAATGGGGTAAATATCCTACTAATCTTACTTCTGCACCTGCGAAATCAGCAGCAGTAAGTTCCTTTATTTTTACTAACTCAAATGCTCCCGCACCTTTTGCTACATAACCATAGTCTTGAATTGCTATTGGTTCTGCTCCTGATGATAGAATCCATTGACCATCAGTTGGATCAAGATCAGTAATTGTGTTATTTACAAAGGCAACTGATGCAAGTTGTTTGATATTAGTAAGTTTAATGAATTCCTTATCTACTGGTATTCCAGTGAAATCTCTAGCTATTATTTGGTTTCCAATAAAATTAGATACAAATCCATTAGCGCCAGCATATTCGATTCTAATAGCTCTTCCGCCTTCATCATCTTCATCACAATCCCAATCCGCTAAATAGTTGCCCAAAATATCTAATTTTGTTAGAGTACCTGAAACATGAACGTTGATTGAGTTGTGGTCTGTTGTTTCAATATGTGAATTCAAAACTACAAGCGATGTAACACCTTGATTAACTTTAATTCCCATACCTTCTGAATCAGGATCAGTACTAATTACATTAGTAATCTTAACTTGATCAACATTAGCTGCACCAGTATTCCAAAATGCGATAGCAATAGTGTCTCCACCAGATAAAGGATCTGTACTTGGAACTGATATGTCATCAATTACTGTGCATTGAATTGCAACATTTCCAGTACCTTTAGCATAAATACCGTTATCTATAACTTTAACACCATCAAGTGTTAAAGCATGAGATGATTGAACTCCACCTTGAAGCACTGCTTCAGCAGCTCTTCCTGCATCTGTTCCAGCAAGACCAGCATTAGGACCTGAAATAATAACAGGACCAGCAGGGGCAACTACAATAGTGTAGTTGCCTGCTGCTAAATTGATTTGTTCAACTCCTGGATCAGCAAGTAGAGGTGCTAATGATGCATCATCATGAGCACTTGAAATTTTCTTAATTAATTTTGCTTGTTCTACAGGTAATGCTAAAGTAGCATCGTAAATTTCTTTGCCTGTAGATTCAGCATCAATACCTTGATTATCAACAAATGTTTGATAAGCAGCCCAAGTTAATGGTGTGTATTGATTTGAATCGCCAGGTAATGCTACCCATTCATTATATACAGAAGCATCACCATCTGGTAAATATCCAGCAACAATTACACCAGTATTAAATTCAGCAGCAGCTAAATCTTTAATTACTTCAAGTGTATAAGTTGCGCCAGCATCTCTTGACACATAGCCATATTCTTCTGCTGTTCCATCACCATCAATATCGATAGATAAAGGATGGTGTAAAGGATGTGTATATGAGAATGTGTTACCTACGAATTCAACGTTTCCAATTTTTTGAACATTTGATAAAAGAATAATTTCTTTATCTTTCGGTTCTTCGCTTCCATAAGCTGGAGCCGTAAATTTATTACCAATAATGCTTGCATTGAATAATGCGTCATTGTTGAATTGGATATCTATAGCACGTCCGCCCTCAGTAGCATCTAAATCAATATCCCAAAATTCAATTCTATTATCTTGAATAACTAATGATTGTAAGCTAGCGCTACCAACGATTTTGATAGCGTCGCCTTTAACCGCTTCAATAGTCACATTTTTAATAACGATGTCAGTTTCGTCACAAAGGATAAGAATTCCTGTTGTAGTGTTGTCACTAGCCATTGCACCATCAATTTGAACGCTTTCGATAGTGATTACACCACCAGCATCAATTGAGATTGCAGGATCAGCTGGATCTGTTAAGTTTTCAATAACAGTATTCTTGATTGTTATGTCACCGTCAGTTACAGCTTCAATGTTTTCTTTTTCTACTTGAACACCATCGATTGTAACAGAAACATCACCACCAGCAACTGTAATTCCACCTGTTATAACAGTTGTGTTTGCAGGATCCCAAGCACCAGGAGCATGTCCTGAGTTTCCGCCTAGAATAGTTACATCATGATCAATTACGATTGGATCTGTAAAAGGTCCACCAGATAATGTAATTTCAGTAACACCAGGATCTGCAAGTAAAGCTGCTAATTGTTCAGGTGTACTTGCACCTTCAGATGGTTCGAATAGATCATCTCTATAACCTCTAACTACAGCAAATAATGGTTCCATTGCTTCGTAAGTTAAATGTTCAACTTCTAGAAGTTCAATCTTAGCTTTATATGCAGCCCATGACATTGCAGTGTATGTTCCAGCTGCGTTATCATCAGCCCATTCTGGTAATTCATTTAACATTGTATTCCAAGCTGTTAAGTCTGGGTGCCAATGTGCATAAATTATTGTATCAGCTAATAATGGTTGAGTAAAGTCATATTTCTCTGTATCAAGCTGACAATCAGCAGGAACAGGTACTCTATACCAATCTACGAAAATGTAGTCTGGTTCAGTTGGATGATGTCTTTCTGGATCATATGGTCTAACAACTACTGTACCATAAGGAACAATTACATCAGCAATCATTGTACCGCCATTTGAGTTAAACGTTAGTTTCTTCATTTGAATTTCCCATTTAGCATAGATTACCTTATCAGCTGTCATTTCGATTGGGAATGTAACCGGATTAATTAAATCAAGTTCTTCATACCAACCTTTGAAATCGTGTCCAGCTCTTGTTGGATCTGTAACATCTGCCGCATCAATGAATCTTCCATAATCACCTGACATTGCAGCTTTTGGATCTCCACCTGTTGTGTTGAATGATAATTCTGTTTGTTGGATAGACCAATCAGCATAAAGTACTTTATCAGCAGTTAGAAGTGTTGCAAAATCATATAGATTTACACGACCAGGTTCATCATACCAACCTTCAAACACCATTCCTACCCAAGTTGGATCTTCTGGTTCTGGGAATGCCGTGTTGTAATCTTGAGTAATTGGAGCAACAGCTGAGCCACCTTGTGAGTCAAATGATAATGTGATTTGTTCTATATCATATTTAGCAAATACTTCAGTGTCAGCCTTTAATTGTTGAGTAAAGTCATATGCTTCTGAATATAATGCATCTACATAGTATCCTTCAAAAGTCTTACCTACTGGAGTAGGATAATGATCTCCTTCTGCCGGTTCAGCAATCACTGCCCAATATTCAGTAGCAACATCAACAGCTGCTTCGCCAATTGCATCATAGTTAAATGTGAATGTTAATGGAATAACTTCCCATTTAGCATAAAGTTCCTTATCAGCAATTAGTTTTGTCTCAAAATCATATAGATTTGTACATGCAGGTTCTTCATACCAGCCTTCAAATGTGTATCCTTCTCTTGTTGGATCTGCTGGTGCTGGGAATGCTGTATTGTAATCTTGTACCATATCAGCAACATCTGAACCGCCTTGTGAATCAAACGATAATGTGATTTGAATGATTGACCATTTACCATATAATGTCATTTCTTCAGTTACTTTATCTTCAGCGAATTTCCATTCTTGATCAGGTGAGCCTTCCATATCTTTAAACCAACCATCAAATGTAAATCCAGTTCTTGGAGACACTATAGGAGGTGTTAAGTATGTATCATGTTCAGCTACTACTGTTAAGATTAACAAGTATTGATCGTTAAATGTAATATCATATTGTTTAACTGTCCATTGTGCATATAATGTCATATCTGCTACAACTGGATTTGCGAAATTATATGGTGTAGATAATGCTTCGTCTATGAACCAAGCACTAAATGTATATCCATATCTTTCTGGATCAGTTGGAGCAACAAGTAATTCGCCATGAGGTACAACTACAGGTGCAACAACTACACCTTCAGCTAATGTGTTGAATGTAACTGTTCTTGGAGCTGGTACCCAATGAGCATATAATGTAAAGTTAGCTGTTTCCTTGATTGGTTGTGCAAAGTTAAATTTCTTCTCTGCAGGGAATGTATCCTCTGTGTACCAACCTTCAAGTACTTTGTTTTCATATGTTAAGCCTTGTGGTTCTGCAATTAATTCATCATAGAATGTATCAATTGGATCTAAATCTTCTGGATTAACAGGTGTTCCACCTTGAGCATCAAATGATACTTTAATTGGAATAGCTGACCACTTAGCATAAAGTATAATATCTTCAGTTACTGGTTGATAGAAGCTATGTAATTCAGTACATAATTCATCTTCATACCAGCCATCTAATGTGTATCCTTCTCTTGTGATTACTGGTTCAGCAACAATTCTACCCCAGTCGCCTGTGTCATCTGCTACTTCAGAACCGCCGTTTTCAACATAAGTAATCTTAGTTTGAATCATTTCCCATTTAGCATAAATTGTTACATCTTCAGTAACTACTACTGGGAATACAAATTCTTCTGTGCATGGAGCATCTGCAAACCAACCTTGGAAGATACGTCCTTCATATGCTGGATCTTGTTCTGGCTTAGCAAGTTCTGTACCATATTCAACTGTTACTGAAACAATTACTGTTCCACTAATTACATCAAATGATACTGTAAGTGGATCTTTTGCAATCCATTTTACATAAACAGTTGCATCAGCTTCTAATGATGCTACAGGGAATACAAATGCTTCTGTGCATGCAGCATCTGCAAAGAATCCACCAAATTCATATCCAATCTTTGTTGGAGCTGCAGGAGCTGGAACTTCTCTGCCATATGCGCCTGTATCAGGAGCCATTGCTGATCCACCGTTAACTTCATAAGTTAATGTAGTAGTTACAGGTTGGAATTTAGCATATAATACTAAATCAGCTGCAACAACTGCACTTGCATCATAAGCTTCAGTTAATGCTGGATCTAAGAACCATCCTTGGAATACAGCATTTTCTTTTTCAGGAGCTACTAGTGAGATCGTTTGACCTACACCTAGAAGTTCTTTTTCTAATAAAGTACTTCCATCATAATATTGTACTTCAAATTCAGGAGATAAGAATACAGCATGAAGTGTCATGTCACCAGTTGTGCCAACAGGGAATGATAAAACTTTTACAAGTTCGTCTTCTACTAATTGATACCAACCAGCAAATGTTGCTGTTGAAGCAGGAACTGATAACGAGATTTTTGGTAATTCTACTGCATCTTCAACTGTATATTCGATTTCTGCTGGTACCATTGGTAACATACTTACATATGGTTCTGCACCCATATTAGTTCCAGTTCCACAAATCCAGTCATTAAGTCTAATATTTCCTGTATATCCTGAACCCCACATACTTTGTTGATGGTTTATTTGTGTAACTAAAGCATCAATATGATCAAAGAATGGTACCCATTTATCAAAGTATCTAGCATCAGATACAAATACTCCTAAAGAGTCATCTACGTATCTAGAATTAGCTTTATAAAATTTCTTAACACCTTTCCATGGTCCTTGATAACCAGTAGTATTTCCTGCTCCGTGCATAAAGTCTGATAGACTATCTGTACGTCCTAAGAATTCATGGTATTCTGTTAATAGGTCTACGATTAATGTTTCTCTATCTGGTCCGTATAATCCATAGTTAGGAGCTTCTAGACTGATAGTATATTTTGTAGCAGCAAATTTAGAATATAAATCATAATCTGCATCTGGCATAGCTAAAGCAGTGAATTTCACTTCATCGCCTTCTTCATTTTCATAATACCAGCCAATAAAATCATAATATTCTTTTACAGGATCAGCTGGGAATACAATAGCTGCACCATAGTTACCTGCGAATGGAGCTAATTCTTCGCCTCTGTCTGTAAATTTAATTGTATGTGCGTTAATAACTAATTTTGCATATAATTTAACATTTGCTTCTGGAGCTACATCAAAGTCAAATTTGTTTTCAAATGCTTTTTCTGTATACCAACCTTCAACTGAATAACCTTCATAATCAACTTCAGGTTCAACAGCTTTTTCGCCTGGTAATAATGTTTGACTTGGAATTGCATATCCAAACAAACCAGCATCAAAAGAAACTTCAATGCTTTGTGCCCATTTAGCATAAAGTGTCATGTTAGCTACAACTTCATCTTCGAAGTTATATAAGTTTTCAAATTCAGCTTCTTTATACCAACCAAGTAATTCAAATCCAGGGTTTTGAATAGCAGGTGCAACTGCTTTCTTTTCAGGAGCGCTTGCTTCAAATATTTGATCTGGAGCTTGAACACCTTCTACGTTAGTAACAAATTTTACAACGTAAACATCTGCAACTGCAGCATATTTAGGATATAAAGTCTTAGGTCCATAAACGCCAGCATTTAAGTCATAAGCTACATTTAAGTCTTCATCTTCATATAAGCCTATGAATACTTGTCCTTCTGGAGCAGGTATAGCTGGAACAGCTAATTTATCTCCGTAAGGTACTGCAACTACTACTTCTGGATTTGATTTAATAGTAACATCGTTAGTATGTGCAGGGTCTCCTGAGAATTTAGCGTATACATCTACATCTACTGAACCTAATCCTTCGACAGTCCATACAACTGGTTGAGTTAATTCTGCATCTAAATACCAGCCTTCAAAAACTGAATAAGGTTTAACTAGAACTGGTTCAGCAAAATTAACAGTTGCAGCATTATAAATGTTAGTTACACCATCATTTAATTGAGCTGCAGCTTCAGCCTCAGGAATAACGTGAGTATCTTTAGGATATAAAGCTAGGTCATTCGCATTACCACTTGATAAATTGAAATTGAATAAATATTGAGTGATATGACGATATGATCCCCACCAATTCTTGATAGTTGCTGTTGAAGCTAATTTATCAGTGTTATAGCAGATTCTATCTTCAGCATATTTAAATTCAGTTCCGCCATCAGCAAAGAATTGACTAACAGGAAGATCTGTTCCGTTAAACAAGTCTCTAGGTACTGAGTAGTTAGCATATGCAGAACCAGCTAAATAAGTTTCTGACATAATATCTAACAATGAAGCCCAGTGAGCGTTTTTCGCATTGTTAAAGAAGCGTTTTTCGCCTACTGAAAGTGCTCTATAATCTGCGTTAATTGTTTCATCAATTTCTTTATATAATTTATATAACCATACAAGTGCAAAGTGATCTGGGTCTTTAGTTTGAGTTGTTACGCCATAACCACCATGATCACCTTTCATTAGGTTAATAAATGCATCAGGATGTGGGTTGTCCGCACTTGAATCTTTAAATACTTCAAGTGAAGGTAGTGTATGTGTTACGTTTTCTTCTACTACTTCACCAGCAGCATTATGTTTTTGAGAAACCCAATCATTAAATCCATTTTCTAATAAATGTTGATATAAAGCACTAAAGAATAAGTCTGTAATTTTTGCTTTTTCATTAGTATACATTGAACCACCATTTAAGTGATAAGTGATAGTCCAATTTGCATCTAAGTAAAGTGCTTTTTCCGCAAGTAACCAAGCTTTCATAGCCATAGCTTCTTGAACAGCTGGAACTTGAGCCATATATTTATCATAAGCAGCTTGTAATGCTACTAAATAGTCTTCCATATAGAAGCCAATTTCACCTTTGCTAGCTTGTAATGCTTCTAATTCAACATCAAATAATGCAGCATAACGAGCAGCTAGTGCAACATATTTTGCAGCATTAAATCCAGCTTTTTCAGCATCTGATAATCTAGCATGATTTGCTCTTGCGACAGCAGTTGTTAAAGCAGTTGTTGGATTAGCATCGCCTTCTTCAAGTTCTTGGCCAGCTTCTAACTTAGCGATTGAAGCTTCAGCGTTATCTAATAATGCATTAGCTGTATCAACGAAGTAGCTATTCTTTGGATGTAAATCATGATGATTAACTTCTAAATGAGTTCCTTGTACACAGAATACGCCATTGTAAATAGCATTATTTGATTGTGTTCTTGGACAGTAAATAGCATGGTTTACAGGAAGTTCAATATATTTTGTTCCTGCTGGATAGATGAATTGTAATCCACCTTTGCCGTTACCAGAAACTACTTTACCAGTCTCTAAGTTAACGATGAAACAAGTTCTGTAACCATCAACTGTTAAATCACCTTCACGTTGAAAACCAGTTGATACAATTGGCTCTCCATCAGAACCATTTCCTGTAACGTGAACAGCAAATGGAACTAATACTGTTTCATTATAATAGTTAACATATAATACCGGCCAGTTACCACCAGTACCAGCATCTCTTAAAGTACTATTATCAAATTCACCTTCGCCATTTGCTTTCTTTCCTTTAACATAAATTACTGAGTCATGTCTAATATATAAGTTGCTTCTATAAGCATCTTCTCCTTGGTAGAAAATTTCAGCATCTGGATCTTCTGGATCTGGTCTGAATTCACCTTGGATTGAGAACATATAACCTGAGTAATATGTTGGGAATGCCATATTTAAAACACCCACAACTGGGTCAAAATATGAGAATACAGCTAGTGTATCTGCTTTTTCTTTGAAAACTTGAGATGATTGTTGTGAGAAACGTCCAGCAACAATAACATCATCTTTAGTTTTACCAGCGCCAATATTAAGAACTACTTCTAATTCAACTTTATCATCTTCATCAGCTGCATTTGTGAATGTAGCTTTTAAAGCAGTTTCACGGAATCTTAAATATTGTGCATTTAATACAAAGCCATCTGCCCATAGTTCAGGCTCTAACGCTTCCCAAGCAACGTTAGCTGTTTCTTCGCCAACTGCTTGTGTAGCTACAAGTCCTGGAAGAGCATTTCCACCTTCTCTACCTTTAATACCATAAGGGAAATGAGCAGGAATTTCGTTGTTGTTTGCAAAAGCGTTAGCTGCTTTTGAAGCAACTGAAGGCAATTTTGCAGTAACTGCAATTTCCTTAGTTCCTAAATTTTCACCTTGGGATTCGAAACTAACTGTATAAGTAACTACAGTAGCTTCTGCTAATTCTTGATTAGCATATTTACCAGCGTTGTCATAAACTTCTGGTTTATCTGAAACATAAGTTAATTTAGCATCAAATTTGTCATCTGCAGCTGGTAAGTTAATGTTAACGTTGCTTGCATATCCGTTTAAGAACGCAAGTGAACCTTCGTTAACGATATATTCCATTTTTTCTTCTGCAGTGTATCCATTAGCATATACATCATATGCTGCTGATTCAGTGTATAAATCACCACCAGGGATTTGATACTTATACATAACTTGGAAGTTAACTTTAGTGTCATCAAGTGGGCGTGCATATACACCATCATTGCTAATAACTTGTTTAGCACTGCTTGTGTATGCAATTTCTACGCCAGCAATTTCAGTTTCTAAAGCTAAGTCAGCTGAAACTTTTTCTACTCCTGAAGTATATGGAAGTAGATAAGATTCAACGATATCTCTTGCCATTTGTACTCTATTGAAAGCATTGTTTGCTAAATCAGCAACAACGAATAGAGCAATCTCCATATTGTGTTGTACGTTGTTTGCACCGTATTCACCTTTAACTGTAACTTTTTCAAGTTTGTCCATTTCAGGTGCTACATATTCGTAGTATCCTGTACCACGTACTAATGCGCCATCTACGTACTCAGCAATAACTTCTGATCCTTTCAAGTAAGAAATCTTAACTGTAGGGTTCGAAGCATGCATTAATGCTAGATCTGCGGCAACGTATGATCTATTTAATTGAGCATAAATTTCGTTAACTGCTGCAATTACGATGTCTAGATCTGCTCCAGCTTCAATAACTTCAAAGTCAACTTCATCTTGAACACTTGCATCTAGTGTAGACCAAGCACGAACTTTAGTTTTACCAGGTTTTAAACCAGTAATTCTTCCTAAGCTGTCAACACTTGCAATTTCAGGATCTTCAACTTCAAAATATAAACCAGTGTAAGCGCCAGCCGGTGTAACTACATAGTCAACTTCTGGTTCAGCAGCACCCGTAGATGTGCCTACAAGAGTTGAGCCAATTAAAAATAGTTCTAATGAAGTCGGCGCAACAGGTCTATTACTTAGTGCGTTAACTAACTCTTGAATAGCTGCTAAATCAGCTTCTGCTTCAGCTATTTCTGCTTCAAGAGCTTCTTTCTCTTGAGTTAATTGAGCTAGTTCTTCTTCTTGTTGAGCAGATAAATCTTCGAATTCTTCTAATTCAGCAATTCTTTGATTTAAAGCTGCCTTCTCTTGGTTTAGATTTTGTTGTTGCACCTCTAAAGCAGCTTTTTGCTCTTCTAATAAAGTCAATTGTGCATTAGCTGCATCTAATTGTTCTTGAGCAGTGTTAAGCTGTTCAGCAACATCGTTGTACTTTTTGTTGCTTACACAGCCTACTACCGTTAAGGCAAATACAAGCATCAAAAGTGCACCGAAAAATCTTCTCATTTTCATAAACACTTTACCTCCTAATCTGAATGTTTATATCATTATTATATAATACGCCATACTATTACAT
>Ga0116183_1004914_pt1 | contig 12906 bp, 10 predicted proteins | sample AD_UKC078_MetaG_FD_89753 | JGI IMG/M metagenome (GOLD analysis project Ga0116183, IMG submission 89753) | Active sludge microbial communities of municipal wastewater-treating anaerobic digesters from USA - AD_UKC078_MetaG | ecosystem: Engineered > Bioreactor > Anaerobic > Digestate | place: USA... | reverse complement strand
CTTCACATGGGTAAACGTTTTACATACAAACACAATGATTTGGAAAGCATGGAGAAAAATCTTCAACGTGCTACCAAGATGGCAACAGAAACTGGAGGTGGAATTCTATTCATTACCGAAGGTGTTTTTGGAATGCGTGGTCAACAAGGAAAGTTGAAAGAAATTGTAGAAATGAAAAAGAAATACAATTTCCGTCTTTTGGTTGATGATGCACATGGATTTGGTACTTTAGGAAAAACAGGTGCTGGTGCTGGCGAAGAGCAAGGTTGCCAAGACGGTATTGATGTTTATTTCTCTACGTTTGCAAAATCTATGGCTAGTATTGGAGCTTTCATTGCTGCAGATCAAGATATTATTGATTACTTAAAATACAATTTACGTTCTCAAATGTTTGCCAAATCATTACCAATGATTCAAACGGTTGGAGCATTGAAAAGATTGCAACTATTAAGAGATAATCCAAGTTTGAAAGACAAACTTTGGGAAAATGTAAACGCATTACAAAACGGATTAAGAGAACATGGATTTAATATTGGTGACACGAACACTTGTGTTACGCCAGTATATCTTGAAGGTTCTATTCCAGAAGCCATGGTTATGGTAAATGACTTGCGTGAAAACTATGGAATATTCCTTTCAATCGTTGTGTATCCAGTTATTCCAAAAGGAATCATCTTATTAAGAATGATACCAACAGCTTCACACACACTAACAGACATCGAAGTAACCTTAACTGCTTTTGATGCTATTAGAGAAAAGTTAGTTAATGGCACGTATAAAAAGATTGCCGAAGCAAACGTTGAAAACGTTTAAACAAATAAACTACATACAAAAAAAATAGGTTGAATAATTCAACCTCTTTTTTTTTTTGTATAAACACAACCTCAAATATTACTTATTCAATGTAATTCTTGTAATGTTACTATCATCAATGTTAAACGCTTGTAGTGTAGCTTTATAGTCTGTAAAGTCAACTTCATTTGCCAATCTATTTCCAAAATAACCCGGAATCACAACAACTCTTAATATTTGATTTAATCTTATATTCGATGGCAAACCAGCTAAATCAAAACCTTCTAGTCTTACTTCTGCATCTACTCTTGTAAAATCATTTGAGAATCTATAATCTAAAGTTCCATCATCAAAGAAATAGCTTTCTGGCATTAACTTCCAAATATCGCTTCCTTGATTAGTTGTTCCAGTCAAACGGTAAATCAAGACCATATCTGAAGAAACAATAGTGTAAGGAAAATTCAAAACCACGCTATAAGAGTTTGGTTGAAAGTTTACATTACCATATTCCCAAACGACACTAATAGTATCATTATCCGGACCTTTGTCTTCATTAACTGTGCAACTTTGTAGTGTCATCATCCCGATAACGGCTAACATTAGGGTAATTTTTTTCATGGTGTTTATTTTTTTAATGATTAATGATATTTTGTAAATACCAATTGTTGTGCCAAACTTTTTTGAATAACAAAATTAACGTATTTTTAAACCATGGGAAGAAATAATGAAAAGAATAGTAAAGCACATAACGACAAACTTCACAAAGCGCAAAACAAGACTAAGGCTAAGAAGGCAGAACGCACTCAAAAACTGAAAGCTATAATCAAAAAGTTTAATAAAGATAAATAATAATATTTTTTCGATGGAATTATAAATAATTTCATTTTTTACATTACTTCTGTATATTTTAAGATTACAAACCTTTTTCAATGAGTTTTTTTTTATTTACAATTTTCAGTAAAACAACCGCTTATAAATTATTATTTATATTTATTCTAAATAAATTTTGTGTATTCAAATGCGCGTTTTATATTTGCAGTATTATTTTAATTAAATCTAAATAAACAATGAATAAAACAAAACAATTTTTAGCTTTATTAGCCTTTTCATCTTTTTTAATATCCTGTTCAAATGATGATTCATCATCTGCTACTCCAGAATATACAGTTCCAGCTACATACACTTTTGAAAGAAACAACGCAACATCAATTGATTTTTCTGGACAAACTACTAGAATTGCAATGTTACAAGCAATGGGCGATTATTATAAAACACAAGCAAATGCAGGAGTTGCAATCGATGCATCTGCATTAAGTAATATGTATTCTAATACAGGAAATCCATTTTCAGACACAAATTTAAATACATCAGGAAAACAATTAAAAGACAAAACAGCAGCATCTGTTGATTACTTTTCTTTATTATATGGTGGCGGAACAACTGCAGAACAAGTTAGCGTACGTTCTTTTTTTGAAAATCAATTTACAGAAGGAAACAATGCAAGTCAAGGAAATAATGCCTCGGCTGGTGTTGCAGGTAAATATATAGATGGGTCATCTAATCGTCTTTTTGCTGCTAATGGTTTAGAACCACAACAAGTATTATTAAAAGGAATGATGGGTGCTTCATTTATGGATCAAATCGTAAATAATTATTTAAGTGTAAATAAATTAGATGCTGGCTCAAACAAAATTGACAATACTAATAAAGTTTTAGAAGCAGGCAAAAACTTCACAACAATGGAGCATAACTGGGATGAAGCTTACGGTTACATTTATGGAGCAGATGATGCTACAAATAATGTGTATAGATTTTGGTCAAGTTATATCAATCAAGTAAATGCTGACACTGACTTTAATACTTTAAAAGCAGATATTGATTTGGCATTTAGAAAAGGAAGAGCTGCCATTGTAGCAAATGACTACACTACTCGTGATGCTCAAATTGCAATTATTAAAGAAAAACTAGCTTTAGTTCCTGCGGTAAGAGCCGTTTATTATTTACAAGAAGGAAAAGAAAAATTAGTTACTGATAACGGTGCAAAAGCATTTCATGCCTTATCTGAAGGATACGGATTTATTATGTCTTTAAGATATACTAACAAACCAGGAACAAACAATCCATATTTTACAAAAGCGGAAGTAGATACCATGTTAAATTCATTATTAAGTGGACCAAACGGTTTATGGGATATTGATAATTTATCTCCAAAATTGGATGCCATTTCTACTCAAATTGCAACAAAATTTGGTTTTACTGTTGCTCAAGCAGCAACTGTAGATTAATTATTTCTTAAAAATAGAGACATAATAACCTCAATATACTTTTAATTTATTGAGGTTATTTTTTACTCAATAATTAAATCAAAATAGCATCAACAAAGTCTTATAGTTGTTGATAAAATTATTTTAAATTTATTTAGAATAATTATAGATAAGAATAAAAACATTTGTATTTTTGCAAAAAATAAAATTTAAAATGAAGAAACTATTTTTATTTGTCTGTCTTGTATCGCTTATATATGCTTGTTCTTCGAGTGATGATGGTGGTTCAAAAACTGATAACTTTGATAGAACAGCAATGCTTACACATTGGGCAGACAACATCATCATTCCAAGTTATGTTGACTATGACAACAAAGTGCTAACCTTATCTTCTGACGTTACTAACTTTACTTCTACTCCTACTGAAGCCAATCTTCAATTAGTAAGAACTTCATGGATAAATGCTTATAAAGCGTATCAAAAGATAACTATTTTCAATGTTGGTAAAGCAATGGAAATAAATTTAAAAGAAACTACAAACACATATCCTACTGATGCAGCAGGAATTGAAACTAACATTGCATCGGGTAATTATAATTTAGAGTTATTGTCACAATATTCCAAACAAGGCTTTCCTGCTTTAGATTATCTTATCAATGGTTTGGGTACTACCGATACTGCTATTTTAGCTTTTTATACTTCAAATGCAAACGCAACTAATTACAAAAACTATTTAATTGATGTTACAAACAAATTAAAATCAAATAGTAATGTCGTTGTTGCCGATTGGAATTCTTCTTATAGAACTACTTTCATTTCTAGTAGCGGAAACACTGTAAGCAGTTCGGTAAATAAAATGACCAACTTGTTTGTTAAGAATTTAGAGAAAGACATCAGAAGCGGAAAAATTGGTATTCCTGCTGGAGTATTTTCTAGTGGAACTTTATTTCCAGAGAAAGTAGAAGCTTTTTACAAAAAAGATATTTCTAAAGATTTATTAAACATTGCAACCCAAGCGCAACAAGATTTTTTCAACGGAAAAAACTTCAACAGCACCGTTACTGGTCCGAGTTTAAAGTCCTACTTAGATTATGTAAACGCTGTTCGAAACGGTCAAAACTTGAGTACTATCATCAACAATCAATTTTCAAGTATTTATACTGCTAACAATCTATTAGACAACAATTTTTCAAGTCAAATTACTTCTGATAATTCGAAAATGCTTGCTGCTTATGATGCTTTGCAACAAAATGTAGTATATGTAAAATTAGACATGATGCAAGCTTTAAACATTACTATTGATTATGTAGATGGTGATGGTGATTAGTCATGAAACACAAACTAAAAACATATTTTAATTCATACACATCAACTGCAACGCTAGCTTTTTACAGGTTAGCGTTTGGTTTAATGATGCTTTTCAGTTTAATTCGATTCACCGCTTTGGGTTGGATAGAAAAGCTTTATATTTTGCCCACTAATCGTTTTACCTATTATGGTTTTGAATGGATTCCAAGACTTGGAGATTACACCTATTTGCTATTTTTACTTGCTGCCATAGCCGCATTTTGTGTTGCTATTGGATACAAATATAGAATTGCAATTATTACTTTTTTTCTTTGCTTTACTTACATCGAACTTTTAGACAAAACCACCTATCTAAATCATTATTACTTCATTTCAATAGTGAGTTTTGTTTTGATATTTCTTCCTGCAAATGCTTATTTTTCGGTGGATGCCAAGCAAAATCCAAAATTATGTTTTCAATACATTCCTAAATGGAATGTTGACATTCTTAAAGTATTCATTGCTATAGTGTATTTTTATGCAGGTTTAGCTAAGATAAACTCAGATTGGTTACTAGAAGCCATGCCTTTAAAAATATGGTTACCCACCAATACTGATTTGCCATTTATAAAGACTTTTTTAAATCAAAATTGGGTGCATTTTGCGTTTAGTTGGTCTGGAATGCTCTATGATTTAGCCATTCCATTTCTGTTATTGTATAAACCTACTCGAAAGTTTGCGTTTGTTTTAGTGGTTGTATTTCATGTTGTCACCCGAATGTTGTTTCCTATTGGAGTTTTTCCTTTTGTGATGATAGTTAGTTCGTTGGTGTTTTTTGAACCTGCATTTCATGAAAATATACTGCGAAAAATTGCTGCTTTTTTTAAAATCAATATGGAACGTTTTACAAATGCTTTATATTATGAAACCAACAGAATGGCTTCTAAAGCAATTAAAGGCTTTTTAATAGTGTTTATCGGATTCCAATTGGTTTCTCCTTTTCGATACCTACTCTACCCTAATGAATTGTTTTGGACCGAAGAAGGTTTTCGGTTTTCTTGGCGCGTGATGCTTATGGAAAAAGCAGGTTACACCCAATTTAAAGTAGTAGATTCCAAAACTAAAAAAGAAATTAGAGTTAACAATTCGCTGTTTCTAACCACTTTTCAAGAAAAACAAATGGCATTTCAACCTGATTTTATTTTAGAGTACGCACACATTCTAAAAAAGTTTTACGAGAAGCAAGGCGTTTCAAACCCACAAGTATATGTTGAAAGTTACGTAGCACTTAACGGAAGGTTAAGTCAAAAATATATTGATCCAAACGTAGATTTAGCCAAAGAAAAAGAATCATTTAAACCCAAATACTGGATAGTACCATTTAACGATGAAATTAAAGGACTTTAGTTTACTACTGCTATTATTTTTTACTGCAAACACTTTTGCTCAATTCACAATCAATGGGGTTGTTTTGGGTGCTGATGGTAAAAAAGTAGCTGCCGTAGCCGTTTACAATAAAACTTCGGCAACAAAAACCTCAACCAATTCTAATGGTGAATTTTCATTTGAAGTGGATGAAAATAAAAACTACGAATTGGTGTTTTATAAAGAAAATTATGGTATTGTCGAAAAAACTGTCACAACATCCGATAGCAATTTGCAAATAGTTTTAGAAAAAATCACGGCACTTTCCGAAGTGGTCATCAACAAGCAACGCGATAAAGTATTTGCTTTAAACAAATTAAGAGACATTGAAGAAACTGCCATCTATGCCGGCAAAAAAACCGAAGTAATAGCGGTAAATAAGCTTACGGCAAACAAATCGACCAACAATACACGACAAATTTTTGCGCAAGTTGTTGGACTTACCATAAACGAAAGTTCCGATGGCGGATTGCAATTGAGCATTGGCGGTAGAGGTTTGAATCCAAATAGAACGTCCAACTTTAACACTCGTCAAAATGGGTATGACATAAGTGCTGATGTTTTGGGTTATCCCGAAAGTTATTATGCTACACCAACCGAGGCTTTGGAAGAAATTCAAATTGTTCGTGGTGCTGCTTCCTTGCAATATGGAACACAATTTGGTGGTTTGGTTAATTTTAAAATAAAAAAACCTCCTACAAAACCTTTTGAACTTATCACTCGAAACACCGTTGGTTCTTATAATTTAGTTACCAATTTCACTTCAATAAGTGGCACCAATGGAAAGTTTAGCTACTATTCGTTTTATAATTTTAAACAAGGTGATGGTTTTAGACCCAATTCTGATTTCAACAGCAAAAATTATTTTGCCAATCTAAACTATCAGTTCACTAGCAATACCTCTTTGCATTTTGATTATACCTATTTCAATTATCTGGCGCAGCAAGCGGGTGGATTAACCGACGTAATGTTTAATGAAAACCCAGAGCAAAGCAACAGAAGCCGCAACTGGTTTGCAGTAAATTGGAATCTATTTGCGTTGCGATTGAAACACAAATTTGCCAACAATGCCGATTTCTCTTTGCAATTATTTGGTTTGGATGCCAGCCGAAAAACGGTTGGATACCGTTCTAATCGTGTTTCTAGTGAAGATATTGATGGAACCGTTCGCGATTTAATAGCGGGCGACTTTGTAAATTATGGTGCCGAAGCACGCTATTTGAAAAGGTATCAAATAAAAGGTAACAACAGCGCCTTTTTGATTGGTGCAAAATACTATCAATCTCGAAATACCGGAATTCAAGGTCCGGGAAGTGCTGGTAGCGATGCTAATTTTCATTTGGCAACCGATGACTTTCCGTTTTATGCCAACCAATCCGACTATGTTTTTCCGAATATAAATATTTCTTTATTTGGAGAAAACATCATTAAGGTTTCGCCTAAATTCTCGATTACTCCTGGTTTTAGATTTGAGAAAATAAGAACGAAAGCCGAAGGTTCATATCGAAAAATAAATCTCGATTTGGCTGGAAATGTTATCCTTGATGAAACTATAGTGGAAAACAATGACAAAGACCGAAACTTCCTTTTGTTGGGTATTGGGTTTAGCTACAAACCACAAAATCGAATAGAGTTTTATGGCAATGTTTCTCAAAACTATCGCTCAGTAACCTTCAACGATATCAGAACTGTATCGCCAAGTCAAGTGATTGCCAATGATATTACCGATGAAAAAGGATATACTTCTGATATTGGCGTTCGTGGGCAAATTGGAAACAAAATTACATTCGATTCTAGTGTGTATGCCTTGTATTATGATGACAAAATTGGCGAATATGAAGCCCAAAACCCAAATGGTGCTGCAGCAGTGGTTCGGTTTAGAGACAACATAGGAACGGCAATAACCTATGGATTTGAAACCATGATAGACTGGAGTTTGAGCAACACTTTTTTCAACCAAAATGAAGATTTTAGTTGGAATCTTTTTACCAATACTGCCATAACCAATTCAGAATATTTAAAATCTAATGCGCCAAATATTGAAGGCAATAAAGTGGAGTTTGTACCGCTTTATAATATCAAATCAGGAAGTGCCATTGGCTACAAAAACTTTATGGCGAGCCTTCAGTTTACCTATGTTTCTTCTCAATTTTCGGAAGCAAACAATAGTGTAACCGACACTAACGACAACACCTACGGTATTTTTGGGCAAATACCTGCCTATTATGTTGCCGATATTTCTACATCTTACAAATGGAAACGCTTTAAGCTAGAAGCCGGCATAAACAATTTTACCAACAACAGCTATTTTACCCGAAGAGCAACGGGCTATCCCGGACCAGGAATCATTCCTTCTGATAACCGAACGTTTTATGCTACTTTAGAATTTACTTTTTAAAAAATTAGTAGCTTTTTTTATTATAGAAATCCTTAAAAAATTTTAAGTAGAAACACATTATAAAACCAAAAACCTCACATCGTTGTGAGGTTTTGGTTTTATAAAAAAAATTTTTTTTTACAATGTTCTTTCTCCATGAATAGTAACAGTATCACCATTACCATCTTGAAAACTACCATTTATTTCATCTCCTGATAAAGTGCCTAAAATAGTTCCATTCGACGATTCAATTAATCGGTTACTACTATCAATAGTACCATCAATTTCGTCAACTTCTGCACCTGCTTCATTACCTTTAGCAATACCACCCCAAAGATTTAAACCTCTTGACAATAAAATGTTAAACGTTCCAGTTTTTCCCGGTTTAGTATATCCGCCTTCAAAAGCTTCAATAAGCGAAGTTGATGTTTCTTTATACAGCGTAAATACCGTATTTGGATGTCCTGGAATATCCGAAGAAGTAACTGTTGGTGTACCGCCACTCAAACCAACTGAAAAAGTAATTGATATTGGACTACCATTATAAATTCCTGTAAATGGTGCTACATATGGCTGTCCGCTAACATAAGAAACACTTGAAGTTAATGCCACGCTAACACCATCGATTATTAATGTTCCTGTTATAAGATCAGTTCCGTTTTGAATATCAATATACAAAGAACCCGAAGACCCAACTACTATTCCTTTATATACTCCTTTGGCACTTCCGTCATTTTCAGCTAAGGCATCTGGTGTAGAAGCACATGTTGTACATTCGTAAGACGGTGTGCTTGAGCTATCTTTTGAACATGAATTGAAACTAATACATACTATCGATAAAAATACCGATATCGTTAGTACTGCTAAGATTGATTTTGTGTTTTTCATTTTAATTGTGTTATTAAGGTTAATTAAATAAATGCGTAATGCTATTACTTAATCAAAAGTACTCCATCAATTAAAAAACTACAATCACCAAAAAGTAGTAATTTTTAAATACTGATTATTTTGGAAATGTTTTATTTAAGGCTTCGGTACGAGAATTTACTTGAAGTTTTTCGTAAATATTTCTAATGTGCGTTCGAACCGTTTCGGTACTCAAAAAAAGTTTATCGGCTATTTCTTTATAGCGCAAACCTTCCGATAATAAGTGTAGAATTTCTTTTTCTCTTTCGGTTAGCTTTTTCATTTCTGCAGTTTCTTGTTGCTGTTTATGAAAAGATGCCACTACTTTTCGAGCAATATTACTGCTCATGGGCGAACCACCATGATATACTTCTACAATGGCATCTAGTATTTTGGATGGTTGGGTGGTTTTTGTAATATAGCCTTTTGCTCCTGATTTTAAAGCTCTAAAAACGGAATCGGTGTCTTCAAATGATGTACACATTACATAGTTTACGGCACTATTAATAACCGCCAACTCTTGCACACAGGCTATACCATCTTTTACAGGCAAATGAATATCCATCAGTACCACATCCAAATCTAAAGTTGGAATACTGGCAATAGCTGATTCGGCATCTTCAAAAGTATGAACGCATGAAAATCCTTCACTGCCATTAATAAGCACCATCAAACTTTCTCTGATTTGCTTTTCATCTTCTACTATGCCCACTTTTATAGTCATTGAAAAAAATTAAGACTTAAAAATAAAAACTTCATTTGTATTGTCAAAGTTACTTATTTACAGAAAGTAACACTACTACTTTTGTAGTAATCTGCAAAAGTAAATCACAGCAAATTTTACTTATTTTTTATATATTTTATCTAATTTTATTTTAATAATTACTGTTGTTCCTGCTCCAATAGTACTTTCAATGGTGAGCTTTCCGCCAATATCTTCTATTCTACTTTTTATGTTTTTCAACCCATTTCCGTTTGTATTTGAATCTTCAAAACCTACTCCATTGTCCTGAATCGTTAGTGTTAAATACTCGGGAGAAATGTGTGCTGAAAATTCAATTTTTGTGGCTTTTGAATGTTTTGCGATATTATTGATGGTTTCTTTTACCACCAAAAACAATGCGCGATGCATTTCGTTTTTAATTGGTGTTGGCGCAATGTTTTCAGGAATATCATACTGTGTTTCTATCGAATAGTCTTCTACATAATCGGTGGTGTATTCTCGTATTCGGGCTATAAAATTAGATAAAGTAGTGTTCTCAGGATTTAACGCCCAAATTAAGTCGCGCATATTGTCAATCATGCTTTTGGAAGTTTCTCTAATAGACTCGCTACTACTTATAATCTCTGGAATATCTTTGGTTTTTTGTGAAATAATCTCGCTCAGAAAATTAATTTTAGACAAGCCCGAACCCAAATCATCGTGAATATCTTTGGCCATTTTAAGTCTAATTTGCTCTTCGGTTTTTTGAATGATTTTGTTCTTTCTAATTTTGTCTCGAAGCTTTTGCTTACTTCTCCATAAATAGCCTACTCCTATCAAAACTCCAATCAACAGAATAAAAAATACTATCAAAAAGTTTCTTCGTTCTATTTGATAGTGTTGTTGTTTTATTTTCAATTCTTTTATCTTCTCTTCTTCTTGGAGAAATTGTATTTTATTTTCTTTCTTTTGGGTTTCATACACAATTTTATATTCGGCTTCAGAAGCTTCTTTTTTGAGATTAATCATTTGCGATTTGTTCTCAAACTGCAATTTTTGAATTTCTAATGCTTTCTCAAATTTTCTTTGCTTAGTATAAATTTCGGTCAAAATTCCATACGATTTTCCCAAGTTTGGTTTTCCATCAATACTCTTAAGCACACCAACACTTTTTAGCGCATATTCTTCGGCTTTGGCAAAGTTATTCTTCATCAAAAACAATTCACCAAGATTACTATACGTATCGGCCAACTGTTTTTTATTGCCACCCGCAAGGTCTATTTTTAAACATTCGTTAAAATAATATTGAGCACTGTCTAGTCTGTTAGAAAACAAAAAACAATTGGCTTTATTGTCTAAAAAAGAAGATTTAATTTTGGGGTTGTTGATGCTATCGGTTATTTTGAATCCTACTTCATCAATTTTTAACGCACTATCAAAATCACCACTCATACCATAAACATTTGCCAAAATATGTGCCGCCGACAAATAGGCCTGATTTGACTTATCATGCGCAAGCGTATTCATAGCAATCGTTAAATGTTTTTTGGCATCCCCGAGATTGTCTTTTTGAAAATAAACTTCGCCCAAACCTGCATGCACATTACAAATACCAATCTTATCCTGCTTTTTTTCATAAACCGCTAAGGCTTTAAACAAGTTTTTAAGTGCAGCCGTATAATCGCCTGTAATTTTATAATTGTTTCCCAATCCGTTGTAGGCTTTTGCCCAAAGCGTATCGGCAGTAGTAGTTTTTAACAACCTCAAAGCACTATCATAATACTTTGTAGAAATAGCATACGAAGAAGTATTGGCATACTCAATTCCTTTTATCAACGCTACCATGGCTTTATAAACACTAGGTTCTTTTAATGCTGCTTGCTCCATTTTATTGGCATAAAAAGCAATCGTATCGGGTGTACCTTTTGACAAACTGATAGAAGCATTAAACCATTTTTGAATGTTCTTTTGATTTTGGGTTTGAATAGTGTCTATAGGTGCCGTTTCTTTTTTACAAGAAAATGCAATAAACAATACGCTGAGTACTAGTAAAGATTTCTTCATAAAAACAATTTTTGCTTTTATAAATGTACTCCAATTTTTGTTTGCATAACTCTTTTTTTTTTTAACTTCATAAAAACAAAAATATATAACGTCTCCTTTAATTTGCTACTAACAGCTCTATGATGGTGCTAGGCTGACTTATTTCTTTATTTTTGGTAATGCTATAGTCTTTGAATCCTTTATTGCTGGGAGTAATGCTTTATTTTTTATAAAAAACGATTGATTTTGAAGGCTTGTCGATGGCTTTTGAAGACGTGTCGATTGGTTTTGAAGACGTGTCGATTGCTTTCGAAGACCTGTACGTTCGCTTCGAAGACCTGTACGTTTTTAATTTTGCAGTGCAAATATTTACATTTTAGAGCAATTATTTTGGCTAGAATGTGGAAAACCGTAAAATACATTGGAATTTATTTTAGTACTTTGGTGAAAATAAGGGGATTTACCTCTATTTTTATGTATAAGAATATTATATATTTGATAATTAGAAATGTATTAACCGAATTTAAAGTTCCACTATATGAAATTAGAAAAAATACTAGACAAGCTTGGTTCTCTTGAAAAGAACTCCTTCATTAAAATTATTGATAATATTATTTCTAAAAAGCCAAAAACAGCTAAAGAAATAGAAAAGATATTAAATACATCAGACAAGACTATTAAAACAGTTGATAGTCAAAATATATCTAATATTTTTGATTTGATTTCTGATGAATTTGTAAATCATTTGATTTGTGAATTTCAAGAAGCTAACTCACAATTAGACATATTAATTGATTATTATTATTCGTGATGGTAATTGTATAATGCGACAAGATTGGTTTTCACGATTATATGAGAATGAAATCAAGACTTTGAAAAACAAAATAAAAGTACTTAATGTAGAATTGGATAACGAGAAATCTGAAATAAGTGAAGCCAGAAAAAGAGACTATCGTATTTATAAATCATGTTTATTTACAGCCTATAATAATGACATTGCAAACAATAGAGAAGCTAAAATAACAGCTGATGAATTATCTATTATACTAACTCTTTCAAAACAACTTGGATTATCTCAGGAAGAAGTAAAACTTATTAATTACTCAATT